>PVMK01129064.1_pt1 | contig 21647 bp, 17 predicted proteins | sample 1853481 | NCBI WGS metagenome assembly PVMK01 (sample SAMN08533507, study PRJNA380276) | Marine sediment metagenome, whole genome shotgun sequencing project.
TCGGCCTGGCGTATAGCCAACGCCACTATCGTTAGTGTTGGATTTGCGGCGGCACTGCTGCTGAACACGCTGCCATCACTGACGAATAAATTCGGGATATCGTGGGCCTGGCCCCAGCGATTGGTGACGCCGTCGTCGGGGTTCTCACTCATACGAGCAACGCCCATATTGTGACAACCCACCGACGCATCGCCTCCCCAGAAATCCGTCGCGCCGAGGGATTCGTACATGCGGCGGCTCATTTTTATAGCGTGGTTCCGCATTGCGTTGGTATTGCCGTGATTTTTATATTCGACGACCGGTACCGGCAGGCCCTGCGCATCGCGCTCAGTCGCATGCAGGGAAATCCGGTTGCCGGCCTCGGGTGGGTCCTCACCCGTGATGAAAATACCAGCCAGGTGGGTGTAGATCACTATGAATACCGAATTGTCCCGACCCCAGCCGCCGATAATAAAAGAGGTGAACCATGGATCTGCCGCGAGCGCCTGAAGTTGATAACCGCCGACGAAGCCGCGCTGAGGATCGTTAATCTGCTCGTCCAGCAACAGCCCGGTCTGACGAGCGCCGCGGTGAAAATTGACGGGCTTCGGCATGATCGCGAAGCAACCACCAAAAGTGTGCCGCATATAATTTCGACCGACCTGCCCCGAAGAATTGGCAAGGCCCTGCGGAAACAGCGATGACTCCGAATTCAATAGAATCCGGGCGGTTTCGACAACATTTCCGGCGACACAGACGGCACGCGCTTTCTGCTCCTGCATCGCACCATTCTCGTCCGTGTAGACAACGCCGTTAACGCGCGCCTTTTTGTCATGATTGATTCGCACGGCCATCGCGTTCGCGCGCAATTCGAAATGCCCGGTTGCCTCAGCTGCTGGCACCTCAGTGTAAAGGGTTGACCACTTCGCCCCGATTGCGCAGCCGGAGTGGCAAAAACTGATTTGCTGGCAGCCGGGCCGGCCGTCACGGGCGACGGGATTGATCGCCATGCGAGCACTTGAAATTTCCTTATAGCCGACGCGCGTCGCGCCGGCTTTGAAGACCTTGTAATTATTTGTCTCAGCTGACGGCTGAATACCTTGCGTGCCAGAGACACCCATTTTCAACTCGGCTTTGTCGTAATACGGCTCCAGTTCGGCGAGCGTCAACGGCCAGTCGATCAATGTCGTGCCGTTGTCGAGCTGGCCATAGGTCGACAACGATCTGAACTCGTGATCCTGAATTCGCGGCGTTACACCAGACCAGCGCATGGTTGTCCCGCCGACGGTCTTGCAGATTAACAAGAGGGGCCCGATACGCTTGTCATGCCAGCCCATCTTGGCGTCCATCGCTGGCGGATCGTTCACGACATCTGCCAACGTCAGGCGCGATCCGGCTTCGAGACACACGACATCGATGCCTTTTTGTGCGAGTTCGTTCGCGACCGTACCGCCGCCAGCACCGGAACCAATGACAACGACAACCGACGAATCATCCAGCTCGTATTGTTTTGCCATCACGCGTCGCCCGGTAGCCAGTCGATGTCGTTGAAGCCGCGAAACTTGTAGCCGCCATACTCCTTCGATGACCCGGGGTAGTTGATGTGCGACCAGACTGCGGGGTTGTAGTAAAGCGCGCCCCGTAACGTGCCAAGGATTGCGGCGAAGAAGGCCTCGCCCTGGATATTCTCAATTGCTGCGATTTGCTCTGATTCATCGCGTTCGACCCAGGCGGTATCCTGTTGCGCAGCGAGCGCGTGTTCGGCCGCCGCCAGCAAGTTCTCAGTGTCCGGGTTCGAGGCGAGCGCCATAAGAACGTTGTTCATCACTTCGGCATAGACTTCATCGGACAGGCCGTCGTGAGGAAACAGCAGTCGCCCAAACGTCGCCAATGTGGTGCCGTCGGTGGAACTGGCCCAGGCAGCGGCGCCGCGCAACCAGGTGGTGCCGGTGACCGCGGCCGTTGAAAAAGCCAGTGCCGCAAGTAGAAATCGGCGGCGTGTCGTCTGCGAGTCGTTCATCGGAGAGTCCCCCGTTATTATTGTGTGGCAGCGAGCCACGGAACTATAACAGCTAAGAGGAACACATGGCCGCAGCGGGCTATCCGGGTATGGTGCTTGGCATGTTGTACTATTCTTTAAAGGACAAGCTGTGAATCGGAACCAAGAGCAATGAAAAACAAACAAGTCCGGCTATCCAGTCGACCAACGGGATGGGTAACACCCGACAATTTCGAATTGACCGAAGCCGTCGCGGGCGAGCCAGGCGACGGTGAGGTGCTGGTCAAAAATATATTTATGTCTGTTGATCCTTACATGCGTGGCCGCATGAACGACGTTAAGTCGTATATTCCGCCGTTTCAGACTGGTGAGGTCCTGCAGGCCGGCGTCGTCGGGCAAGTCATCGCCAGCAATTTCAGTGCGATTGCCGAGGGCGATTACGTCATGGGAATGCTTGGCTGGGAAAATTACTCGGTATGCGATGGTCGGCTGCTGCGAAAGTTGCCACAGAGTTCGGCGCCGCTGTCATGGCATCTCGGCATTCTTGGCATGCCGGGCATGACTGCTTATGTCGGGTTGATGAAAATTGCAGAGGCAAAAGCGGGAGAGCAGGTGTTTGTCACGGCGGCGTCGGGTGCGGTTGGAAGTGTCGTTGGCCAGCTCGCGCGCATTCACGATTGTCGCGTTGCTGGATCGGCTGGTTCGGACCAAAAGGTTGCGTTGCTTAAAGAAGAATTCGGCTACAACTCGGCATTCAACTACAAGACCAGCACATCGCTTCCGGCAAGCGTCAAGGAAGCCTGTCCCGACAGTGTCGACGTGTTGTTCGAGAACGTTGGTGGTGAAATTCTTGAAGCTGTTCTTTGGAACATGCGGGACTACGGGCGAATCGCGCTATGCGGCATGATTTCGGATTACAACGAGCAGGAACTACAGCCGGGACCGCGTGGCATGATGCTCATGATTGGACGGCGACTGAGTATGCGCGGGTTTATTGTTACCGATCACCCGGATGCCTGCGAAGAGTACGTCGGCAAGGCGATTGGTTGGATATCGGACGGACAGCTTAAGTACCGTGAGACAGTGGCTGAAGGAATCGAAAATGCCGCGCAGGCTTTTATCGACATGCTCAAGGGTGGCAACACGGGTAAGCAGATCGTGCAGCTGTCCGAAGTTTAGGCGAACGGCAAACCAGGCATGGCAATCCGACCCATTTTGAGAATCGGCGATCCGCGGTTGCGCGAAGTAGCAATTCCCGTTGACGCTTTCGATACGCCCGAATTGCACGAGTTGATCGAGGACATGTTCGACACGATGGAGGCAGCTGATGGCGCAGGATTGGCGGCCACACAAATTGGCGTTTTGAAGCGCGTCATGATTTTCGGGGTGGACTCAAATCCGCGATATCCTGACGCTGAACAGGTGCCGACGACCGTCTTGGTCAATCCCGAGTTTTCGGTGGTTAGTGATGAAGTTGCTGGTGTCTGGGAGGGTTGTCTGTCTGTGCCCGGAATGCGCGGCTATGTCGAACGGCGTGCACGCATCAAGTACCGCGGGTTTGATCAATTCGGCATGATGATCGAACGCGAAGCAGATGGTTTCCATGCGGTCGTTTTTCAACACGAAATCGATCACCTCAATGGCATTCTCTATCCGGACCGAATTACCGATCGCGAAAAATTCGGCTATACCGCTGAGCTCACGACGGCCGGGATTATCTGAGACCGATGATCCCGAACGTCAAAATCGCAGTTGTCACCGGTGGCGGTAACGGCATTGGACGGGCTATCTGCCGCCGCCTCGCGAGTGATGGCGTTAAAGTTGTAGTTGTCGATCTCGACAAAAATGCTGCAGATGCCGTCGCGGCAGAAATAGACGGTGTTTCTTACTGCGTAGATGTTGCCGACGCGGCAAAGATGATGACGCTGGTCGACGACATAGAAGAAAGCGTGGGTCCGATCGATCTGTTCGCGTCCAACGCGGGCGTAGTTTTCGGCGACGGCAAGTCCGGTTCAGCGTCGGCCGATGGAGTTTTGGCGGACATCGAAGATCGGTGGGACACTTCGTGGCGCATTAATGTCATGGCGCACGTGTATGCGGCGCGTGCACTGTTGCCGCGAATGACAGCACGTGGCGCCGGTTACCTTGTTAATACGGTATCTGCGGCCGGGCTGTTGTCAGCCATTGGTGACGCCGCGTATTCAGCCACCAAGCATGCTGCTATCGGCTTCGCAGAAGCCGTGGCGATTCGGCACGGGGATGACGGCATTCGTGTATCGGTTGTCTGCCCGCAAGCCGTCGCGACGCGCATGCTGGATCTCGCTACCGGACCGGGCGCAGAAGAAAATGTCTTCGGCGGTGCGGATCTGGATGGCATCGCCTCCCCGGAACAAGTTGCCGACAGCATCGTCGAAGGTGTTACTGCGGGCCGTTTCCTGATAACGCCTCATCCGGAGGTCATCGGCTACTTTCAGAACAAAGCCGCCGACTACGACCGCTGGGTCGGCGGCATGCGAAAACTTCGCAGAAAACTGGCAGGCGCTGCGTCAGGCGATCTCAAAAAGTGACGCGGCACCCTGGCCGCCGCCGATACACATCGTGCAGACAACATACTTCGCGCCGCGCCGCCGGCCTTCGATAAGAGCGTGCCCCACCATGCGCGCGCCCGACATACCGTACGGATGCCCGATTGAAATGGCGCCGCCGTCGACGTTGAGTTTATCGTTTGGAATGCCGAGCTTGTCGCGGCAATAAATAGCCTGCACCGCGAACGCTTCATTGAGTTCCCACAAATCGATGTCATCCATGCTCAGCCCGGTTCGCGCCAGCAGTTTCGGAACTGCAAATACCGGCCCGATACCCATTTCGTCCGGTTCGCAGCCAGCAACGGCCGTACCGCGATAAATTCCCAGTGGCTCAAGGCCACGTTTTTCGGCAACACTTGCTTCCATTACGACAGCAGCGGATGCGCCGTCCGAGAGCTGGCTCGCATTGCCTGCCGTAATGATGCCGTCCTCGCGCACGGTTCTAAGTCCGGACAATCCCTCGAGTGTCGTTTCGGGGCGATTGCCTTCATCTTTTTCGAGTACGACGTCTTGAAAAGTAATTTCCTTCGTTTCCTTGTTCATGACGCCCTTGTTCGAAGGCAGCGGCACAATCTCGTCACTGAATCGGCCGGCATCCTGTCCGGCGGCGGTACGCTGCTGGCTTTGCAATGCATATTCGTCCTGTGCTTCACGACTGATGTTGTAGCGATTCGCGACCACCTCGGCCGTGTCTATCATCGGCATGTAAACGTGCTCGTGCAGGGCCAGCAAGCGCGGGTCTTTGGCGCGATACGAGTTCATGTGCTCGTTCTGCACAAGGCTGATCGACTCCAGGCCGCCGCCGACCATGATGTCGACGTTATCGGCGATCACGGTCTTTGCGGCTAATGCGATGGCCATCATTCCGGAGGAACACTGTCTGTCCACGGTCATGCCAGCAGTCGTAACCGGCAGACCGGCCGCCAGCGCGATCTGTCTGCCGATGTTCTGGCCCTGGGTACCTTGCGGCATCGCACAGCCCATAATGACGTCGTCGATTTCCGCAAGGTCGACGCCGGCGCGCTCTACCGCGTGCCGGACAGCATGACCGCCAAGTGTTGCGGCTTCCGTATTGTTGAACGCACCACGATACGCCTTGCCGATCGGCGTGCGGGCGGTTGATACGATGACAGCTTCTCTCATGATCTTTTTCCTCTGCGAATCTATTGCGACAGATCGATGCCCATTTTCTCGGCACTCTTAATCGCGAATTTGCTGGCTTGTTCAAAACCACTGGCGAATGTTTTCATGCCATCTTCGTTCGTGATCGCCCCCCACGCTGCGGCAATGCCCTCCGGGCTGAGTTTGTCGGGCAGCAAACTTATGCCGTCAGTCTCGAATCCCTTGTGGACGGCGAATGCACCGCCACCCGCGGTCAGTATGGTACGACTCGGTGCATCCGGCCCAACCAGGAAGACAACGCCCGGACTGACCGACTCGGGCGTCAACAAGTTGTACACGCCTTCCGGAAACAATCCTTCAGTCATTGCCGTGCCGGCGGCGGGCGCGAGGCAGTTCACTCGGATATCGTATTTCGTGCCTTCAATGTGCAACGTGTTCATCAGGCCGACCATGGCCATTTTTGCGGCGCCGTAATTTGCTTGTCCAAAATTGCCGTACAGGCCGGTACTCGATGTCGTAAATACGATTCGGCCGTAGGACTGCTCACGCATTATTTCCCAGACGGCCTTGGTGCAGTTGGCGCTTCCCATCAGGTGAACATCGACGACCAATCGAAAATCCTCGATGGTCATCTTGTGGAATGTCTTGTCGCGCAGGATGCCGGCGTTATTAATAAGTATGTCAACGCGACCCCATGCGTCCATCGCCTGCTGGATCATTGCTTCGACTTGCGTGTAGTCAACGACATTGGCGCCGTTTGCAATTGCTTTACCACCTGCGTCCTTGATTTCGTCGACGACCGAGGTGGCGTTGTTGAGATCGTTGACGACGACTTTCGCGCCGCGCGCTGCGAGCGCCAGGGCATGCGCGCGACCCAGCCCCTGGCCGGCACCGGTCACGACGGCCACCTGGCCATCCAGTCTGATAGTCATAATGACTCCTTACTTATGGGCTTTGATATAGGGGCGCAATACGTTGCGTGCAACCACCATGCGGTGTACTTCGTCCGGGCCGTCTGCCAGCCGCAATGTGCGGGCCGCCATGTACATCGCAGCCAGGGGAAAATCCTGCGAAAGGCCCGCCGCGCCGTGCATCTGGATCGCATCGTCTATGACATCGAGTGCGATATTGGGGACAACGGCTTTGATCTTCGAGATCGCATCCTGCGCTTCATGAACTCCGGCAGTATCGATAATGTATGCCGTCTGCAGTGTGAGCAGCCGCGCCATGTCGATATTCATCCGGGCAATCGCAATCTTGTCGTAGTTGCCACCGAGCTGTGCGAGCGGTTTGCCGAATGCCTTGCGTGATACTGATCGATGGCACATTAAATCAAGTGCGCGCTCCGCCATGCCGATGGCACGCATGCAGTGGTGGATTCGCCCCGGGCCGAGTCGGCCTTGCGCGATTTCGAAACCGCGGCCCGGACCGAGGATGATATTGGACTCGGGCACGCGCACGTCATCGAAACGAATGTGCATGTGGCCGTGCGGCGCATCATCGATCGAGAACACCTGCATGCCGCGCACGACGTCAACGCCCGGTGTGTCGATCGGTACGAGTATCTGTGAGTGCTGTTGATGGCGATCGTTTTCCGGATTGGTCTTGACCATGCAGATGAGAATTTTGCAGCGCTTGTCGCCGGCTCCCGAGATGTACGTTTTCTCGCCATTAATTAGCCACTCGCCATTATCCAGAATGGCCGTCGTTGAGATGTTGCTTGCGTCGGACGAAGCCACGTCCGGTTCGGTCATCGCGAACGCTGAGCGAATCTCGCCATTGAGCAACGGTTGCAGCCATTGTTCTTTCTGCTCGTCAGTGCCGAAGCGCTCCAGTACCTCCATGTTGCCGGTGTCCGGTGCGCTGCAATTGAACACCTCGGCGGCCAGGTGTGCGCGGCCCGTTTCCTCCGCAATGTAGGCATACTCGACCGTGTTCAGGCCGCGGCCGTGTTCACTGTCCGTCAACCAGAAATTCCACAGCCCCTGTTCGCGGGCACTGGACTTGAGGCCATCCAGAATTTCAATCTGTCGGTCGGTTTGTGACCAGCGATCGCCTTTGTCTACTTCAGACAGATACTCTGCATCGACAGGAATGACACGGTCGCTGATAAACGACCGAACTGCGTCCAGTATGGGGCGTACGCGATCAGTGATTCCGAGATTCATGGCTGAGCTCAATTTGTGCTTATCCTTTAGTTGCCAGCAGTGATTCGCGAATTTGGTCAATCTGTGGCTTGAGTTTCGGCGGTTGTTTGCCGATGCAGTGCTTTTCGCGCGGGCACGTTGTGCTGCGCGGACAGATGATCGTCGCGTCCTTCTGCGTACCCTCGGCGATCCAGCCAATATTCAGGATCTTGCCAACACTATCAAGTTGCTGTCGTGCGTTCTTGGGAATGGCCCCGGTGCCACCGGTCGCGTTGCAGCTCCTTTCAATCTCATCAATTGTTTCCGATGGATCGATGTTTTGTGCCCGCAAGGCCGGGGCGAGGTCGACGCCGACGCACAATACATGTGGATTGCCGGCGGCATCCTTGCTGCGAATCGACTGACAGCAATACAGGCGCTTATCATCACCGCTTCGCAACACGGATATCTGCGCAGAGGGTTTGGTCGAATGCGTATTGAGCATCCTGAACACGGCCCAATGCTGGCATGGGTCGGAAATCATCCGCATATTTCCCCACGGCAGCGGAATGCCGTTGCCGCGATACACGGCGCGTAAATTGCCGGGTGGATAGGCGTCGAAGTAATGCCAGTGCGGATACGGGCTGACGCTCGACATGCGGCGCATGACCAACGTGGTACTGAGTTCGGCTTTGTCGCCGACGTCAATCGCGTAGGCGTGGCGTGCAAGGAATTGCCGAAATGGCGTCTTGGGCGCGAGCAGCGCCGCTGCGAAATAGCTGCATTCGAAGTCCCGCCAGGCGAACAGTATGTCCTGCGCGTCGACATTCGGAGAATCTGCGTCGTGTCGCCGGCCCGTCACGCGGCCACCGGATACCTGCGGTGCGCGAGCACCGTCGCCGTCGTGCAGGACCTTGTGTGCGATATTGTTGGCAAGATCAAACTTGAGTCTCGACGGCGTTTTCTTCAGCGCGTTATTCAGGTAAACCCTGTTCGGAGCGTCGAAGAACGATCGCACGACCGTATCGAGCGGCACCAGGACCTTGTGCGCGATATTATTCGCCAGCGCAAACTTTAGCCGCGATGGCGTCTCTTTCAAGGCGTTATTCAAGTAGACCTTGTTCGGCGCGTCGAAAAACGATCGCACGACTGTATCGAGCGGCACGTCCGTGTCGCCACGATCCTTGAACGGTGATTTATCGAACCACTGGATCTGTAGCCCGAGGTCCGCCGCGAAATCAAATACATCGTCGAGGCGTAATGGAAACAGCTTCCTGCCAACGCTTTCGGCCGCGCGTTCGATGTCCGGAAAGCGGTTTTTACTGGATTCCTGGTGCGCGCGTATCAGGAGATGTGCGAACTGGCGCCCGGTAGTGCCGGTTTGCGCGAGCAATTCCGGAATCGCCAACTGCAACAGGCTCTCCGAGAACAGGAAGCCCGGTTCGAAGGGCAGGGCGCTAACCGGGGAATCGGCAGGCGCCGGATCGATCGCCGGGTCGTCCAGGGACTGGTCGAAAAACCAGTCGACGTCCTTTTGAAAAATGTCGGCGATGATCCGCAGCAGCGGTTCCGACGGGACCCTCCGTCCATTCTCGATCATTGACAGGTAGGACACGGACGGAGCGGCCTGGGCATCGACCTGCACACAGCGCACGGACAGGTCCTCGAGCGTCAGGTTGTTGCGTTTGCGCAGCGATTTGATCTTGGTGCCCAAGAAATGAGCCCTGCGCCGCAAACCCTTATGAGTAGTCATAATCTGGAAATCTGTGAAATTAACAGTGTGAAATTTTCTTTGTGAAATTTCAACCTTAAGATGGGTACTATATCGCTCAAGGACGTGATTATCACGTTTTAATTACTGTGTGAGCGAATTAGGAGTTCGACATGTTACGACGCGATCAGATCAGCAGAATGGAATCCGAATGGGCCCAAAGCCCCCGTTGGAAAGGGATTGAGCGTAATTACAGTGCCGAGGATGTCGTTAAATTGCGCGGCACCGTCCAAATCGAGTACACGCTGGCGCGAAATGGCGCCGATAAATTCTGGCGTCTCGTGAACCAGGAACAGCCCTTATGCGGATTGGGTGCCCTGACCGGCAACCAGGCGATCCAGGAAGTACAGGCGGGCCTCAAGGCAATTTACTGCTCGGGCTGGCAGGTCGCGGGCGACGGCAATAGTTCGGGCGAAATGTACCCCGATCAAAGCCTGTACCCGGTCGACTCGGTGCCAAAAATGGTGCAACGAATCAACAATGCGCTGCAGCGTACCGACGAAATCCACGCGCTGAATGGCGATAACAGTATCGACTGGTACGCACCGATTATTGCTGACGCGGAAGCTGGCTTCGGTGGCAATCTCAACGCGTTCGAACTCATGAAGAGCATGATTCGAGCCGGGGCGGCCGGCGTGCATTTTGAGGACCAGCTTTCGTCCGCCAAAAAGTGCGGCCACATGGGTGGCAAGGTACTCGTTCCGACCAGTGAAGCAATTGCCAAGCTCTCCGCGGCGAGACTCGCGGCCGATGTCCTCGGTGTTCCGACCCTGTTGCTCGCGAGAACCGATGCCGATGCCGCAAACCTGATTACCTCGGATTCAGACGAACGCGATCACCCGTTCATTACGGGCGAACGCACGCCAGAAGGCTTCTACTGCACGACGCCGGGCATTGATCAGGCGATCGCGCGCGGCCTGGCGTACGCGCCGTTCGCGGACCTGATCTGGTGTGAAACGTCGAAGCCCGATCTCGATCAGGCGCGTCGCTTCGCCGAAGCGATTCATGCCAAGTTCCCGGGCAAGCTGCTGGCGTACAACTGTTCGCCGTCGTTCAACTGGAAGTCGAACCTCGACGACGAGACGATGCGTCACTTTCGTGAAGACCTCGGCAGAATGGGCTACAAGTTCCAGTTCATTACGCTGGCCGGATGGCACGCCCTGAACCTGAGCATGTTCCAATTGGCCCGTGCTTACAAAACAGATGGGATGTATGCTTACTCGAAACTTCAGCAGCAGGAATTCGCAGACGAGCAGTTCGGATTCCGTGCCGCGAAGCATCAGTCCTTCGTAGGTGCTGGTTACTTCGATGCCGTGCAGAACACGATCATGGATGGATTATCATCCACGACCGCGCTAGACGGTAGCACCGAAGAGGAACAGTTCGTGGCATAAACAATTGACCAGAGGATTGCCGTGGGGTCTACGGAAAATAGACAAGTCGGCAATCTTCGGGTTGATCCCGTTTTCCACGACTTCGTCGAAGACGAACTACTGCCGGCAATCGGATTCGACAGTGCCCGCTTTTGGGGCGGTTTTGAGTCGCTGATCGAAGATCTGACACCGACCAATCGCGAACTCCTCGCGACGCGCGATACGCTGCAGGCACAGATCGACGAGTGGCATATAGCGCGGCAAGGCGAGCCCTGGAAGCATGCGGAGTATGTCGATTTCCTCTTGGAGATCGGCTACCTGCGGAAACCGGGCGAGCCGTTCCAAATCACGACCGAAGGTGTCGACGACGAGGTCGCGACCATAGCCGGCCCTCAACTGGTTGTTCCGGTCAGCAACGCACGTTTCGCTTTGAACGCGGCCAACGCGCGGTGGGGTAGTTTGTATGACGCGCTGTACGGCACCGATGTAATTCCGGAAAGCGATGGCCAGGAGCGCGGTTCCTCTTACAACAAGGTGCGTGGGGCGGCCGTCATTCGGTACGCAAGCGACTTTCTTGATCGCACGATTCCATTGCAATCAGGCAGCCACGCCGACGGTGTTCACGAACAGTATCGAGAATCCAGCAAATACATCGGCTTTTTCGCGGATGGAGACAAGCGCTCCTACCTGTTTCGCAACAACGGTCTGCATATAGAAATTCAATCCAATCCGAAGCACCCGATTGGCCGTATGGCGCCTGGACACATCAGTGACGTCGTTCTCGAAGCGGCTATTACGACGATTCAGGACTGTGAAGATTCGGTAGCGGCGGTAGACGCCGCTGACAAGGTCGGCGTCTACCGCAATTGGCTGGGACTGATGCAGGGTACGCTGGAGGCCAGTTTTGCGAAGGCCGGCGGTACTATGACCCGTGCATTGAACAAAGATCGCAGTTACAAGACCGCCGCCGGCGGCGAAGTCGTACTCTCCGGGCGAAGCTTATTGCTCGTTCGAAACGTGGGTCACCTCATGACCAGCAATGCGATATTAGATCCAGACGGTGACGAAGTATTTGAGGGTATCCTCGACGCGGTCATTACCTCCGCTTGTGCGATGGCAAACTCCCCGAAACCGCGTCGATTACCGAACAGTCGCAGCAACAGCGTCTACATCGTGAAACCGAAAATGCACGGGCCGGATGAAGCCGCGTTTACGAACACGCTGTTCGGTCGCGTCGAGAAAATGCTCGGACTAAAAACGAATACGCTCAAAGTCGGCGTCATGGACGAGGAGCGGCGCACGACCGTCAACCTTCAAGCGTGTATTCGTGCCGTCCGTGAACGACTCGTTTTCATTAACACCGGATTTCTGGATCGAACCGGCGACGAAATTCATACCAGCATGCACGCGGGCGTCGTGTTGCCGAAAGATGAGATTAAACAGCAACCGTGGATCAACGCCTATGAAGACTGGAATGTTGACACGGGAATTCAATGCGGATTGCCCGGCAAGGCCCAGATCGGCAAGGGCATGTGGGCAAAACCCGATGAAATGAAACAGATGATGGACACGAAGCAGGCACAACTCGAAGCCGGCGCGAGTTGCGCCTGGGTGCCGTCACCGACCGCGGCAACATTGCACGCGATGCACTACCACGCGGTCGATGTTCGGCAGAGGCAGGTTGAGCTCGCATCAAGAGAGCATGCAAGTCTTGATGACATCCTGACGCCTCCGTTATGCGATCCGCCTGGCCTCGATTTGCGGACGATTCAAAATGAACTCAACAATAACGTGCAGGGCATTCTTGGGTATGTCGTGCGCTGGATCAATCAGGGCATCGGCTGTTCCAAGGTTCCCGATTTCAACGACGTCGGTCTGATGGAAGATCGCGCGACGCTGCGGATTTCGAGCCAACATATTGCGAACTGGTTGCTGCACGGCGTAACAACAGACCAACAAGTGATGAATACATTTCGTCGCATGGCGGCAGTCGTCGACGAGCAAAATTCCGGCGATCCGGCCTACACACGGATGAGTGATGACCTGGATGGCAGCATCGCCTTCGAGGCGGCCTGCGATCTCGTGTTCAAGGGGCGCGAGCAATCGAATGGTTACACCGAGCCTTTACTGCACGCACATCGTCTCCGCCGAAAAATGCAGCTCGATCGCGATTGACGACGGCTGGAACTTGTTCATGCTAGAGTTGTTCTAACCACGGGTCGCGTTCAGCGTGCGATCCACAAATAACTAAGGAACGAAAATTCATGAAACAAGTAATAATCTTGCTATCAACGTTGATGCTTTCTGCGACCGCGGTAGCACAAAACGATCGGACCGGCATGTGGGAGTTCGGCGTGATTGTTAACGATCAGTCATCCGAAACCTTGAACGGGGCCGATGCGTCCGCGCTTGCCATTGACGGCGATACTGGCTGGGGCTTGAACGTCACCTACAATATCAACAACCGGTTCGCTGTCGGCGCCGATTTTATCTGGTCGAGTCCGAAATACACGGCTGTTTTCATACCGGACGACGGCATCGGCATTCCCGAGGTCATCGACCACAAGATGGATCTTTTCACCTACAACATCAAAGGTACCTGGAACCTGCTCGAGGGCCCGGTAACACCGTATCTCGACGCGTTTTACGGCTGGACGAACATGGATTCAAATGTCGCAGACCAGCCGCCGATAACCGGATGCTGGTGGGATCCGTGGTGGGGATATGTCTGTGACACGTTCTGGAGCACTTATTCAAAGACCCGCAATTCCTACGGTGGCTCGGCTGGCTTACGCTGGGATACGGGCAATGGGTGGACGGTGAAAGCCAGTTACGGAATTCTCGAAATAGATACGAGCAGAGCGACGTCAAAGGCTAATCTGGAAGTGATCCGCGTGGATCTGGCTTGGCTTTTCTAGTTAAAAAAATCGCGCTCCAACAAGAGCCCGGCAAATGCCGGGCTTTTTTGTTGATGCAAATGCTCTAATTTGCCAAATCGTCAGAAAAACGTGCGATGCGTCAATATTGCCAGGCACACAAGCAGGCACAATAAGTGGTTGTGAAAAGAGGATAACAATCAGTGGCGACGTCACCCTTGTTTGTAAATCAGGCTACGCTGGCCATGACCTGCCTGATGATTGCGATCATATTCTTTATGGCGTGGAAAACGCTCGGGGAGATGCCGTATGCGCTGTACTGGGCAGCTGCATTCCTTGCGTCGACCTTTTACTGGTTAGTCAATCTTGCTGTGAGCTGGTTTCCGAGTTTTGATGCCTATTGGTTGACAGTCAACGCGCTCGGTATCGTGTCAATTACGCTGGCTTTGCGCGGCCATTGCCAGCGCACAAACTGCAAAAACCTGCCCGATAATCTGTGGCCATACGCCATCCTGGTTTTCGCCGGCGCTGTCTGGACGACGGTCGTGCAACCGCACGCTGGTTTGAGTGCGGCAGTTCTGCCTTTCGCCGCGACGATTACATTGTTCCTGTCAGCGACGATGATTCTCAAGCATCGCAAACGGCCGCGTCCCGCTGAATGGGCGGCAGCAATAACAATGATCATTTTTGCTGTTGTTCAGATTCCTGCGGCAGTGTTTGCCTACGGGCTTGGGCCGGAAAAAAACGTCGTTATGGAGATGATGTACTCACATCCGACGGTCCTGGTTATTCCGGCCGGCTTCATTGGCGTGGCAATGTTTGTCATCTTCATGCTCGCATCCGATGTGTCGGTGGATATGAAGGAAATTGCAGTGCGAGACCAACTCACGGGGCTACTGAACCGGCGCGGGTTCAGCGAGCAGTCGACGAGGGCCTACGCGACGGCACGCCGTCGCCGCGCGCCGATATCGGTCATCATGACGGACATTGACCACTTCAAAACGGTCAACGACGAATTCGGACATGCGGCCGGTGACGAAGCGCTTGTGCACTTTGCGAAAATGCTAGGCGAAAATCGTCGCGCAGACGATATCGTCGCACGTATCGGGGGCGAGGAATTCGCGCTGGTGTTGCCGGGAACGAAAATTGAGGAAGCAATATTGATCGCGGATGAATTATGCGAGCGCATGGCGGTTTCACCACTGGCTGTCGACGGACGCGATGTCGTCATGACGGCGAGCTTTGGTGTCGCGGCGATCTCAGAAAAAGACACGAGCCTGACGGACGTGATCGTTAGAGCGGATCGTGCCCTCTATCGTTCGAAACGCGCTGGCCGTAATCGCGTCGACCTGGAATCATCTCAATTCATGCTCGCCGACGATGGCACGCTCGAGGCAGTTTCTTAGAGAGAAGTTAAAACAAAACCAAGCAAAAGAATTTGCGGCACTGTAATGATGGGCAGCCAGATCGCTGTGCGTTTGCCGATGTTTGACCAGAGCAAACCGATTTCCGTGTAGTCCGTCGCGACACCGGCCATCAGGAAAATGAACGAATTTCCAAGCGCGCCGGTTTGGTTGAATATCTCGAATGCGATTGGCGACGTGCCCTCACTACAAACTTCGAGCACGGTCGCAAACAGTAATGTCAAAAACATGCCCGAAGTATCCGGCCCGAGATATTGCATAAACCAGTGCGCTGGCACGTAGGCACCAATAAGAGCGGCCGCCAGGATGCCGATGAGTATCCACCAGAGGACCATGTTGGTCAGTGACATTGCACCTCGCGCTACGCCACGTGCTGCGGCTGCAGCGTCGAAGTTCTTGACGCGGTCCCAGGTCAAATCACCGGCGTCGGCCAATGATGAGGGCCCTTCAATCCAACCGAGCCGGTCCAGGCCCATGAACACTATTCCAGTGAGCAACGCGATCAGCATGGCGCCGACAACGATGTAAATGGCCTGCCAGCCAAAAAACCCGAACAGTAATATCGTAATCGGCAGATTGGCCCACGGTGATGCAAGCAGAAAAGTAATCACGGCGGGAACGCTCGCGCCTTTTTTATACAACTGCATCGCTATTGCCAGGATGCCGTGCGAGCAGGCGGACATCAGGAATCCCGCAATAACGGCATACAGCAGTGTGAGTTTGCGGTGCTGGCCGAGATAGTGGACGATGAATCCATCCGGCACGAAATAGTTGATAATGCCGCCGAGAGCGAGTCCCAGCAGGACAGCCCACCACACGATTCCAAGGTAGGCGAGCAGACTGTCGTTTAGCGCAGCCAGCGGCGGTATGAACGACAGCAGTAGTACGGCGAGGAACAACCCACCGACAATCTTTAGTTTTCTTCCAACTGCAACTGATTCAATCACTCGATCATCAAACTATAATACGCATCGAACAACACTACGAGAAAACACCTATTGAGGACACATAACGGCATTGAGTCCATCGATCACCCCGTCGTCGCCGTAAACGATCTCGATCAGGCGCGCGAAATCTACGAGCGCCTTGGGTTTACGGTGCCGCCACGCGGCAGCCATATCGAGTGGGGCACAGGCAATCTCTGCATCATGTTTCCGCATGACTATCTGGAGATGCGCGGAATCATCGATGCCTCTCGTTTCACGATGCATCTCGATTCTCATCTTGATAATTTTGGTGAAGGACTGATGGGCGTTGCGTTCGGAACGACCGATGTCGAGTCCAGTTACAGCGAGGCCGCAAAGCATGGCGTCGACGCTGGTGAATTACGGCGGCTGACGCGAAATTTCGAACACCCCGAAGGCTGGACACAACCTTCGTTCGAGTTGTTTGCGCCGGCCGCTGCCGATATCGAAGGCTTGATGCATGTCGTTGTAATTCAGCACATGACGCCGGAGCTCATCCGCCGCCCGGATTTTCTCGAGCACGCAAATGGCTGCACGGGTGTGGTCAGCATGGCCGGTACAATCCATGACATCGATAGTTGCGCTTCGAAAATGCAGCGTCTGTTAGGCGACCAGGCAGTCGAGCGCAATGATCGCGGGATACTCCTGCGCCTGCCGAGCGGGCAGGTTATCGATTTACTATTGCCCGATGCCTACGCTGATAGCTACGGCGTCATCGCCGATTCGCCGAGTCCGGAAACAGCCAGGCTTGGCGCGATCATATTGCGAGTCAGTGAACTCGAAAATACGGCAGATTTTTCACTGACAATGACGTTGCCTTCACTCAGCCCTGGCATCGATACGATTCGCGTTGCGCCCGGACCTCACCTGTGGTGTTACATTGCAATTTGTCGAGAACCAAGCCACCTGAACGAGTTACAACACACCGATGGAAACGCCATTCTCCGCCGGTCACTCCGCGTCACTGCCCGATTCATTGTGGGCGGCAACAACCCGCCCCTTGCCTCGTTATCCGGAATTGTCTGGCGAACTGAGTACCGACGTCACCGTCATCGGCGCAGGCTTCATGGGGCTGGCAGCAGCGCTATCGCTTGCCGAAAATGGCGCCAATGTCGTTATTATCGAAGCGGCCGAAATCGGCTGGGGCGCATCCGGTCGCAATAACGGCCTGCTCGCCCCCGGGCTCAAACGCGATCCAAACGAAGTACGAAAAATCCTCGGCCATGATGCAGCCGAGCGATTGCTGAATTTCTCCGGCAAAACGCTCGATATTGTTGCGGAGCTGGCGGACCGGCACGACATTCACTGTGATCTACGGCGAACCGGCTGGATTCAAGCCGCGCACGCCACACGTGCTCTGCCATTGCTCGAGCAGCGCGTACGGCAATGGCAAGAGTTGGGCGCGGACACCGAAATGATCGAGCCAGGCAAACTGCATGCAAGGCTGGGTACGAATTACTACGCAGGTGCGTCATTCGATCCGCGAGGCGGCTCGCTCAATCCGCTCGCCTTTGCTCGCGGACTGGCGCTCGCCGCACAGCAGGCCGGCGTACGAATATTCGAGCGCACGCCGGCAATCGATATCGAGCGCGCGGGCGGACGATGGTTGCTCAAGATTCCGGGTGGCTCGATACAAAGCGACAATGTCGTTTGTTGTACGAATGCGTACAACCTCGACGTCGATTCTATGCGCGGTGTGGTTATTCCTTTGCGCACGGCGCAAGTTGCATCGGCACCCCTGTCGGAGGACCAGGCCAGGCGTATTTTGCCGGGTGGTGAATCGGCATCAGACACTCAACGGCTGCTAACGTCGTTTCGGTTGACCGCAGACAATCGCCTGATCATGGGTGGTGCGAGCGCGACGGCGGGAGACGAGCACGCGGGCCTGTTCTCCTGCTTACATCGTAGTGCGCAGCTGCGCTTCCCGGACCTCGGCCAGATTTCCTGGGAGTACGGCTGGAGTGGCTACCTGGCTTTGACGCAGGATCACTTGCCGAAGATCTACAAGCGTGGCAACAGCTTTTGGGCCGGCATCGGTTGCAATGGCCGAGGCATCGGGATGGCAACAGGCATCGGCCAGCTGATTGCCGGTCTCCTGGCAGGGCAGCCAGAAAATGACTGCCCCGTGCCAATTGCCACACCGAGCCGAATACGCGGATTCGGATTGCGCCAACCGGCGGTTGCCGCTGCTGTTGTGCTCAATCGAGTATTTGATGTTGCCGAACGGCGCCTGGGTGGCGGATCATAAGAATCATGAGCAATGTGTTCTATCGCAATCCGAATTCGAAGTATCCCGTCGCGCTACGTGGCGACGGCGTCTATTTGTACGACAGTGCCGGCAAACAGTATCTCGACGGTAGTGGTGGTGCGGCTGTCTGTTGCTTGGGACACGGCCATCCGGTTGTCGTCGAGGCGATCAAGGCACAGGTCGAGCAGCTTGCCTATGCGCATACGGCGTTTTTCACCAACGAACCACAGGAACAACTGGCGGCAAGGCTGGCTGGCCGATTTCCTGAACCGGATGCACGCATCTTCTTCCTGTCCGGCGGTTCCGAGGCGAACGAGGCCGCCATAAAACTTGCGCGACAGTACTGGTTGTCACAGGGTCGCAATGACAAACACATCGTTGTCTCTCGTCAGCAGAGCTATCACGGCAATACGTTGGGTGCATTATCGTTGTCCGGCAGTCCGCAACGGCGTGAGGGTTTCGAGCCCGTGTTGCACGACTGGCCCCGGATCGCCCCATGCTATTCATATCGGCATCAGAACGATGGCGAATTGCTCGAGGACTACGCGGCACGTTCGGCACACGCGCTCGAGAAAGCCGTTAGCGATCAGGGCGCCGACAATATTGCGGCATTCATCGCCGAAACCGTGGTCGGCGCGACGCTCGGTGCCGTGCCGGCGGTGGACGGCTATTTCAAACAGATTCGCGAGATTTGCGATCGACACGAGATCCTGCTGATACTCGATGAGGTCATGGCTGGAAGTGGCCGCTCGGGAACCTATTTCGCGTTTGAGCAGGACGGGATCGTGCCGGACATTGTCACGATTGCGAAAGGACTCGGTGCGGGCTACCAGGCGATCGGCGCAATGATCGCCCGCGGCAGCATTCACGATTCGATCGTTGCATCGTTCGGTTCGTTCTCTCACGGTCACACGTATATCGGGCACGCGACGGCATGTGCAGCCGCGCTGGCAGTCGCAGATGTCATCGAGCAGGAAAATCTGCTCGCCAATGTGCAGGCTATCAACGAGCAATTGATGGATGAGTTGCGGTCTGCCTTGTCCGAGCATCCGCACGTCGGCGATATCCGTGGTCGCGGTTTGCTTATTGGAATTGAATTGGTGACCGATCGCGACAGCAAAGCGCCGGCAGCAGCCTCGCTTGCTGGCACCATCAAGAATACGGCAATGAAGAACGGTCTAATCATTTACCCGGGCGGTGGCACCGCGGATGGCAAATCAGGCGCGCACATCTTGTTGGCGCCGCCTTTCATTTATAACAGCGACCATGTTGGTGAACTGGTCGACAAGCTCGTTACGGTTCTTGCGAGCGTCGACTTCAAGCCATGAACGTCGATTTTCGAGAGTTTGCGAGGGACAAGGTCCTGATCATGTCGGCGCCCAACGGCGCGCGTCGCAACCATGCAGAGATCCCGCGGTTACCGAGGTCGGCAGAGGAACCCGCCACGGCCGTGGTCATGCTTCGCGAAGCGGGCGTATCGGTATTGCACCTGCATGTTCGCGATGAAAATGGCAAGCACACGCTCAATGCGGATCGCTACCGTCAGGCGATCAATGCGATTCGGATGAGCGTCGGTAACGATCTTGTCATCCAGGTCACCACCGAGGCGGTCGGCCAGTACACGTCCGAGCAGCAAATGGACGTTGTCCGCGAACTGAGACCCGAAGCCGTATCGGTCGCGCTGCGTGAAATTTTTCCGGCAAATACTGACGAAAGTGTTACTGCCGATTTTTTTGCCTGGATGCGAGATGAACGTATCTGGCCGCAGGTCATTTTGTATTCCGTCGACGACGTCACTCGCTTCAATGACCTGCGACGGCGTGGAGTTTTCGCCGACGAGGCACCATTCGCCATGTTCGTACTCGGCAACTACGCGGACTCGATCGCCGGCACCGTTGCCGACCTCGATAAATTATTGGCGGTGACAGACAGCAACGCGTATCCGTGGGCCGTCTGCTGCTTCGGTCAGAATGAGAACGCGGTAATGCGCGTGGCGACTCTCCGCGAGGGTCATGTGCGGCTGGGTTTCGAGAATAACCTCGTCCTTCCTGATGGCGAAATCGCGCCCGACAATGCGGCCCTGATCCGGGAATACGCGGCCTCGAACGGCGCCGGCGCTCGCCGGCCGGCCAGCGCTGCAGACGTTCGTGCCGCATTCCTGCTCGCCTCCGATAACTTGTTGTGAAAATACAACGATAACTAATTATTGTACTGGAATAGCGCACTTAGACTGACTATAGTGGTCGGACTATAAGCAACAACATCAATCAAGTCTTCAAATCAACAGGGGGAAGACAATGAAAACACTATCCAGAATCCTGGCTCTTGCAGCGGCTGCGGCCATTGCAATGCCAGCGACGGTATTGGCACAGGAAGGCGCCGAGGAAGCGATCGAGGAAGTCGTCGTAACCGGTACGCGATCGAAACCGCGGTCCGCTACCGATTCTCCGGTTCCTATCGATACGTTCAATCAGGATCAGCTATCTCAGCAACCGGTTGGCGGCATGACGGAAAACCTCAAGAATCTCGTGCCATCATTTTCAGCCACCCCGTTAAGCGGTGATGGCAGTGCAATGGTGCGCTCTACATCGCTTCGCGGTCTCCCGCCCGACGAGGTTTTGCTGCTCGTGAATTCCAAACGTCGTCATCGCTCTTCGCTGATCCAGCATTTTGGCGCTGCGATGAGCCAGGGCTCTCACGCGTCCGACATGGGCCCGATTCCGTCTATTGCATTAAAGAGTGTCGAGGTGCTGCGAGATGGCGCCGCGGCCCAGTACGGTTCTGATGCAATTGCCGGTGTCATTAACTTTATTCTCGACGACTCCAGCGAGGGCGGTAGTGTCGAGGCGCAATACGGGCAGTACTACGAAGGCGAGAGCACTATCAAGGTTGCGGCCAATATTGGTTTGCCTTTGTCGGACAACGGATTCGCTAATTTCAGCGCGGAATGGACGGACGATGAGCAACTAATTCGCGGCCACCAACCGTATGACGCCGCTTATCTCGAGGAACTAGGAGTTCCGGCGGCTCAGGACAGTCCCTATTCGGGCGACAAACTTGCCCAGACCTGGGGTCGCCCGGAAACTTACGGCCTCCGTACCGCCTGGAATCTCGGGCTTGATCTCGGTAATGGCGGCGAAGCTTATATGTTCGGCAATTACGCCAGCACTTACGGCAAT
>PVMK01151284.1_pt1 | contig 21640 bp, 19 predicted proteins | sample 1853481 | NCBI WGS metagenome assembly PVMK01 (sample SAMN08533507, study PRJNA380276) | Marine sediment metagenome, whole genome shotgun sequencing project.
TTGGGCAACTTCTTCAAGCGGCATGCCCCCCTGAACAACTGCCAGTAATGCAGTCCGCTGGCGATCTGTCAGCTCCTCCGACATCATTTTTTCGATCATCTCCAACAGCTGGGACTGGGAGGCCAGTCGTTCCGGATCCGGGCTGGGATCTGCGAGGACCAGGGGTGTGAAATCACCGCTGTCTTCCGGAAGTAAATCTTCCAGTGAAATATCCTTCCAGCGCTGGCGCCTCATTTCTGTAAAAGCTACTCTGACGGCAACTTTTTGAGCCCAGGTTGTAAAGCGGCTTTCACCCCGGAAAGTATCCATTTTATCCAGGATCCGCAGGATTGCATCCTGGACAAAATCATCCACCTGGGCTTCCAGATCTGTAGATATCCGGCTGGACAGGGCGTATATCAAACCTCTTGTCAGCACTCTTCGCAGATCTTCAATAGCCAGATCCTGATTTTCACCGCGAAGATCACTGAGCCATTCTTCGTTTGTGCGATTCTGCATGATTCCCTTCCTTGGGAGGTGAATAAATTATAGCATGCAGAAACCACCATCTGGAATGATAACCCAACCCAAAATATGGTCAGGGACTGGCCTTATTCAATCCCCAGTCATAGGAATGGAATTTAACCTTAAGGGTGGATTGATTTTCTATGATCCATTTCCTGGATTCACCATCTAGCAGGTACTGTTTCAAGAATTCAACCAGTGCTTTTTCCCCGCCAAAGTCTGCCAGATACCACTGAAAGATCTTTGATACGGATATCTGGTTACCATCCTGATCCACCTTGAGATCATTGTTTATAAAACTCCTGGCGGCCAGATCCAGTTGATCCTGAATATTTTCCGGGGTGTAAACACCAATAGGCGGACAAGAATTGCTGGCGCAGTTTAAGGCAAAGTGAATTCTGGGATCAAAGTCTGTGATAATGGACTCAATTCGTGGATCCAAGCTGGCAAAATGTGGACCCGGGATATAGGGAAATCCCTGGTTCCCGCGCAAAACGCCATGTTCGATGTCGGTTAAACTAAAACGCTGATCGTTGATCCTGTAAGAAGCTTTTTGAAAAAATCCCAGAATGCCAAGCCAGGATTCAGTAACACTGTTCTGGACTTTCCCCTGAATTACTCCATCAATCACTAACGAATTATAGAGATTGATCCAGAAAGCCAATTGCTGATCTTTCCCATTCAATGATTTGTAATCAAAATCAATCAGATCGCGAACCAGTTCACTGTAGGATTGGTAAAGAGGGTCATTTGGGATTTGCTGGTAGTCTACCTGGCCGCCATCCGGAGTGACAGCCAGGGATTTGATCTTGTTGAGAGATTCTTTTATCTCGTTCGCTAACGTGCTGCTGGACTTCCTGTTCCCCGATGCCCCGGAATTTAATGTTTTATTTGGGTCAACCATCAATACCAGGTTCAGAAGCCGTTCACGTCCGGAAACAAGAAGGTCTGGAAAAGTTGTCATTGATTACCTACTGAGTTAAACTAATTTCGGGTACAAAGGCAGCCCAGGCAAACCAGAAAGTGTCGTGATGAGGAAGAGAGACCAGCTGGGCGCCTTCCAGGGGACCAAAATTAGCCTTTCCCAGGATATCCCAGGTTGTGCTGGTTTCCTGATCGATAAAAACACCGTCCTGCCCGGCCTCAAAGGTTAATATCTGTCCATCCACTTCACTGAGAAACACACCGGTTGTGCCCACGTCCCGGCCATTGGATATTGAGCTGCTGTCCAATGCACTGGCAGTGCCGGGTTTCCAGAAGATGACAACCTTTGTGTCGCCCAGGACCTCATTCAAGATCAGATTTTCCTGCAGCAGGTCAAGCGAGAAAGCTGCCCCCTGTCCATCTTCCAGTTGAATGCCCAGGACCCTGGCCATAGGAGGAAGGTCGTTTTCCAGGTCGCCCGTGAAGGCAAAGGGATAGGAATTGATATTGTCATAGCCGCTGTAAGGATTACGGCCATAACTGCGAATAAACCCGGTTTCAATGGATAACACCTCACCATCGGGATGATTGGATTTGAAGTCAGCCCAGGAAATGATTGCCGAAGGAAGGAACTCCAATTGTGTGCCTGTCAGGTCGCCTACAATTGCCTGGCCGTTAAACTGCTGCCACCAGGATTCGGTTTGTCGATCCCACATCACCAAGTCGCTGTATCTTAGATTGCCGCTGGTCCCAAAAGTCAGGGTTTCACTCGCGATGGTTGGTCTGCGGAAAACCAGGGCCGTGTTGCAGAGAGGACAGAAAGTAACAACTACTGGTGTTCCAGCAACTTCATCGTTGACAATTTCGTGCCAGGTCATGATCTGCAGTGGATAAGCCCGGGCAACTCCTTCGTAATCAAAAATGATGACCGGTTCAACGTCATCTATCCAACTGTCTGCGGAACTCACGCTTTCAAACCTGGGTGAATCCAGGGGAGGAATACCATCCCGCGGAGGTCCACCCGAAAAGATCTCGTCATACGAAACGCTGTGTTTGCAGAAATTGGTATCCCAGCCATCAGATCTGAAGGCGGGCGTGGTATTTCCGAACGGATCTTCACACTCGGCAGCCTGGTGATCTGTCTCCGGGGTTGAAGTATCTTCGGCAACTGGATTATCAATTTCTGCAGCAGGGGTATTCTGGTCGGAACCCACAACATCCTCCGTGTTTGTATAGGCACTGCAAGAGCTTAGAATTAGGATAAAAATAGGGGGTAAGACCCACAAATATTTACGGGATTTCATGAACAGCTCCTTTTTAAAGCTGGTTGAGTATAGATGCTCCCGGCAGCTGGTGCCAGGTTACCAATTGACGCAGTCAAATATTGGAAGCTTACCTGCCATGACATATCCGGCTAGTTTTTTCCTGAAATCGTCAAATCTAGTAAGCTCTCAATATTGAGGTCGTAAAGAGTATGTGGTACGCTTTTTATGATAGGAAACTATGAATATAGGACGCTAATTCCGGGCTAGGAAATGCTTGGCTTGGTGGAATCTGATAGAAATAATCGTAATTGCTATCAGATTCCGAGATAACTAAGAAGTCTAATATTAAATCATTGGTTACTGCGGGCAATCTTTGATGGTGATTGGTAATAGACCAATCAGATTGATTATTGTGGTGTTAATTTCCTGAGATGGAACTTAACTGCCGGGAAGCATATGACAATCTTGAAGCAAGCAGTTCCCGGATTGACCGGAAGATTTGCCAAACCATATGGGACCAGGGTCAGACTTCGACTTTGGGAGTTAAAGGAAAGTCGGTGATATGGTTACCAATCTTAATGACTTGAATATCCAACTAACTGACGAGGAACACGCTGTTCTGCAGGGCAAACAGGGTTCTGTGATGCAAAAGATCATGGAAACGGTTGTCCGGTATGGTGAAGTTTTGAATGCAGACAAACTTGAAGATATCGAAGGTCCAGGCCACTTCGTTATCCCTTATTCATATCCGGGAATTGCACCTCCTATAGAAATGTTGGAAGAGCTTGTGGCTGCGGGTTTAAAGACTAAGTATCCATTTACACTTGACCCCAGAGGAGCATTGGATTTTGAGAATTTGAATTTGCGCCCGAGAGTTGAGCGGGCGCTTTCGGAAATGTACAAAAATCAGGACTATTACGAGCAATTATTAACCAGATTGGGTTTGAGAGATGACCTGGCCTATACATGTAATCCATACCAGCCCGAGGTTGGCAATATCCCTGAGAGGGGAACGATTCTAGCCTGGTCAGAATCAGCCTGTGCCATTTTTGCTAATTCAGTATTAGGTGCTCGAACAAACCGTAATGGCGCGATCATGGATTTACTATCCAATATCGTTGGGAAAACACCCTCTGCAGGACTGCTGACATCTGAGGGACGCCAGGCTACCTGGTTGGTGGAGATTGTTACTGCTGAACTGCCAAACCCGCAATTGCTTGGGTCGGCAATAGGTAAACTGGTTATGGCTGATGTGCCGTATATTGTGGGTCTTGACCGCTTCTTGAACCCAGAAATGGATTCTTTCACCAGTGATTATTTGCAAGATATGGGTGCGATGTGTGCAACCTATGGTGCGGTAGGTCTTTTCCATGTAGAAAACATCACACCTGAGGCAATTGATCATGGTCGTAAATTATTGAAATCAGGACACCACTTATATAATGTTGATGAGACAGAATTATCAAATTTATTTGATTCTTTTCCCCAGCTTTGGAAAGACGAAAAAAGTGTTCCTGAAAAATGTTTCATCGGTTGTCCACATATAAGCCTGAGACAAATATATTGGTGGGCCGAGAATATTAAAATGGAGTTAAAAATAGCTAATAGGGAAAAAGTGGCTGTGGAAACAATTCTTTGCAGTGCACCACAAACATTGAGAAAATTCAGGGAGGATAACAAAACATATAATTGGTTGGACCAAGCCGGAGTGAAATTAAGTGCATGCTGCTGTGAAACAATCTTTGAAACCGGTTTAAAATCCGGTCATCCAGTAATTACAAATTCAAACAAGTTAAGAGCATATTCTTCTGCCAGATTCATCCCTGATGGTGAGCTGGTCCGAGTGCTGGTTACCGGCGAGTTGACAGGGGGCAATAATGACCAAAATATTTAAAGGAAGGTCAGTAATCAAGGGAGCTGCAGAAGGGCAGGCTGTAGTCTCGCGAGGGGGTTTTAACACCTACGCCAGCTTTTATAACAGTTTATCAGATGGAGTTAAATCAGCTGTTTGTGCGGATAATGGCAATCCGGATACCCATGGAAAAATACTCTCTGGGAAAATTCTATGTGTACCAAACAGTATTGGCTCTACATCAGCTGGGGCAATCTGGCAGAGAATTGTTAAATTAGGTATTGCACCAAAAGCTGTCCTATTTGCACAGGCGATAGATTCATTGGCTGCGGGCGGGTTGTTAGTGGCTGATATCTGGGCAGGAAAGAGAATATTTGTTATTGATGAACTAGGTGCTGAATTGCTAACGGAAGTTCAGGACGGAGACTGGATAAAAATTGATGAAGATGGGACAGTAATCATTAATAACCCATAATTTTATTTCAGCAGGTAAGCCTGGAGCGGCAGGAGTCATCCAGAGATTTGTCACCACATTTGAGGAGAAACAATGACAGATAAACCAAACATCACCCTTTATGGAGCTTATTGGTGCCCTGATTGCACCCGCAGTAAACAATTCCTGGGAGAACACCAGATTCCCTATAACTGGGTGGATATTGAAGCCGACCAGAAAGGTGAAGCCTATGTCATTAAAAAGAATGGTGGCAAGCGGATCATTCCCACCATTGAATTTGCAGATGGCTCGATTCTGGTAGAACCTTCCAATGCTGAGCTTGCTAAACAACTGGATTTAAAGACAACTGCTGACCGAAGCCACTATGACTTGATCGTTCTGGCGGAGGTCCTGCCGGCCTGACGGCTGCTTTGTATACATCCCGGGAAGGGATCGACACCCTGATAATTGAACGGGCTGCTCCCGGGGGACAGGCAGCAACAACCCAATGGCTGGACAATGTGCCCGGTTTTGGGGATGGGATATCCGGAGCGGATTTCTCAAGCCAGCTGCGTTTCCAGGCCGAAAGATTTGGGGCTGAACTGCTTCAAGCCCAGGACGTGGTCAGCCTGCACAGCCACAGCAATTATCATTGTTTAACTACTGACGACGGCAGTGAATATAGCGCCAGAGCTTTATTGATAACAACAGGAAGCCGCTACCGACTTCTCAATGTTCCCGGGGAAGAGGATTTTATCGGGGCGGGCATTCATTATTGCGCCACCTGTGATGGTCCATTTTACAAAGGCCAATCAGTTGCTGTCATCGGAGGGGGGAACAGCGCTGCCGAAGAAGGCTTGTTTTTAACCAGGTTTGTTGAAGAAGTCACACTGCTGGTTCGGGAACCGGAATTAATGGCCAGCCAGATTTTACAGGACAAGGTTTTATCCCATGACAAGATCAAGGTCCTGTTCAATACAGACGTCCAGGAATTTAAGGGTTCTGGCGGCAAATTGGAATCGGTCTCCATTAAGAACAGCAAAACTGGCGAAGAAGAGCAGATTACTCCAGCCGGGGTGTTTGTTTTTATCGGACAAATTCCTAACACATTTTTCCTAGAAGAGTCTGGAATAGAACTGGACAACTGGAAATTTATTGTGACCGGACACGACCTGGTGCATGATCGCGAAGACAGAGAGGGGTACGAAAACCGGGATCCATTCGCGCTGGAAACCAGCATTCCTGGCATATTCAGTGCCGGAGATGTGCGGGCTGACAGCACCAAACAAGTGGCATCTGCCGCCGGAGAAGGGGCTACAGCAGCATTACTGGTCCGGGAATACTTAAAGACTGTCTAAGGTCCATTTGGTATCTGATATAATTTCTGCTTTCTCGTAAATATAGCGGGGAAATATAGTAATTGCTGTTTTTTGGCACAGGAATTGCTCCATATATAGATACTATGATGAATAAAAAAATTCTTGATTGGATTGAAGGTTATATTTTGTCCAGGATGCTCATTTTTGGTGATTTTGTCGGTACCGTGACCAGATCCGATTTTTTGATCGATCTTGATACAGCGGGTGATTATTTCCGGAAGTTTGAAGGCCAACGGATCCAGGCCTCTGTCACTGCCGGTAAAGAACAGGAACTTGAGCACTCTCCTGGGGGAAATCGAGCTATGTTATCAAAACGGCTGGGATAAACTGGACGCCGGTGAATGGACAGAAGCTGATTTTGATCAGATTTTTGAGTTAAGTCAGAAGATCAGCTCTCAGATTTTCTCAATGAGAGGGGAAACCTAGAAAGCGTTACATATAATAGCCCAAAACAAAGAAACTTATGAATGACTTGAGTTTAACTCCAAGGCGAATCGCGTTTTCACCGGTTTGTAAATAATACTTAGGGATGGATAGGTTTTGGGAGGATACCAGTCAGTTTTAGTTAACTTTCTTTTGGAAATCTTTCCAGTAGGGTTCTCGAATTTCACGCTTGAGAATTTTGCCCGTCCCACCTTTGGGAAACTCTTTTCGATACTCAACAGATTTTGGCGCTTTATAAGAAGCCAGATGGCCCCGGACAAAGTTGATGATGTCTTCTTCTTCTGCTCTTTCTCCTGGCTTTAGTACAATTAACGCCTTTAGAAACTTCCCCCCATTTTTCGTCGGGGACGCCAATTACAACAACTTCAATACTGCAGGATGATCCTGGATAACTTTCTCAACTTCGACTGAAGAAATATTTTCACCCCCAGAAATGATGATATCTTTTTTTCTGTCAACGATAGTTATATAACCTTCATCGTCAACCACAGCCATATCACCAGTGTGGAGCCAGCCATCCACAATAACCTCATCCGTCGCTTCCTGGTCTTTGAAGTATCCATCCATAACCTGATTTCCTCTGACAATGATTTCACCAATGGTTTTCTCATCGGCAGGAACATCAACGTCCTGATCATCAACAACACGGATTCGGACACCCACGAGTGGCAATCCGGTTTTCGCCTGGTAAGATTGCCGGGTTGTGGATTCATCTAGTAAATAATCCTTGGGCCTGGCAATCACGATGAAGGGGGAGGTTTCTGTTAATCCATATCCTACGTAGGCCCGGCACCCTAATACTTTTTCAATCTCCTCGATCAGTGACAGGGGAGAAGGAGCACCCCCAAGAACACATTCTTCTAAACTGCTCAGGTCATAATCGGCCAGGGAAGGATGCTGCAGAAGACCATTAAAAATTGTTGGCACCCCCAATATCTTTGTGATCTTTTCTACTTCTATTAATCGCAGCATTTCTTCAAAATCAACTTTCCGAAGCATAACGTGACGACCCCCAACTGCGGTCAGGAATTGGGGTGTTCCCCAGCCATTTACATGGAATAAAGGCACGACATGAAGTAAGTTATCGCGATCAGTAGCCTGGAAACCAGCTATAGCCGTTAAAGTGTGGATGTACAAAGAGCGATTGGTGATAGCAACCCCTTTCAGCTGTCCTGTTGTGCCTGACGTATAAAACAACTCGACCACAGCATCTTCGTCAATATTATCAAGGTCTATTTCTGATTCAGGAGAGCATTCTTCTAAAAGTGTTTCGTAGTGGTGCGCCCATTCTAAGGTTTCTTTGGATTCCAGAACTATAAAATGTTCAACGTGGCTGAGGTTTGCACGGATAGTTTTTACTAACGGGTAAAAATCTTTATGAAAACAAAGAACCCTGGTTTCGGCATGATTGAGAATGTAAGTAATTTCTAATGGGGAAAGACGGAAATTGATCGGGTTTAAAATAGCGCCGACCTGAGGCACGGCGTAATACGATTCCAGTAATTGATGAGAGTTATAGGTAAGAAAGGAAACAACCTCTTCTTTTCTCAGTCCCAGCTTAATTAAGCAATTGGCAAACCTGTTAACGCGTTTGTCAAATTCTTGATAGGTAAACCTCAAATCTCCATCTACGATGCCTATTTTCCGACCATATAACTTGACAGCCCGTTGGCGAAATTCCTGGGGATTCAGAGGAACATTCATGATCTATCCTTAAAAATATTACCAGAGGATTGACGTTACCATATTAATTATGTATTATATACTATAAGGCAGACAGACCAGTCTGTCTGTAATCATCGAACAAGTGTTGTTATGAAAAACAAAGAGACAATTATCCACGAAGCTCAAAGATTATTTTCATTGAATGGATATTTAAATACTGGTATCAACGAGATCATCGAGGTAGCCGGCACATCCAAAGGGGGATTTTATAACCATTTTGCCAGCAAAGAAGAACTATTTCACGCAGTCCTGGCAGAATCGCAGAGAATTTGGCGGGAGAAAGTATTTGCTTCTATCAAATATTCTGAAAGCCCTGTAAAAACAATCGTCCAAATTTTAACGAATTACAGAGATAATTATTTGAAAGACTCCGAAAATTTCCCCGGAGGATGTATCTTTATTACTTTTTCTGTTGAACTGGATGATTCTCGACCCCATCTTGTAAAAGAGGTCCACCAGGGGTTCAAGGGTTTTAAGGATCTGCTGAAACGGCTGCTCATTGAAGCGGTAGAGGCTGGCGAGATGCCAGATGATTTAAATCCAACAACAGTAACAGAAATGCTTTTCACTGGCATGCTAGGCGCATCGGTGCTTTTTGGGGTTGATAAATCTACAACTACTTTAGATTGCTCGATTGATTCCCTGATTGAATATATTTTCATGTTATCCAACAAGAATGTGATTAATCATGTTAAGCAAAGTATCCCCGTCGGTCTTCAAGAAGATTGTTTTGATGACGATGGAGAGTGAACTGTTTGATTAACTATATTTAATAAAAAGCCTCCGAGCTATACAGATATCGCTGATTAACCCATCTGGAGAGGATAGATGATTACTCTTGTCGTCCGCAGACTTTTACTCGCCCTGGTGACCCTATTTATCATTTCTTTGATCGTTTTCTTGGGAGTTGAAGCCTTGCCTGGTGACTCGGCGACCGGATACCTTGGCCAATTTGCGACTCCGGAAAGTTTGGCCGCCTTACGGGATGAGTTTGGCCTGAATGACCCCATCCATGTGCGATACTTTAACTGGTTGGGGGATATTTTACGGGGAGACCTTGGGACATCAATGGTTAAAAGAAAACCGGTTGCTGAATTAATTGGCAACCGGTTTCGTAATACTGTTGTCTTAACTGCTGCTTCAGCGTTGGTAGGAATACCCCTGGCGATCATTCTTGGTGTGATAGCTGGTTTGATGAGAGACAAATGGCTTGATGTTGTTATTTCAACTACATCGATTATAACGATGACTCTACCTGGATTCGTAACTGCTACAGTCCTGATTTATATATTCGCAATTCGCCTGGAGTGGTTTCCGGCGATCATCTTGTTACCCACAGATGTACCCGTTATCGAGTTACTTCCAAATATAGTCTTACCAGTCATTACCCTCACACTGATTATGGTGGCGCATATTTTGCGGCTTGTGCGAACTAATATGATCGATGTGATGGTGAGTGAGTATGTACAAATGGCGCGATTAAAAGGTGTTCCTGCGATGCAGATTGTGTTTAAACATGCTCTGCCCAATGCTATGCTTCCTACAATAAATGTTGTTGCCCTTACTCTCGCCTGGCTCGTGGGTGGTGTTGCGATCATTGAGACTGTATTTAACTTCCCGGGTATTGGAAAATTACTAATCGGGGCGATAACAGACAGGGATTTTGCATTAGTTCAGGGAATAGCAATTATTTTGTCCGGGATATACATCTCATTGAACTTAATTGCGGATTTATTATCGCTGGTACTAAACCCGAAATTAAGAACGGCACGCGGACATTAGAAAACAAGACTTTCAATATAAATAACTGGCACCTAGAATTTCTGGAGGCAGAATGACCGCTGTAGCACCACTCGTTGAACAGAATTCAGTAGTCAAACGCCGCAGCCCATTGGTTGAAACCTGGGAAAACCTGCGAAAATCATGGGCAGGCATGCTGGGTTTGATTCTGATAATCCTGCATCTCTTAATCGCCTCGACATCTTACGCCTGGATACCACAGGATCCTCTGGAAATGAGTGCAGAACTCAGAAGTCAGGCGCCATCAGCAGAACACCTCTGGGGAACTGACAAATTAGGACGGGATGTCTTTTCCCGCTCCATGGTTGGCGGCAGGGTCACGATCGTGGTTACTCTGATTGCCATTGCCATAGCTGTAGCGTGGGGGGGGTTATTGGGAATCGTGCTGGGATTAGTTAGCGGCCTTGCTGATGAGCTTATCATGCGGATTGTTGACGCTTTGTTGTCTATCCCCTGGCTGCTTATTTTGCTGATTATAATTAGTGTGATGGGCACAGAAATGTGGGTCCAAACCCTGACATTTGGTTTTACTTACGGCATTCTGACAATCCGTGTAGCTCGCGCAGCAACATTGGATTTTGTGACCAGAGAATTTATTCTGGCAGCCCGGGCCAGAGGTGAGCGAAAGTGGACCATTGTCCTCAAGGAACTAATTCCTAATGTTCGCGACGTGCTGTTAGTTGATGGTGCCATGAACTGGTCCTGGATGCTGCTTGGCTTCACTTCACTCTCTTTCCTGGGGTTTGGTGTGGTTCCTCCAACCCCTGATTGGGGGTTTATGATCGCAAAAAATCGGGAGATTCTCAGCGCTCAACCCTGGGCAGTTTTTGGGCCAGTGCTCATGCTGGGCACATTGATTATCGGGATTAATCTCTTTTCAGATGCGTTTGCAAAAGCCCTCGGGCTCGACCGGAGTCAAGGGGCGCCAGTATGAACAAATGTCTCGTGGATGTGAAGAACCTGGAAATTGGTTATCACAACCAGAAAGGCACATTGATCCATGTGCTGAAAGGTGTGGATTTGCAGATCAAACCTGGTGAAACATTGGGACTTGTAGGTGAATCGGGTTGTGGCAAGAGCACCCTGGGACAGGCCATGATGGGATACCTGCGATCAGGCTCGAAAGTCCTGGAAGGATCAGTCGATTTTGCTGGCAACAAGATGTTTGGGTTGAATAACCGCCAGTTAGAATCCATTCGTGGCCGACAGATCGCCCTTATCCCGCAGAATGCTGGGGACGCCTTAACTCCAACCCTTTTGGTAGGCAACCAAATTATAGAAGCGATTGAATTAAACGCTGATCTTTCAGGGGATGCTGCCAAGAATCGAATGTTAGATTTAATGGCTCAGGTACGATTACCCCATCCTGAAGAAATGGCTAGACGATACCCCCACGAGTTATCCGGGGGACAGCAGCAGCGGGCCGTCATTGCCATGGCTTTGGCAGCTGAGCCAGATATGCTTATCTTGGATGAACCCACTACAGGACTGGATGTGACCACGCAAGCCCACATCCTCAATTTACTGCGGGATATTGTTAAAGAAATGGGCACAGCCATGTTGTATATTAGTCATGACCTGGGGGTGATTGCCAGAGTAAGTGATCGAATTGCATTAATGTATGCCGGAAAAATTATTGAAGATACAAATGTCGATGAGATGTTTAAATCTCCTGCCCATCCCTATGCCCGCGGATTATTGGAATCAATTCCCCGTTTAAATCTGGAAGGGATTCCCAATTCTATGCCTGGACAACCTCCTATACCAGGAACTCTTCCAGGATGTTCTTTTGAACCACGCTGCTCCTATACAAATGAAATTTGTCATTCTAAGATTCCTTCCCTTATATCTATTCCCGATTCTACTCACCAGGTACGGTGTCATAATTGGGAGAAGGTGATTGAAAAGGATTTTTCGCAGGAACTGCTCCAAGTTTTCCGCAAGATTGAACATGAAACAAAGGATGATCCAGCAATTGAAATTCTTGATGTTGAAATTAGCTACCATCGACCTGGATTTATGGATCGGATCCGATCGGTGCCACCACCGCCAGCTACCGTTAGCGACATATCCCTGACTGTTAAAAGAGGTGAAACTCTAGCATTGGTTGGTGAAAGTGGCAGTGGCAAGACAACCATAGTCAGGACAATTTCAGGGCTCTTACCTGCAATAAGCGGCTCCATTGAGTTTGATGATTGTGATCTAACAATTGGAGTTGATAAACGATCGAGAGATACATGCAGGCACGTTCAACTGATTTTCCAGAATCCTGATGCGTCACTCAATCCACGCCATACAGTGGCTGAAATATTAGATCAACCTCTTAAACTGTATTTCCCAAAAATGAATCGCGATGAAAGGCGGGCAAGACAGGTAGAATTGCTTGAGCGGGTACGTCTGGATGGCCGCTACCGCCTTCGTTACCCGGGACAAATGTCCGGAGGTGAAAAACAACGTGTGGCCATTGCCAGGGCATTTGCTGCCGATCCAAATGTTGTTTTATGTGATGAGGTGACATCAGCGTTGGATGTTTCAGTACAGGCAGCTGTTCTGGACCTGCTGGCGGATTTGCAAAAAGAACGCAATACCACCTATATATTTATCGCTCATGACCTGGCAGTTGTAAGGGCGATAGCCGATCGTGTGGCAGTCCTCTATCAGGGGCGGTTATGTGAGGTTGGAACAGTAGATGAGATTTACTCACCACCTTATCATCCCTATACAGAGACATTACTGGGGGCTGTGCTTGTGCCGGATCCTGATCATGAACCCCGGCTGCTGGCCAGCGATACACCTGAGCTCGCTCCCCCAGCCCGGGGATGCGCATTTCAGCGCCGATGTCCCTATTGCAAACCTGAACAATGTGTTGAAATAACCCCCCCCTGGCTTTATCCGGTCGACGAAGATGGGCACAAAATTCGCTGCCATATTCCAATAGTGGAATTATCTCAAGGCCAGGAGGCAGCGTTTTAGGATCTCTATCTTAGCGTTATAAAATTATCGGTTTCCTTTTTAATCAAAATAATATACGAGGGGCATATCAGGACTTTGAATGATTATTATTCCAGGTTTGGTTTACGGGTTTTCTCTGGTTCGCTCGGGAAACCCAGCTATTTTAGGAATAAACCATCTCAGCAGGAAGATAATAATCACAAAGATAATTTTTTGTTGCTTTCCCAACAGGGAAAAAGGAGGAAGTTATCAGTCAATTCACCTTAACTCACCCGTCAATAGTCAATTTTGAAATTTCCCAAAATTGACATTTATCTAGGAGGAAAACAAATGTTTAAGAAGAAAATCTTTATGTTAACAGCCATTCTGGTTGTTGCGGCAATGCTTCTGGGAGCTTGCGGAACGCAAGTCACAGAGGCCCCTGTCGTTGAAGAGGTTGAGAAGTTGAAGAAGTTGAAGAGGTTGAAGAAGTCGAAGAGGAAGTGGTAGAAGAACCTCCGGCAGAGACTCGCGGTGTGCTGCGTTACAACACCGGCTTGGCCTATGGTGGACTCGAGAACCTGAACCCTGTGGATCCGAACCGTTTCTGGCCGCCCATCTCGCTGCTCTTCGACCGCCTGACAGCCCCGGCAGACGATGAGATGATACCGACACCATCCCTGGCGAAATCCTGGTCAAGCAATGATACCGGAACAGCTTGGACATTTGACTTGCGGGATGACGTCTTTTTCCATGATGGCTCCCAGTTAACCTCAGCCGATGTGGCCTATTCGGTTGATCACTGGTTGAACGCTGATGCGTCTGTAATCGCAGGCTCATTTGGTGTGGTTGAGAGTGTTGATACACCGGATGATTTCACGGTTGTATTTAATCTCACTCAGCCCGTGGTGGACTTCCCTTTGATCGTGATGGACTACCGCGCCAGAGTATTCAAAGTAGATAGCTTCCCGGATGTTCTGGAATCAGGCATGGGCTCTGGTCCCTTCAAACTGGAAACACTGGATGTGGAAGGGATTACAGTCCTGGTTGCTAATGATGATTACTGGGACGGCCCTCCTGGCGTCGCGGCAATCGAGGTATTCACGATCGCCGATACCGAAGCAGCCATTCAAGCAACTCGTGCTGGTCAGCTCGACTTCAGTGTTGACCTGATTTTCGATCATATTCAGTTGTTCGACGACGCTGAAGATTTTGTGATCGACATCATTCCCACAGGCAACTGGTCAGGTTTTGTGATGCGCACCGATATAGCACCTTTTGATAATCTGGATCTTCGCCAGGCCATGCACTATGTTGTGAACCGACAGGAAATGCTTGATCTAGCCCTCGCCGGCATTGGATCGGTCTCATGTGACCAGGGTATCTCGCCCGGAGATCCCTACTTGATCCCGGAATGCCTCTATGAGCAAGATTACGAAGCTGCTGCTGCCAGCCTGGCGGCAGCTGGTTACGCAGATGGATTTGAGATCGATCTGTGGACTGCTGATATCTGTTCCGACTGGACCGCGCTGACCGAGATTTTCCAACAGCAAGCTGCTGTAGCTGGCATCACCGTTAATATCAAAAATACTTCTTCCGATGGCTTCTGGGCAGAAGCGTGGATGATAGAACCATTTGTAATGACCTGCTGGAATGAAAGAACGACGGATCAGTTCTTGAATGAGATCTATCGTGGCGGTGGATCATGGAATGAATCCTACTGGAACGTTCCTGAGTTTGATGCCCTGCTTGATGCAGCCCGGGCTGAAATGGATTTTGATACCCGCAAAGAGTACTATCAGGAAGCTCAGACCATGCTTCACCTTGAAGGCGGCACAATCATTCCTTATTACTCAGGAATGATCCGCGCATCGAAGGTATGTGTTGAGAACTTCCCAGGAATCGGCATGTTCTTCGCCGATTGGAACCACATCACAAAACCAGCAGACTGTGAGTAAAACTTGAACCAATTGAGCAGGAAGCATTAACCTGCTTCCTGCTCAAAGTTAGTCCAATACAATACAGAAAAGTAGGATTACATAGAACAATTTGTCCCCTAAGACAGACTGTTCTGGAATGGAATAACCAAACTTTATCAGGTTAGATACTTTTTAATTCATTGGTGGATTAGATTATTGGTACCACAGACAGTAAATTTACCAACTTGGGATTAATGTCCCGGGTTGTTATTCAGAAAAGAATATTATCTGGATAGACAAAGGAATTTGTTATGACTCTGAAGACTCGCAAAGATTATCTGGCATCGTTAAAGAAAATGCGCCCTAATATATATAAATTCGGTGAACTAATCAAGGATGTCACAACCCATCCAGCCACCAAAAGAACGGTTGAAAGCCATGCCCTGAATTATGACGCCTCCCATGAACCAGAGTGGGCTGATACTTACACAGCAACCTCAATATTTAGCGGAGATAAGATTCACCGCTGGACTTCAATGATGCAAAGTTCTGAAGATCTGATCACAAATATGAAGTTGAAGCGGCAGAATTACCGCCGGACTGGCACCTGCACCGGGGGTGTCTGTGTGGGTTGGAATGCCCTGAATGTGCTTTGGGCAATAACCCAGGATATGGATGAAGATAATGGCACAAAGTACCAGGAGAGACTCAAAGCCTGGATTTTGGAAGCCCAGGATAAAGGATTGGTTGTTGCCGGAGCCTTAACTGACGCCAAGGGCGATCGCAGTCTCAAACCATCCGAGCAGGATGATCCGGACCTGAATTTACGGATTAAAGAGATTCGTGATGACGGTATTGTCATCCGGGGGGCAAAATTGATGATTTGTGGTGTTGCTGCCTCTCACGAAATTTTCTTATTACCCGGGGGGATATATAAAGAAACCGAAAAGGACTTTGCTGTTGCTTGTGTAGTGCCGCGGGATATAGAAGGATTAACAGTTATAGAGGCTTCCCGGCCGAGTGACCGGCGCGACCTGGAAGAAACTGCTGAAGGCGAAGTACCTAATACTGGAATAACTCAGGGTTTACTGTTATTTGATGATGTATTTGTTCCTAATGCTCGAATTTTTATGAGCGGGGAAACTAAATATACCCGGAATATCATTCAATATTTTACAGCCAATTATCGAGCATGCATTGGAGCATGTGTGACAGGACAGGGGGATGTGATGATTGGTGCTTCAGTATTAGTAGCCCGGGCGAATGGCTTGTCAATGAAAACCTTCGCCAATAAATTAGTAGAAATGTCAATCAACAACCAGATAACTTATGGATTGGGAGTAGGCGCCTGCGCCATGGGTTTTCAACATAAAGCTGGATCTTATTTTGCTGATCCCATGACTGCCCATACCAATAAAGTAATGGTAGCCACACTACCATATGAGACCAAACGCCTGACCCAGGAAATTGGCGGCGGGATCGTAGAAACAGGTTGTTTGCCATCATATCAGGATTTTACTAACCCAGAATATGGCGAAGAACTGCATAAATATTACAGGGCGGGTTCAGTTAGTGCAGACACACGCTATAAAGCAGCTCGCTTGGCTGAATGGCTGACCATAGGCGGTGGAGTGCCAGGCTGCATGCACGGTGGGGGATCCCCGGATGGAGCAAGATTGGTGATCAGGTTTGGCACGCCCTACGAAGAGTATGTGGATTATGCCAGGAATCTGATGGGGATTGAAGAAGAAGTCCCTGATCCCCAGAAAAAATAAATCTAAAGAGGATCAGGAAAAAAGGAGCAATGGTTTGATGAGATTAAAAGGGAAAACGGCCTTAATTACCGGAGGTACTCTTGGAATCGGGAAGGCCACAGCAAAATTATTCGTTGAACAGGGTGCAGATGTGTTTGTCTGCGGTCGCAACAAGGAAGTTGGGAAAAAAGCGGCTGATGAGCTTGGCTGCACATATAACCAGGTTGATGTTTCTGATCGGCAAGCGGTTCAGGACTGGATTGAGGAAGTTGTTGCCAAGACCGGCAAAATTGATATTCTGGTCAATAATGCTGGCATTACCCGGGATGGACTGCTGGTAAAAGTAAAGGAAGGAGAACTGGTCAAACAGCTGGCCGAGGAGGATTTTGACCTTGTTGTCTCAGTCAATCTAAAAGGCACCTTCAACTGCACCCAGGCAGTTGCTCCCTTCATGATCAACCAAATGAGTGGATCGATCATTAATTCCTCATCAGTGGTGGGTCTTGATGGTAATTTTGGGCAAACAGCTTATGTAGCAACCAAAGCAGGTATTGTCGGGATGACAAAAGTCTGGGCTCGAGAATTCGGTCGTTTTAACGTCAGGGTCAATGCGATTGCACCGGGATCGATCCAGACCGATATTCTGGAATCAATGCCTGAAAAATTTTTGACTGAATTAAAAAAACACCAACCATTGGGTCGTTTTGGAACCCCAGAAGAAGTTGCTTCCGCTACACTTTTCCTGGCATCAGATGAAGCCAGCTTTGTTTCAGGAGCAACCCTGCGAGTTGATGGGGCGCTGGTCCTGGGTACCTGAAAAAAATAAAATACAGATAAGAAGTAAAAACTGGCTTTTAATATGATTAGGGAAAAAGAATTTCTTCAGCAAATTTCACTTATAACCGTTTTGGTCCAGATTGCGACAGGAGAGATCAAATGGAATTGATCAGGCCTGATAAGGTAGGTTTTTCGCCGTCCCGATTAAACCGGGTCAATGATCTCATGAACCGTTATGTGAAGAGTGGAAAACTTGCTGGAGTTGTTACTTGCCTTGCCCGCCGGGGAAAAATTTTCCACCGGGAGCAATTTGGATATCAAAACATTGAAGCCAATACTCCAGTTTCTTATGATTCGATCTTCCGGATCTATTCCATGAGCAAACCAATTACTTCAACAGCATTGATGATGCTTTATGAGGATGCTCTCTTTAATCTTGCAGATCCGATCAGTCAGTTTATTCCTGCCTTTGATGACGTCAAAGTCTGGAGGGCAGATGGAGAATGGGAAACCCCATCCCGTCCGATAACAATCCAGGATTTACTGCGTCATACAGCTGGGTTGAGCTATGGAGTCTTCGAATCGTCAAATTCTCCCGTTGATAAATTGTATGATGAAGCGGATCTTTTTAGTAATGACATCAAGAACGAGGAAATGGTCAGGCGCATAAGCAAACTTCCGCTCATGTTCCACCCGGGCGAAAAATGGCATTATAGCGTTGCCACTGATGTAATTGGATTTCTGGTAGAGATTCTATCTGGAAAATCGCTGGGGGAATTCATGCAGGAAAGAATTTTTGATCCACTGGGGATGGTGGATACGGCATTTCATGTTGACCCAGACAAACAGGATCGCTTCTGCACCCTTTATGGCAAAACAGAAAATAATGATTTTGGAGTTCTAGAGACACCTGAAGACAGTGCGTTTTTACCCCCGGTTTCACTGCAGAGCGGAGGGAGTGGTTTGATTTCAACCATTCCTGATTTCCTAAATTTTGCCCAGTGTATTTTGAATAAAGGCGAATTAAATGGAACAAGACTGCTTGGCCCTAAAACGGTTGAGCTGATGACTAGCAATCATTTGAAGCCTTCGTTGATGCCTATAGCATTTGAAGGAACAGTACCGATGCTTGGAATGGGTTTCGGCTTGGGGTTTGGTGTCATGGTGGACCCAGCATTGTCTGGCATCATGGGATCAGTTGGAGATTATAGCTGGGGAGGATATGCAGAAACCTATTTCTGGAATGATCCCCAGGAAGAGCTTATAGCGATCTTTATGACCCAGTATCTACCTTCCCAGTTCTATCCGATCCGGAAAGAATTTAGATCAGTTGTTTATCAGGCGCTGGAGGAAAGTTACGCCTGAGTTTTATGTGGACCACAATACAGGGCTAGGTTATTTGAAATCTAACCTTTTATAAGTTATAAGGAGATTGGTGTTATGAAAGAAGTTGTCATTGTTGATGCTGTCCGAACTCCTGTGGGTAAACACGGCGGAATGCTGATGAGATTTACAGCACTGGATCTGGCGGAAAAGATCATTAAAGGGTTAATTGATCGTACAAAAATAGATCCTGCCATTATCACCGAAGTGATTATTGGAAATGTGTTCCAATCCAGCGATGCGCCCAATGTGGCCCGTGTTGCGGCATTAAAAGCGGGAATTCCCCATGAGGTTCCCGCCTATACGGTAGCGCGTAATTGTAATTCCGGGATGGACGCAATAGTCCAGGCCTGGCGAGGTATCCAGGTTGGTGATGGCGATATTTATCTGGTTGGCGGAGTTGAATCCATGAGTACAATCCCGTACCTGGTGCGGGGAGCTCGCTGGGGATTAAAATTACGCCATTCAGAATTAACTGATGCGTTATGGGAGGGATTGACAGATCCTAATTGTGGTCAGATCATGGGGCGAACGGCGGAAAATCTTGTTGAAGAGTATAAGTTGACCCGGGAAGAACAGGATAATTTTGCTGTCCAGAGCCACCAAAAAGCCCACCAGGCGCAACAGGACGGAAAGTTTAAAGATGAAATTATTGAAATTGAAGTTAAGAAAAGAAAAGATAGCATTATTCTATCTGAGGATGAAACCATCAATCCAGCCCTGACAATTGAGAAAGCAGCACTTGCACCGGCAGTCTTTAAGGAAAACGGATCTGTTACACCGGCAAATGCTTGCAGTATTTCTGATGGAGCCAGTGCCATACTGCTTATGACTGCAGAGAAAGCAGCTGAACTGGGTTATTCTCCCTTGGCGAAAATCGTTTCTTATGGATATGCTGGCGTAGAGCCGCACCGCATGGGTATTGCTCCGGCCGGCGCAGTGCCGGTGGCTCTTGAAAAAGCAGGTTTGGAGCTGGATCAGATGGACTTGATCGAAATTAATGAAGCTTTCGCCGGACAAGTTCTGGCAGTTGGAAAAGAACTTGATTGGGATTGGGACAAGGTTAATGTGAATGGAGGTGCGATTGCCCTGGGGCATCCTGTTGGATCTTCTGGATGCCGGATCGTTGTAACCTTGACCCATGAAATGAAGCGCAGAAGAAATGAAGGAGCTCCGATTCGTTATGGTCTTGCAACCCTGTGTGCCGAAGGAGGTCAGGGCTCAGCACTGATTATTGGGATAGGCGAGTAGGAGGGCTATTCGCAGTTTTGTATGCCAATATATGGCTTCAGGCAATTATTAAAGCTTGATAAACAGGAGGAAAAAATGATCGATTTTACCTTTACAGAAGAACAAGATTTATTCAGAAAAGCGGCCCGGGATTTTGCAGAAACAAAGATTGCTCCCCTGGTACCAAAAATGGAAGAAACCGGAATGGATTGGGACCCGGCAATAAAAGCATTAGTCGATGGGGAAATGATGGCTATTACAATCCCCGAGGAATATGGCGGATTAGGCTTGGGTTATATTGAAAGGTTGATTGCCTTGGAAGAAATCGCTCGTATATCAGTAGCAACTGCAATGATGATGCAGGTAGGGGCTCTGGGAACCGCCCCGATCATCTCATTTGGATCCGAGGACCAGAAGAAAAAATATCTACCAGGTCTGGCTTCCGGGAAACACTTTGCAACAGTTGCGGTTACAGAACCATCAGGCGGATCTGACCCCAAAGGTTGCAGCACAGCATACAGGCAAGAAAACGGTTCTTATATCCTCACTGGCCGGAAATGTTTCATCACCAACTGCCATATAGCTGATATTCAGGTAGTTATGGCGGTAGATGAAGAAAATCCTGAAGCTTTCTCAACGTTTATCGTTGAAAAAGACATGAAAGGTTTTAAACCAACCCATGTTGAGCATAAAATTGGCATGAGGGGATGCAACACCGGAGAAGTTGAATTAAAGGATTGCAAAGTGCCCGCTGAAAATCTTCTTGGGGATGAAGGCAAAGGCATGCGGGTGGCCATGGCTGCCATCAGCGATGTCGGGCGGGGAGGCATGGTCGGTTGCTCCCTGGGGCTGCACCAGGCCTGTCTGGATGCTGCTGTGAAATTTGCCAACGATCGGATTCTATATGGAAAACCAATCAGTAAGCTGCAGGCGATCCAAATGAAGCTGGCAGAAATGAAGATCGACCTGGAAGCGGGCCGTTTGCTGGGATACCGGGCCGCTTCGATCCAGGACGCAGGCGGAAGATCAGGCAATGAATTTGCAGTGGCGAAATATTTTACTGCGGAAGCAGCTCAGAGAGCTGCCAAGATGGCAGCTGATATCCACGGCGGTTATGGCTGTATGGAAGAATATGCAGTTACCCGGTTTGTCAGGGATTCTTTTGTGCTAGGTCCCTCCGCAGGAACCTCCGACATCATGAAAGTCATCATTTCACGTTGGGTGCTTGCGTAGAAAGATTTCAAATGCCGGATTTGTAATTTAAATAGATGAGTCTCTTTTTAGTCGAAGAGAGAGGAAAGCAGGGTTGGGCATGATATC
>PVMK01125210.1_pt1 | contig 21639 bp, 28 predicted proteins | sample 1853481 | NCBI WGS metagenome assembly PVMK01 (sample SAMN08533507, study PRJNA380276) | Marine sediment metagenome, whole genome shotgun sequencing project.
GTCAACACGTATTTTTCATACCTATTTCTCACCAAAAAAACCATCATTGTTTTTATGCGTCTTTGATATGCGGTGATCCTATCTGACAAAACAATAAAGATTTACACAAATCAGAATTCTGTAAAATACTTTCACAATTGTTCTGCGATTTAACATAGTTAGGTTGAGCGGTTCAGGGTTCAACGTTCTGGGTTGGAAAAACCTCAAACAACTCGCATCAATGTGATACTGGCTTTATCGTAGTTTCAAAACCGTTCCACCCAACAGGTTATGGCAGGTATTCCGGATTTTAATAATATTTTGTGCAGTCTCAATCGGTTGTAACCCTTGAATCTTTATCCGCCGTCTGTGTGGTGGGCTTTAACCCTGCCTGTTGGAGCGTAGCGGAAATCCCGTTATCGGGGTCCCGTCGGGCAGTTTAACGGGGAACCTGGAACCGATCAGTTTAGGATATATATTGAACTTGGCAGAATTTTTTCTGCTTACTCACGTTCGCACTCAAAAAACACTTGAATATTACCAATTATAGTTATAATATAACCCATAAGCTCATGAGCTATAAAGTAAAAGTTAAAAAGAAGGTGGCTCGAGGTCTGATGAAACTGCCCCAAAATGTAAAGAAACTTTTATTTTTGCTTATTGAGGATTTAAAATCAGATGGACCAATTCAAAAACATTGGAATAATTTTTCTCCCCTCGGCAAGGGCAAATATCATTGTCACCTGACATATAGTTATGTGGCATGTTGGACTTTGTCAGAAAGGTGAGATAGAGATCGAGGTGTATTATGTTGGCTCTCGTGAAAAAGCCCCGTATTGAAATATCGTTACAGGGTGAAAATGTTGAAGAAGTTATTGAGTGGATAAAGAAAAAATATGAGGTAAGCATACTTACTTCTGAAAGAACGGACAGCGTATCTATTGAGGAGACTGATTTTTGGAAAGAGATGCAGTCCAACAGAATTGGAAATTTACTTGCAGGAGCTCGTCTTAAGGCTGGTTTGACACAAGCGCAAGTTGCTAAAAAACTTGGTGTGCGTCAAAATATGGTTAGCGATTATGAAAGAGGAAAACGCAGGCTTTCCCCATCAATGGCAAAACGATTTGCCAAAGCACTTAAAATTAATGTTGATAAAATATCATAAGTGCGAACCAGTCATTTGAACTGACGCCGAATATCTCGCGACTTTATGTCGTACAGTGGCAAGCTATCTCTAATCAAGCTTATCTCTCTTTTTAATCAATTCATCCCAGCTTTTATGCCACAATGTGACACCCAACCATTTGAAATGTTAAAGAATTTATCATTTGACATGCAAACTCCCCTATTATATTGAATTAATATAGGTTCTCTTTTGAAATCTGTACTCCTCTCGAATCGATTTCCATTGTGAAACATCTATTGTTCTGATGATCTCATGCGTGATTCGGGCTTCATTAGTGCTACTACATCTAATCGAAAATCCTTTTTTATAATCACCCTTTAAAGGATAATGGGAAACTTTCATAACCGAAAGGAGGTGAATCCGATGATAGAAATGAACATGATTTACGATCTTGTGCCGGGAATTGACCTGCAAGCCTACCAAGAATGGGCAAAGAAGGCAACTGGCTTGGTGCTTCAATCTCCTGGACTTATAGAATTTCGCGCTAACCGCAACGTTTTAGGCAATCCTCAAGTTCGAGCAACATCTGTGTGGAAGAGCCTATCTGACTGGGCAAACTATACCGAGAGTGCGGAATGGCAAGGGCTCCGGAATGAGATGCTTGCTTTTGCAACCAACGTGAGCATCGAACTCTGGGGACCATCACCAGTCTTGCCTGATCCTCTGCGTCCAGGCCAGTAAACCTATGGATAGTGATGGATTTCAAATAGGAGTTTGCTGATGTAGCAGATTTTAACCAATGATATTGATCCTGACTTGAACATTACGTTCAAACAGACCAAAATGTCATCAGGGTAGAGAGCAAACCTGTTTCACAAGGTTTGCTCTTTTCTTTTTTATGATATATGTAAAAAAGTTAGAGTTGATTCAGGTTGATAGACTGGCAAGAAACCAAAAGATTTTAGCGGTCCGTTTTTCGTGCGATACTCTCAATGTATCGTTACTTGGATGATATTTAGTTTTCTGGTACGATAACCTATGGAATTTAAGAACGGATAACACTACAATGGTAATGATCTCCAGATCCGTATAATCACTTTCAAACAAGGAGAAACAGATATGGGTGAAAAGGGTAAAAAAGACAAAGGCAAAAGGGAACAACAGAAAAAGGCCCAGCTTAATCTAAAGGAAAAACGAAAATTGAAAAAAGAAAAGAAGAAATAAATGCCCAGTGTTGTTCGGTGACCTTAAATCAAGCACGGAAAACTTGTGTGTACTGCTATAAAACGCACGTTTCACGTCCCTAAAAATTTTGTGTGATATCGTTTTTTCAAATAGGGCAAATCAGTTTCACATGGTTTGCTCTTTTCATTTTTATGATATATGTAATCCCATTAGAGTTGATTCAGGTTGCTAGACTGGCAAGATATCTTTCGTAAATCCGGTGAGTTTTTGAACCTAAAAAGGAAAAATGTTGAGTGATTTAATTTGTTACTGTTTCAACTATTCTGCTGAAGATATTGAGCAGGATTATTTAAAAAATGGTAATTCCTCGATCATTGGAAAAATCCAGTTAGAAAAGAAATTTGGCAATTGTCAATGTGAAAAGAAAAATCCAAAAAGCAGGTGATGTTTACCAGATGTCCGCCGGGTAGTGGATGGCTTAAAGAACAAGAGTCCTTTTTGAATTTCTTTGGTAATTAGGATATATGTAACCGTGATCGGTTGATCGCATGTTGCGTGACTGGCAAGCAAACACACGTTTTTAAAAGATCCAATTCCGTGATATAGTCTCAATAGATCTGCACCGGCTCATATCTGGTTTTCTAGCAAACACACTGCATTTTGGCACGGATAACATTCCGAAGGTGATGATATCCGGACCCGTATAATCACTTATTAGGCGAAAACGCAAACTGAGGAGGAACTATGTTGTCTGCAGATGAATTAAAAGAACAAGTTCAAGCCATGGGAGCAGACTTGGTAGGTGTAGCGAGTGCCGATTCATCCCTCTTGCAAGAGCACGGCGAAAAACCTGAGAGACTATTGCCTGAGGCGCAATCGGTAATTAGTATCGGTGTTGCTTTAAACCGAACTGCTGTTTGTTCTGGTAATCTTATTTTGAACCGTTATGACACGATGTGTGTTTATGAACGCATTAATCATATCTGCATGGAAACGATTAGGTTGCTCTCCAGAGAGGGTGCCAGTGCCATCGGCGTGCCTCCTTATCTTCCTGTAAATATGGCATCTGATGCGAAGGGGATGAAGGGTGAAATCAATCATAAAACAGTCGCAGCCGTTGCAGGTTTGGGTAATATTGGATTAAGCCGGCTATTACTTACTCCTGACTTTGGCCCCTTCGTACGTTTGGGCACTATCATTACGAATGCACCATTGAGTATAGATCAACCTTTGGAGGAAAATCCTTGTGATCAGTGTGATTTATGCCGAACGGCATGTCCAGCGGAAGCCATCCAAGAAGACGGGACCCTTGATTATCGTGCTTGTACTAATAATGCGTTGCGTAGCGGTTTGCCAGGGGCTATCGGTATTGCAAGAAAATTTATAGGTGCTGAAGAAAAGGAGATCAAAGGAGCAATCTATAGTCCTGATTTCTGGGACATTTGGCAATCAGCTGTTTCTGGCATTTTCTACAATTGTTCAGAATGCATGGCATCCTGTCCTATCGGATCCGATTGATAAAATGCTTTCAAGAGATATTTTGGGATAGCTCGGACAAAATCTCTACTATAAACATCAATATGTTGCTTTCTTCTTTTATTTCCTAAAAGTTAAGTATGCTATGGATTGTTGACTGGTGCGTGGCTGTGAGCTGCAATTTTTATGTTATATGTAATCAATAAGAATCGGATTCAGGTTGTTGTTTTGGCAAGATATATTAAGTCGTCCCTCAAGGGAAATCCATCCCTTGAGAATAATGTTTTTCCTCATCATTCCCATATTGGGTGCAATTTCGAGATCGTCATAATATAGGAAAGGTACATGGATGCCATTGTTGACCCCAAAGATTTTCCTGCTAGCCAAAAATGTACATATTTGAATGCCGCTAATGTGGCCTTAATGTACCAAGGTGCTGAAAAAGCTATCATCGAATGGCAAAAAGACCTTGCTGAAAATGGTAGCATAAACTTTGATGAAACTGCTGAAGCAACCGTATTCGGTGGCTTGCATAGTGCCGCCGCACGTCTTTTAAATGCTCAGCCCGAGGACATTGCAGTGGGATCCAGCGCAACAGAACTTATCAGTTCATTGGCTTGGGCGGTCGCTCCTGAGTTTGGGACCAGTGTGGTCAGTACGGATATCGTATTTCCTAGTACACTCTATCCCTGGCTTCGTGTAGCAAGGCATACGAACTGTGAGATTAGGTTGGCTAAGGGGCAAAACGGTTATGCCAACCCAGATGATGTGATCCAACTAATCGATAATCGTACTGCTGTTGTGTGCGTTTCGCACGTTGAATACGGAGGTGGACAGCGCTATGATCTGCTAAAGATGGCGGATGTGGCGCATGAGCACGACGCTCTCTTGGTGGTTGATGCAACTCAGTCTGCCGGTGCCATTCCGATAGATGCACCAGCATGTGGTGTGGATGCTTTAGTATCCGGTGGCTACAAGTGGCTTTGCGGACCATTCGGTGCAGCGGTGATGTATCTTGCACCTCATTTGCAGAATGAGTTAGACCCCGGATTAGTAGGATTTCGCAGTCATAAAGACATGTGGGATCTTCAGGCGGACCGACTCGAGTTGCCGACAACGGCACAGCGTTTTGAATATAGTACCATGGCTTATGGCTGTGCTATAGGTTTGGCGCGTTCAATAGAATACTTGGTGGATATCAGTGTGGTGCGCATTTTTTCGTACAACAAACATTTAGCTAATTTATTGATTGAAGGCTTGGAAAAGCGCAATGTGGAAATTATCTCGCCTCGTAATGATACAGAGCAGACCTCCATTGTGGCTGCACGGTTTCCGGGAAAGGATCCGGCGGAAGTGGCTCGAAAACTTAAGGCGGCTCAAATTATGGTTTCATGGAGAAAGGATTTTGTCAGGTTTTCTCCCCACCTTTACAACCAGTCAGCTGATATTCAACAAGCTTTGGACAGAATTGACGAAATTCTATAACAGCACTATGTTCTATTCTTTTGTAAGCAGTACAGACGACACGTACATCTGATTATTAGAATCGAACTGTTTCGTGGGTTTCATTTTTATATCTTTAATTTCGAATTAAGTATACTCCACCTCAACGTTGCAAAAGTCGAGGATGCCTCAGATCCGCGGCGTCAAGGGTGAAGCCGTAGTCATTTACTGCGAGCCCTTTGACAACAAAGGAGATGGGGTATCCTCGGCTTTCCCATGGGGTAAACAACACGGTGAAAAAAGATTCCTTTTTGGATATCACTGGCAGTTGAATCCAGTATGTTGGCAATAAATGAACACAATGCTATGGTTTAAGCGGTTTTACACAAATCTCATCGTGTTGTTTATGCAACTATGAGGTAAAACAAGGGCGTCAAGTCTTCATTCTTCACAGGGTTTAATGGAAAGTGAAGAATGAAGACTTGATCCTGATCCTGATGCTGTTCAACTGTAAAAGAGGTTACCCAGTCTTACGGATTCTGGCCGTTTTTTCTTCAAAAATCGGCCAAGTTACCCAAAGCGTTAGTCATTGAGGATGCGAATTATGAGCTTTAAATTTAGTGATATAGAAGATGCTTATTTATTTGTAAGCATGGGTCCAGAATTTAGTAATCAAGCAATTCTATGTAAGAAAACTGGAAAAATCTATTACGCATCTGAATATGGAGATGAAAATGAAATTCCTGAAGACGTATATGAAAATGATGAGTGTATAGAAATCTCCGGCAAAAATACATTGGATTTAGGAACTAATCTGGTTTTCGAATTTGCGGAAAAAAATCTTCCTGAAATGTATGAACAAGTTCGCCAGATATTTAGAAAAAAGGGCGCTTACGCAAGATACAAAGATTTGCTTGACGAGAAGGGTTTATTACAACGTTGGTATGACTTTGAAAATGATAGGCAAACACAAGCTCTCAAAGAATGGTGCGCTGATAACAAAATAGAACTGGATGGCTAACAATGGTTTGCATTCAGAACGCCGAAACGTTGCGCTTTTTCGGGGAAAATCCAGTATGCGAAATGATTCTTTTAATGCACGGCTTTTCAGCCTGGCGAGTTGTGGATTCACCTGGTTCAAGCCCAGGATGGGTAGAAGGTGAGTGGGTTTCATCTTAATAAGAAAACAAGGATCCCCCATTGCCTACTTTTGATTTTCACGGAATCTCAGAAAAGGACTTGTTATTTTTGATGTTTATTTCTATTCTGCTTAGAATGCAATCCAAGCATAAAATCCTTTTCAAAAGGAGGTGATTAAGGATAAATAAATTTCTATTTTTCAAACACGACAATGTCAATCGAAAGGAGATCAAAATGAGAAAAAGAATCTTGGTCACAACAATCTTCACCGTCCTTTCAATATCGCTGCTGCTCCTGCCAACCTTTGCAGCTCAAGTTCAAGCCGCAGACAAAATCGGCTGGGTCGGCCCTGTTTACAAGGAATTATCCGAAAGTCTGAACAAGGGTTTTAAGGCGTACTATAAAAAGACCTATGGGAAGGACGTGGACATCACGTTCGTGCGGCCGGGTGGATGGCCGGTCTGCGTGGACAAAGTGAGAATATGGAAAGGCAAACCAGATGCCGACATCTTCCTGGGCGCAGGTGCTCCGGCGCATGAAGTCTTAAAGCAAGACGGATTGATTGTCCCTTACAGACCAAAGAATTGGGATAAGATTCCCGCCGAATGGCACGGCATGAAGGTAAAAGATAAAGATGATTATTGGACCTGCTTCGCTCCCTGGATCGTCACCAATCTGTACAACGAAAAGGTGTTGAAAAAGCTGAGACTGCCGCCGCCGAAAACGTGGAACGATCTGCTCAACCCCATTTACAGAGGCAACATTGTGCATACGCTGCCATACGCCTCCGGCACCATGCATGAAGCCATAGAAATTCTCATACAAGGATTTGGAGAAAAGGAAGCTTGGAGATATCTCAGGTTGCTGGCGGCGCAGTTGGCCCGCTTCTCCACCGGCAGCACAGATACGACCAATCTAGTGAAGCGAGGCGAAGTTCCCATCGGGGTCGCGCAGCCGCAAATGAATGCGATGGCTGCACGCAAAGACGGCTATCCCGTACGTGATCTGCTCCCGGAAAAAACGATCCTGGTTCCGGAGGCAGTGGCGTTGCTCAAAGGCGCACCCAACGAAGCGGTCGGAAAGATCTTTCTGGACTGGCTGTTCAGCAAGGACGGACAAATACACGTGCTGGAGGGCCGTTACTTCGCAGCCAGCACGGACATTAAATTCTCTGCGTTGGAAAAAGAAGGCGTCACCATGGCCAAACACGCCAAGAAAGCGCTGGGAGTTGATTCATTCTGGGATCTGGATGTCGGATTCATTGAGTACGATTTGGATCTTGCTACAAAGAGGTGGGACGACGTCAACCGCAAATATGAGATGGAGATTTACAGAAAGTGGGGCGAGTTGAAAAGCAGTCTCTTTTTGATCGAGGAAGTCGAGGGAGAAATTCAAGCGGCGAAAGCCCAGAAAATAAAGGTGGCAAAAGCTGAGACGAAAATAAAAGAAGCCAGAAAGCTCTTTGAGTATGATGGCGCCTATGCGGCAGCCCGCCTGGCCGCATCCAAGGCCCGCTCTCTGCTTGTGGCACCGTAACGATAACGTAAAATCAGAATACTCTCCGGGATTGACGTACGGGCGAGCTACCGCTCGCCCGTACATTTGCTAAGATGTTCAAAACCCATCCGACATGATTTTTTTTAATAGCTTTTTAGTGATAAGTACTGAAAAAGTGTGGAGTGCCTAAAGTGAGCTAAAGTTAAGGTATTCTGACAATTTTTATAAGATTGACTGCGCGATAGCGCTTCCTCAACTTCCCCGCTTAATGCGGGATAAATAGGCACTTTAGATCACTTGTAACTTTAGTCACTCCTGCAACGACTATAATAGACTTTTTATCGGTATTATTAATGTCGGTTACTAGTAATATTGCATATTAAAAAGGATGTGATGTGACTCGCGGCAATATCTTTTTGTCAACAGTTCTGTGGTCGATTATTGCCTTGCTCGTGCTTTATCCGCTGTCAATTCTGGTGCTGGAAAGCTTCAAAATTGCCGGAACCGACAGCTCGGGCATAAGCAATTACCTGGAGTTCTTCCAGGACACGTATTATCTTAAAACCTTTGGAAACACCCTGGTCCTGAGCACGCTGGTGCTGCTGACGACCACATTATTCGGGGATCCCCCTGGCTTACATTCTGGCGAGATACAGACAGTGGGGAAAGACAGTTTTCACCGCCCTGATCCTTTTGCCGATTGTGCTGCCCGCTTATGCCGGCGTATTTGCATTTATCATTTTTTTCGGCAGGTTTGGAACTCTGAATTTGCTCCTTACGGAATCGGGATTGATCGAGACGCCCATAAATTTCATCTATGGACTGCACGGACTGGTATTCGTTCAATCCCTGCACATGCTCCCTTTTATCGTTCTCAGTCTTTCCGCAGGTTTCACCACCATAGACCCTTGCTTTGAAGAAGCCGCCGAAATCGAGGGAGCGAGCGGCTTTCGGCGGTTCTTTACCGTCACCTTGCCCCTCTGCACGCCAACCTATCTGGCGGGCGCCGTCATCGTATTCCTGTGGCCCTTTACGGACTGGCTCACGCCAATGATTTTGGGACAGATCGACTTTCTGCCCACAGTTGCTTACATCAACATCGCCTATCACTTTACCGACATGCATCGCAAGTACATGGGAATCGTGGCGGTTGTCGTCTCTTCCACGGTTTGCATTATCCCTCTTTTTGCTCGCCCAGGTGGTGGGTCGAAAGAAAAAAGTATACCGGGCCTCTCGAAAGGGACAACGGTTGAAGGGAGAGTGATCGAGCCAAGCCCGTTGGTAAAAGTGGGATCGTATATGTACATGATTTTTATCTCCGCCCTTGTCCTGCTCATTCCGGTCGTGCTGGGGACTGGCCGCTTTTTCCAGAAGATGGGTCCTGGAGCCGTTTCCAACCTACTGGACCCTTGAAAATTTCAGGATAATCCTTCTGGAAACCCCTCTCCTGATAAAAAACTCTTTTGTTTTCAGTGGATTAGCCCTGATTTTAGGGATCGCCTTCGGGCTGCCGGCCGCCTATCTCATCGTTCGCACCCGTGTTCCGGGAAGAAATGCGCTCGACTTTGTCATCACCCTGATGCTGGCTTTCCCGGGTATTGCGATCGGGGTGAGTTATCTCTTGGGATTTTGGGAAACCATACCCTTGGCCAGGCATTGGATTATCATGGCGCTGGCCCTCTTTGCACGGCGGCTCCCGTACTTTATGAGGATGGCCCATGCCTCTTACTTGCAGTTGGATATTTCGTTAGAGGAGGCCTCCGAAGTATCGGGTGCGGGCAAACTAAGGACTTTTTTTTATATATCTTTGCCTTTGCTGGTCAAAGGGGTGCTCGTCGGCGTGGTGATGTTTTTCATCATGGCGTTCCAGGAAATCTCTACCGCCATATTCCTTTATCGAGGCGGATGGGAAACCCTGCCCATAGGAGTCTATTTAAACTGGCACCGCGGCATGGAGTTCGGAATCGCCGCTGCCATGGCTTTTCTGATGATTGTGATCACCTTTATCCTTCTGCTGATCATATCGAGAATCAGCGGGGGCGTCCTCAAAGCGGCCTGGGGTCCCGGTGGCACGTAACCCGAATTTCTCATGAAGAATTTATTTTTGGTTTTGAAAACAAAAAAGAAGCTTTCTAAAATCAGGAGATCATATTAAACTCGGGGACCCTTGATCAAAGCCACTCTGTTTTGATGAATATCGCACCGCTAAAAAAAAATTCTTCACCAAAGGCGTGACTGAGCGACACAGGAACTGCGTTATTCAACCCTCGAAGTAAAATACTACGCCTTCGGCCTGAAATGCCTTGTTCCTGAGTCGCTCAGCCCCGTGAGAAAACTGGGTTGAAACCTTCGGTGTTGCTAAAAAACAGGGCATGTGAAACGCGCATTGAAGGTGCATCGCAGATTGAGCAAGCATTTAAGGAGAGAAATTCAATGGCATTTATAGAGATAAAAAACCTGTTCAAGCGCTTTAAGAAAGTTGTGGCAGTCAATCACATACAGCTTGAAGTGAACGAGGGAGAATTGTTAACGCTTCTTGGGCCCAGCGGATGCGGTAAAACAACCACCTTGCGATGTATCGCGGCTTGGAAAGACCAGAGGAGGGGGACATCGTTATTGACGGCAAGCCAATGATTTCGAAAGGATTTGTCCATCCGTCGAAAAGAGGAATCGGCATGGTGTTCCAAAACTACGCCGTATGGCCCCATATGAAGGTGTACAAAAATATCGTTTACGGCTTGAAACTTCAGAGGATGCCCAAGCAGACTATTCAAGAGAAAGCACAACAGGTATTGGAACTGGTGGGTTTAGACGGCTTGGAAGATAGATATCCGGGCCAATTGAGCGGCGGGCAGCAGCAAAGGGTGGCTCTGGCGCGGGCTCTCGTGAGTAATCCTAAGGTGTTACTGTTGGATGAACCGCTGAGCAACCTGGATGCCAAGCTCAGAGAAGGGTTGAGATTTGAAATCAAGAGCCTGGTAAGACGTATGGGCATCACGTCGGTCTACGTCACCCATGACCAGGCAGAAGCCATGGTCATTTCTGATCGAATTGCCGTCATGGACTCGGGGAACGTGGTGCAAATCGGCACCCCGCATGAAATATATGAAAAGCCCGCCAATCGATTTGTCGCTGATTTTATCGGCACCATGAACTTTATGTCCGGAGAGGTTGTCCAGGTTTTCGAGGACAAGGACCTGGTACACGTGCGCACCGAATTCAGTGAGAAGATGTTGTGTACGACGCCTAATATCACGGCAACAACACCAGGAAAAAAAGTGTATGCATCTATACGTCCCGAGGATGTGGAAGTATTTACGGAACCATCTCAAGCCAGGGAGAACCTGTTCAAGGGCACCATTGCCCATAAGGCATACCTGGGTAACTTTCTGTACTTTTTCGTAAACGTAAACGGCAACATGATAAGAGTGCAGGTTCCGCATCACATGCCACAGAAAGAAGGACAAGACCTCTACTTGTTTCTAAATCCGCAAAAATGTATGATCTTGTTCTGATTAAAAAGTTATGGATATACCATTTAATAATAAAAACTACGTGGTCGAGCCCGAAAAGTACACACAGCTCTGTACCTGTGGCAACCGGCATCCGCCGATTTCGATCAAAATGTATACAGGCACAGATGCGTACACGCATCTTGCCAAAGATTGCCGCCAAGCGGTCGGCAACGGGTCTGTTTTACTCGTTGACGACGAAAACACCCACAGGGCCGCCGGTGGCAGGGTTGCGACCTGCCTGCAAGAAAATTCCGTCCAACATCAGGTGATAACACTTCCGGGCGATACCAGCGTGACCGATTCTCTTGCAGAGCGCATTACTTTTGAAAGCAGCCGACATGGATTAATTGTCGCTGTCGGTGCCGGAACAATTAACGATCTTGGAAAATACGCCGCAGGAAAAAGAAATGTTCCTTACTGGACGGTTCCCACCGCCCCTTCCATGAACGGTTATACTTCTTCCATTGCGGCCGTAAAGATCAAGGGCGTCAAACGTACGTTGCCCGCACCCCCGCCCCAATTTATTTACGTTCATCCCGAGGTAATCCGGCAGGCGCCGATGAAATTACGTCAGGCCGGTTTATGTGACGCGCTGGCAAAATCAGTCTCGGACATTGACTGGCAAATCGAATCATTGCTCTTTAGCGGCAACTATTGCGCTTTGCCGTCGGCGATCGTTGCCGAATCGGAAAGCAGCTATATGGGGAATCCGGAAGGCATCGTTCAGGGCAGTGAAAAAACAATCATGGGGCTTTTCAAAGGACTTTTGGTCTCAGGTGTTGCCATGAGCCTTGCCGGCTCTAGCGCTCCGGCATCAGGGGGAGAGCATTTGATTTCTCATTTTCTGGATATGCGCGCAAGCCTCACCAAAAGAACCCCCGAGCTTCACGGTCTCCAGGTAGGAGCCGGAGTAATCCTTTCAGCCTCATGTTACCGCCAACTGGCATTAATCAATGAAAAAGATTTGAAAAGTACCGCTGCAAATGCCTTTAGTATCGATGCCGACAATATTCCTTCCGTGTGGGGCAATATGGCCGCCGAGGTTGAAAAACAGTTTTTTAAAAAACGCGAACATCTTTTAGCCTTCGACAGTCTGCTGCCTGAAAACTGGCAGACACTGAAGATGCTTTTTGGCAAGGTAAAAAAGCCGCAATTTTTTATCGACCTGATCCGACGCGCAGGATTTGAGATGACACTTGAAGCGCTTAATCTTTTAAAGGATGAATTCCGTCTGGCTGCATTAGCGTCCCGTACGATCCGCGAGCGGATTACCGTCCTTGACCTTGCGGCACACACAGGTGTTCTCGAAGATGCGACCGCAGCAACCCTGGAACTGTTGACCTGAAAGCCGGCCGATCAATTTTTGTCCCAGTCAAGCAATGATGCGCCATAACGATAACAGATCAGATTTCTGAACTATGAAAATGTAAATATCAAGAGTCTAAATTTTTGTGATATCGTTTTTTCAAGAAGGGCAAATCTTTTCATGAGGGTTTGCCCTTTCTATTTTTATGGTATATGTAATCGGAGAAAATTGATGTTGGGTTTGACTTTGGCAAGCTGTACGACATAGTCCGAGTTTAAATTAAAAAGAAAAATTAAACCTTTATCATTTTAAGATGATTATAAATAAACTTATTTCTCACTTATATTCATAAGGTTATGAATCAATGAATTAAAGGAGGCATTTATGGCATTGTTTACTTCGTTAATGCACGAAAACTTCAGAAAGAACTTCTTTGCATTTTTGTTTTTATCTTCGATTTTTCCATTGCTGCTATTAATATTTATCATTTATCAGCAAGTCATCCCAGTAATTATGCCAGACCAGATAAATAGTCTTAAGGGTGTATTTACATATGGTGTGTTGGTCATGCTTTCACCCTTTTTTCTAAGTTTTGCCTTGGGGTCTAAATGGATTAGTTCAATAGAAACCATCTCAGAGGACATTGAATCGAAATCGGTTCAGCTTATAGGAGAAAAAGGGGAGTTCAATGTTGAAAATGAGTTTGAGAATATCCAACAAAACTTTAATGTTTTACATGATGAATTTCAAAATAAAATAAATGAGCTCAATGAGGTCTCAATAAAATTGATTGATTCAAACAGCAAGTTCAAAAAACTGGCACTTACAGATGAGTTGACTTCTCTATATAATCGGCGTTCTTTCGATTTAAGGTTGATTGAGGAAACAAGCAGGGCAAACCGGTATAAACAGGAATTGTCCCTCATCATGATCGATATAGATGATTTTAAACGACATAACGACACCTTTGGTCACCAAACAGGCGATAAGTTACTTGAAGAACTGGCTGATATGATACGAGAATCAATACGCGAATCAGACTCGGCTTTTCGCTATGGTGGAGATGAGTTTGCTGTTTTACTTCCGGTATGTGACATAAAAAATGCTGAACATGTAGCTAAAAAGCTTGTTGAAAAAGTTTCTATCCACCAATTTGAGAATGTTGAAGGACAACGTCTGGACAAGGTAACAATTAGTTGTGGAGTAGCTTGTTATAAGGGAAAATTGGAGGCATTTGTGGCAGAAGCAGACAAATACCTTTTCGCGGCAAAAGCCTCTGGCAAAGGTCTTATTGTAACTCAAAAATAATGGCACCCACAATTATTATCATCAACTCAAGTGAAATTCTAGGATCGGGCCACGCTAACTACTTGAATATTTGGAAAGAGAGTTCTAAAAACAGCCGTTTTTTGGTTTTAAACCTTGAGGGGAATTATGTTTTTTGAATATGCGAGATTATTAGGAATGGGCGCAGAGCCCGAATTCTCCTTTGAGTTCATTTCACGAATAGTTCTTATTATGTTGTCAGTAATAGCCATGGTTATTATCGGGTACAAAATAAAAGGGAATGTAGGCGCAGCTGTGGCGTTTTTGATTTGTGCATTTTTCTTCCTATACATAAACGGTTTACTGCCTATATTAAATTTCTGAGCTTATCATGCAAATTATCAACAACATTCACGCCTTTATCTGGGAATCAATGTCCGCCAACAACTGCAACACATATTTGATTGACGGGCCAACCCGTATCCTTATCGATCCGGGTCACAGCAATCTGTTTGATCACGTACGAAAAGGGCTTATGAAATTAGGTCTGACGCTCGAAGATATCGGGTTGATCATATGCACCCATGCCCACCCTGACCACATTGAGGCTGTTCAATTATTCAAAGAGACCCAGGCCCTTATGACGCTTCATCATAAGGAATGGCATTTTTTAAAAACTATCGATAAACGTGTTATCGCCTCCATTGGTATCAATCCGGATTTAATCACCCCCGATTTTTTTCTCAAAGAAGGCGACATTGCTGTAAATAGCCTTAACCTAAAGGTGCTTCACACCCCGGGGCATTCACCCGGATCTGTCTCACTTTACTGGCCGGACCAAAAACTAATGTTCACAGGCGATCTGGTTTTTAAGGAGGGCATAGGACGTACGGATCTTCCGGGCGGCAATGGTTCAGTGCTTAAAGAAAGCATCAAAAAACTGGCAGAATTTGAGATCGAATGGCTACTGCCGGGTCATGGTGATATCATTAGCGGGGCAAAGGACGTCGAGACAAACTTCGCTGATTTGCAATATTTTGGGTTAAACCTCATATAGCCTTTAGGTGCGGTCATACAAGGCGGTCTTTTCCTGAACCAGAATCTGGTCAAATTTATCCTTAATCACCTTAACGGTTAATATCAATTCATTGTCGGTCTCCAAATTAGGCACAACAGCGGAACCTGAAATAAAACGCTTTTCTGCCAGATCTGCTTTTATCTCTTTTATCCTTTTTTCAGATGCAAACCCGACGGCATCCTGAAAATCGTGGGATAATGCCTCAAGTCCAGATACGTCTAAACCGCAGATTTCATTTAACAGTTCAAGAAGGGATTCATTTTTATGCCCTAGCTTAAGACTGTCTAAAAGCATCCGTGAAAGCATCTTATCCACCTTCAAATCATATGTTTTTCTTAAACTGTCCAGTTCTTTTTCCAGATTTTCCTTTTTTAATAGATTGTCCTGATATTTTTGCAAAAGCCCCTGTAACCTCTTATTGACTTCAATATGTTTTTGCTCCTCCTTTTCCTCCTGGCTGAGGGTAAGGTGTCTGGTCTTTTCCATCACAAGATCGAGGGTGCTTTTAATTTCTCCCATTGGATACCTCTGTATTGTAATCTTGATGTGGTTGATATTCTTGGTTTTTAGTATCATCCCTAATCTTGCAAAAGTAACTTTTATCAACTGCCTCCATTTTTAACTGAACAATTTCCAGGATTTGTTCTTTGGAATAGAGTGAACCACAACCAATTCCAGGGCATTCCCTGGCCACTTGTCGCCATATTCTTGATGAACGCAAATTTTCAAACCAGAAAGGAAATGTTTTGCACTGGCTTGGACGCACTGGGTAGATTGAACATCCGTCTTGATAAAAAAGACAACGCCCGTCTGCACGTTCCCTGATACTGTACCCTGCCCTGACCGGATAAAGATATTTTTCGATGAAACGGGAATCCCGGACAGAAATATATTCGGCTATACGAGCAACTTCATTTTTATCAATATATATTATTCCCGGATCTCCGGTACAACATACACCGCATCTTTTGCATTCAAACCGCAGTCCCTGATCAAAAAAATAGGATCGATTGTACAACTTTTTCATTAGATTTTAACAAAGTTATTGGTACCAATATAAATTAATTCGTAAAAAGTAGAATCCATCCTACATAGGACTCTTCCGTCTGAATGTTGTAATGTTTGCGTCTCAATATCTCCCTTGCAAGATCTAATAATTTCTTTTTTTTCCACCTGTTATTGTCCTTGACATGCCCCATTGGTTTCCGCATATTATTTTTATATTTTATGCTTGTTTAGTCTGTAATTTATTAAAATACTGTTATTGTAGAACATGTCAACACAGAATTTTTTCGTACATCATCCTATATCACAAATTACAGAATTTATTCTGGTCAATTAAATTGTTCGGTGTGTAAAAATTATACGGCAACCGTTTTTTGTTTTTACACTTCAATTGTGATATGATTTATTAACTTGCCTAAAACCAACTTGCTTGTATGAGGTCAATATTATGAAACAATTTAAAATAGTTGTTGAGAAACATCCCGATACCTATGTTGCTTATCCGCTCGGACTAAAGGGCGTTGTGGTCGGCCAGGGTGATACATACGAAACGGCGTTGGCTGATGTCAAATCGGCAATTAAATTTCATATTGAGACATTCGGGCCTGAACAAATTGATGTTGACCCACCCATATTAGAAGCCTTCATTGCAGAAGCAGGAGTATCTGTCTGATGTCGAAGTTTCCTGTTGATGCTCCAATTCGAAAAGTTGTTTAAGTCCTTTAAGCTTCTTGGATTCGATATCGTTCGTGAAGGCAATCATATTGCGATGTTGAGAGAAAATCCAGATGGCACCCGAACTCTCCTAACAATGCCAAACCATCCAACAATCAAGAAATCGACGCTGAGAACCATCCTTACACAGGCAAGAATACCAAGGGATGAATTCTTAAATGCGTATTATAAATAATTTGTTGTAACTTTATTTCACTTTCACCGAACATGACGTTTCACCAGACAACAAAAGTCTGACGGCTTTTGTTGTCTGGTGAACTTTTCGTTGTGAACTAAAACAATTTTGGACAGTCTAAGGTGGGATTATCGAGGGACAAAGGCTTTTAAGGGAAAATTGGAAGCAATAGGATCAAAATCACGGTCATCATGAAGCAACGTTAATCCTTCAATAATACAGAAAGTTGCAATTATTATATCTATTGTTTTTCGTACAGTAACCCCAGCTTTTCGAAGCTTTCGGTAATTTTGAGCACTTTGAATGGCGACATTATATCCACCCATTCGTCGAAATGGAAGTTCGCCGAGATAATTTTTTGCGGTTTCGTAGTCCTTATCAGATTTGAAGCCCTGAAGTACCTCTGTGAGGATTAAATCACCCATGATAATGGGAACATTGGAGAGCATGTGATCAAGTAAATCTGTTTGCCAGGATCGCTTATCGTTGAAATAATCGATCCAAACGGATGAGTCGACCAAGATCATTGATCCAACCTCATAGCATCGAGGTCACCATCCCATTCAAGTTTTCCACGTAGGTTTTTTAAACGTTCTTGCTTTTTTATTTGGACTAATAATTTCAGGCCGGTTTCAACGACAGCTTTCTTGGTATTTAATTTGCTGAGCGCCATGGCTTCTTTCATGAGATCGTCATCTATTACAATATTTGTTCGCATAGTTCCTCCTTGCGCAAAGTGTGTATGCTTTTTATATTATATACACATCAAAGTGGCTGTCAATGTTTAATTAAAATTAGAATAACATTTACAACCCGAGAGGGTTTACAATGGCATGAACGCTGACTGAGATTTCGCTGCGCTTCATCTCAGCAGGTTATGCCCTCGTTATATTGCTGTTTAAATTCGAATAAACTCAATGATTTGAACCCAGTTAATAGTGACTATTCACCAAATTTCTCCTTTAAAAAACACTTGACCGCTATACCGGTATCCGGTATAGTTAGTGTGTTGTCTTTCAAGGTTAAAAATGGCTATCCAAAATTTCAAAAACAAAGGGACTGAAGACATCAATTATGGCAGAGCCACTAAAGAAGCTTTGCGGACTCTGCCAAAGGACTTGCACCGGAAAGCCCAGATAAAACTCGCACGTTTAGGAGCTGTGACATCAATGCAGGACCTTCAGGAAATACGCGGAAATCGATTCGAAAAAGTGAAAGGAAATAGAAAAGGTCAATTTAGTATTCGAATAAATGATCAGTACCACATTTGTTTCAAGTGGGAAAAAGAAAATGCGGCTGATGTCGAGATTGTCGACTACCACTAAAGTTTAAAGGAGCCATAATGAATAAGATACATTTTACACCCATACATCCTGGCGCGGTATTGCAAGATGAGATAGAGGAGGAGGGCCTTACTCAATCAGCACTTGCGAAACATATCGGAGTTTTGCCGAAAACAATTAATGAAATATGCCGTGGGAAAAGAGGCATTAGCGCAGAAATGGCCATGAAACTTTCAAAAGCCTTGGGGGGAAGCCCTCAGTTTTGGCTTAACCTACAAAACAACTGGGAACTCAGTCAATTAAATGAAACTTCTTTTCAGAGCATTGAACCTGTTGCGGCATAAAAGCAATATAACCAAGCGGGTGAACCAGACGGAAAGGAGCCGGGGCGTGTACCGTTAAAATCTTTGCAGGCTAGAAAGTTTTAAGCCCGCTGGTTACCCGCGCCGTTAGCAAAAGTTTAAATGGAAGATTTATTTAAAATAATACTGTACTCATTTTTTGCAGGAGTTACTGTTTTCTTGGGAGGACTTCTTTCTAAATATTTTGAAAGATATTTCCAGGATGGATTTGTAAAAGAAGAGATTCTTCATACATCAATTGCATTTGGCGGAGGAATAATTGTTGCTGCTGTTGCACTCGTTCTGGTACCAGAAGGTATGAACGTATTGCCACTTGCACCGATGGCAATAATATTCTTAACAGGTGCAATCATTTTCTTCTTTTTAGATAGATACATAGAGAAAAAAGGCGGAGCAATTTCTCAACTATTAGCAATGTTAATGGATTTTGTTCCGGAAGCAATTGCATTAGGAGCAGTATTCGGTACCGACCACAATTTGGGATTGTTATTAGCCATCTTTATAGGCTTTCAAAATTTTCCGGAATCATTCAATTCCTATTTGGATTTGAGAACCAGTGGATATTCTTCACAAAAATGCTTGCTCATCTTATTTTTGCTTAGTTTTTCCGGAATCATTGCCGCCCTTTTAGGATATTATTTGCTGAGTAATATGCCGAAACTTACAGCATCAATGATGCTGTTTTCCAGTGGTGGGATACTTTACTTAATATTTCAGGATATTGCACCAATGTCAAAGTTGAAGAAAAGTTGGTTTCCTGCACTTGGTGCAAGCTTTGGTTTTCTTGTTGGAATGATAGGACAAAAAATATTGGGATAGCTTATTCCTGCTAATCGTTGAACCTGACATTTTTCCGCTCCGCTCCACAATGCAGGTGAACTCAACTTTAGCCCAATAAAATTGATGTTTGATAATTAAGCCGGTATCATTTAATAAAATCAATATGGGCAGAGCATGGCGAATTGAATATGAAGAATCAATTTGAAAAAAATAATTCGCAATTCAACGGGCTGTTGCCCAAATCGATTTCTTACACTTTTTATGAATTGCCACATTTAGCTAATATTTAACCTATTGAAATTATTATAACCGAATTCTCTCTTTTGGTGAGTTATATGCTATTTCGTTTGATAATTGGATTTGGGCAACAGCCCGTCAAGCTTTGACACCGATATTTCTTGCTCCTGATTGAGTTAAGACTCAATTTGGATTTATTTGTTGACATATAAAAGATTAAACATGAATAAAAGCGGAAAAATAAAGGGCCGTCCAAAATGTATTGTACTTCCTTTTCAACCCGATCCTCCCGAAGATTTTAACGGGGTGGGTCTTGCGCTTCATTTTCTCTTAGGAAATGTGATGGTCCTTCACACAGGATTGAAAGAATGCTGGTTCGGCTGGAGGGTAAACAAAATATTTCCGGAAGAAACGGACCTGAAAGCGTACTGCCGGGAAAAGGAAATTTTGGTCGATTTACATCAGGTTAGCACAGAGCAGAATGTACGTTTTTGGCTGTACGGAAAGGCAGGCGATCGGTTCGCGACCGTTTTTTTATTTGATGCTGCCGATAATGAACAAAGTCTTTCAAAACGTATCCCCTTTTCTTGCTCAGACGGCCTTGTCGAATTTCGCCGGATATTTCTGGACTATTTGGCAGCCTGCGGGCACCCTTTTCCTGCCAAGCAGGTACAACCGGCGTTATGGACTGAAACGATATCGGTGCAAGGGATGGATATCCTGGGGCGCGCGCTTGAAGCGTTCTATCTAAATTCTGCTTATGGCGGAAAGAGAAAAATCGATTCAGGTCTTTTTGAAAAAGCCGTTGCCATTGCCCCGAACTCTTTCATGGCGCAAGACATTCTGGGCTGGGCATCCTACCGCAGCCAGGATTACAGGTCTGCGAAAGAATCGTTTCTGCGGGCGCTGCGGAGCAATCCCCACGGCATTGGTGCCATGTCGGGGCTGATGTGGTGCGGTGTGTACACAGGTGACAGGGAAGAGGCGCAGTTTTGGGCTGCACGAAAAGCAGAAGTGCGTGGAGAAGACATTAAAGCGGCTCGGCAGAAAGCACTCAATAGGATGAAAAAGGTGAGATAAGGAATGGGGTCACCCATTAAAGCATATGAAACGATCTATCTTTATGCCCTTTAAACAAAATCGGAAAAAATACTGGAATCGTGTTTATAAAAAGAATTTACCCAGTGAGGTTGGATGGCATCAAGATTATCCTGAAATGTCGCTGAAACTAATTGCTACCACCGAAGTTGGTGCTGATGGGAGCATTATCGATATTGGTGGGGGCACATCCAAACTACCTGGCATATTACTTGATCAGGGCTATAAAAAATTAACAGTTTTAGACATTTCCGGCAAATCAATTGAAAAAGCAAAAATACAACTTGCTGAAAAATCAAACAGAATCTCTTGGATCGAGGCAGATGTTACAAAATATGACTTTAAGGAGAAATTTGACGTCTGGCATGATCGTGCCGTATTTCATTTCCTTACCGAAGCTGGGGATAGAAAGGGATATATACATTCACTGAATCAAGCTTTAATGCTAAATGGTCATCTAATCATTGCAACCTTTGATCTGGATGCCCCGCCAAAATGTAGCGGGCTTCCCGTTGTAAGGTATGAACCAGAGACTTTGCATAATGAACTGGGAAATAATTTCAATTTAACGGAAACTTTCTTTGAAGATCACGTGACACCTTCAGGTGTAAGACAGAAATTTATCTTCTGCCGATTCATAAAGCGAACATAAAGAAGAGGATTCTGGCAACCCCCTTAAATCTACAAAATTTCATCGAGCACTTTCAAAAACTCCTCCGGCGGCACCTGAATACCGGTCCATAGGGCCAGAGTCCGCCTGGACTGATATGCGAGTGCCGGTAAACCATCCATGAACCGCGCACCATTTCGCAGGGCCATATCCTGCCAGAAATTTTCACTTCGGTCATAGTTAAGATCGACCAACAGTTCGCAGCCCTTTATTTGAATTTTTTCAAGCAATGCAGCCATCTCGGGGGACTCGTCAGGGCTTGAAACAGACGTGGCGTTGACCA
>PVMK01189319.1_pt2 | contig 21635 bp, 20 predicted proteins | sample 1853481 | NCBI WGS metagenome assembly PVMK01 (sample SAMN08533507, study PRJNA380276) | Marine sediment metagenome, whole genome shotgun sequencing project.
ACTCCAATTACACCCGACGAACACGGCATACTCGACGCGGGTGATGTGGTGGAAGGCCTTGGGGTAGATGCCTGGCGACGGGTTCGTCGAGTGCGTCGCGTTGGGGGCGCATTTTCTCAGCAATGATGGCTCGACTGCCACCCGGCTGTAATAGCTTGACCATGGTGGTGAGCAGGTGGAAAATCAGGAAAATGACATCTTTCATGCTGTCCGAGGGTAATATCTCTCGGTGATGGCAGCAACAGTTAAGCCTTTGATACTATTGGTGAATTGCTATTTCTCCGCCCACACGTCATGGCGATTCGCCCTTGTCGCCGCCGTGCCTGGGTGGCTGCAGTTAGGGCTAAGGATCTTATTTTTCCAGATACTGTAGCTTATCCTTGACCTCTCTCCATTTGTCAGAATCTGCCAGAGGTTCTTTTTGCTCAGTAATGTTGGGCCAGATTTCAGCAAGTTCGGCGTTGAGTTCAAGGAATACCTGCTCATCTTCTGGCAGTTCATCCTCCGAAAATATCGCATCTACTGGACATTCGGGCTCGCACAGGGCGCAATCGATACACTCGTCAGGGTGGATGACCAGGAAATTTGGACCCTCATAGAAGCAATCAACTGGACACACTTCCACGCAATCAGTAAGTTTGCACTTTATACAGGAATCGCTGACCACAAATGTCATGTCTTGAGTCCCTTGGAGATCGAATTTTCCACGTTTTTACTACCCGTCCATTAATGGCTACTATATTAACATATCTATCCTGTGGATCAGTTGTTCTGGTCTGCGCCAAAATAGCCGATACTATGGGTCGTTCGCCCGCGGCGGCTCATTGCGTCCCCGCATGCTCTCGCGCTATTTTAATCAGATAAAAGTGATTGCGCTATACGCGCCTTTAGCGAGAAGATCCTGATGCAGTACCCTGTCCTATTACGCTAACTCAAATGGCACAGTCCTTGAAATCTCCAGTTATCCTGAAATATTCGATGCCGGATGGTTCGCTTGCAGTGGAAATGCTGAGACTATCTGCAGGCGCATTTATCAGGGTAAATGATGCCAGGGAGCCTGTCATGTGCGCATTGCTAATTCCATCACTAAATCAGTAGCTTGTCGTTGCTTGATTTTATAGTGAATCCATCTAGAATTATCTCATGACAGAGAAAATGGAATTGCTCGTTCATTTAATTGTTTCCCTTGTCCGGCTACTCAAACCCGGCGGTATGAAGGTTGTCATGGCTGAAACGATGGCCATGAACAACAACTCATCGTCATGAACCGAGGCAAGAGCAGGTCACCCAAACTCACCACGTCTGATCGGTTTCTCTTTGGTTTGTTGGCATTTTTTATCGATGAAAAAAGACTGAAAAAGGTGGCCGTAATTATCAGGCCCGCCACTATTCTTAGCTTTCACGGAGCTTTGGTGAAACGAAAATACAGCAGATTGTACTCCAATAAAACCGACAAAAAGCCAGGCAGGAAAGGACAAGATCAAGCGCTCATCGATATCGTTATCGTTATTGAAATGAAAGCTCGTAATCCTTCTTTCGGTTATGGGCGAATTGCTATGCAGATCTTCGAAGCTTTTGGAATTGAATTAAGTCGCTTCTCAGTTGGTAGAATACTGCGCAAAAATAAGCATAAACTACCCCCCGGCGATGGGCCATCGTGGTTAACATTTATTGGGCATATGAAAGATAGTCTTTGGTCCGTAGATCTTTTCCGTTGTGAATCGATGGCACTGAAGTCCCACTGGGTTATGGTGATTTTAGATCAGTATACGAGGAGGATCATCGGGTTTGCTGTTCATGCTGGTGACTGCGATGGCATCGCCTACTGCCGTATGTTTAACGCCATTGTCTCCGGTAAATCGCTACCGAAGTATTTAAGTTCGGATAACGATCCATTGTTCCTGTTTCATCGATGGAAAGCCAACTTACGCATCATTGATGTCGAAGAAATAAAAACGGTGCCCGGTGTCCCTACTTCGCACCCTTTCGTGGAAAGGATAATCGGGAGTGTCAGAAGAGAATATTTAGATCATATACCGTTTTTCAATGAGCGTGATTTACAGAAAAAACTAGATCTCTTTCAAAGATACTATAATGAAACTCGTGCACATTCATCTCTTGAAATGAAAACACCGAAAGAGATGGCGTCGGATGAAAAGCTCGATAAGAAAGTTGCCTCGCTTGATAATTATCGTTGGCAAGCACACTGCCGAGGACTCTATCAACTGCCGATAGCAGCGTGAATATTGCGATGCTTTCGTCCAAAATGGCTGAAGTGAGATATTGACATCTTATGGCTAGCTTTCCCGATACAGAGAAAAAGCTGAAAAACAAGATATCAAGCTACAGATCTTCTCTAAAGAAAGATAAAAAGAATTTTGGCTCTATAAACGACGGTAGCGGAAAACGCTATTTGCTTTTCTACTACCATTTTGTTTTGGACGATCTGAATAAATCACGAGATTATTTTGAGTGGTACAAAAAGGAATTCCCTGATGATGTCGGTGAACCAATTCAGAAACTTTGCTGGGCTTTGAGCTTACACAGATTGGCTAATCATGATGAAGCCCAGCAGATGCTGGCTGAATTAATGTTATCAAACCTTTACCTGATCCCGAATATTATCGGCCATGATATTGAGGAATATGACATATGGCATGCCTCGAACTGTGAATACATCGATTATCCTGAGTATATACCAGTTGAAGTAAGAGAAAATATTAGGGAGTCTGAGCTTGAGTGGATGGAGACTCTCTATAACTCGTTTGAATTTCGTCGTATACGAGATCGATATATTGAGATCTATCGCCAACTTCAACACACAAGGGAAATTGAAAAACGAAAATGTTTGCTAGATGAGTCCCATTCTTTGCTTGATATTTTTCATCAATAGTAGAATGTCTCATTCGAATTACAATTTCATCGCTAACATAGCATTAAGCACAGGACAGGAAGCATAGTCACTTGGCGGTACTGTAATTTTGCCTAGACACTATTTATTTGCCGCCGCCAGGATCGCATTAAATGTAGGACTTGGACGCATAATTTCCTTGATGGTCGACCTGTCGGCATGATAATAACCGTAACCCACAGCCTCCACGGGTTTACCCTGAACTTTTTCCATTTCAGCAATAATAGCCGCTTCATTTTCAGCGAGGGTATTGCCCAGGGCGGCAAATTTTTCCGCCAACTCAGCATCGCCAGTCTGCCTGCCAAGGGCTTGCGCCCAGTACATACCCAGATAAAAATGGCTGCCACGGTTATCCAGTTCTCCCACCTTGCGCGAGGGTGACTTGTTGTTCTGCAGCAGTATCCCGGTAGCCTCATTAAGTGTTTTGGACAAAATACTGGCGCGGGCATTATTTTGTTTAATGCCCATATCTTCCAGGGACACTGCCAGCGCCAGAAATTCGCCCAGCGAGTCCCAGCGCAGATGATTCTCTTCCTGAACTTGTTGTACGTGTTTGGGGGCCGAGCCGCCAGCGCCTGTCTCGTACATGCCGCCACCTTTCAGCATCGGCACGATAGATAGCATTTTGGCTGAAGTACCCAGTTCCATAATCGGGAACAGGTCTGTCAGATAATCGCGCAACACATTGCCGGTGACAGAAATGGTATCGCTGCCCCGTATCATTCGCTCCATGCTACGGCGGATAGCCTCAACGTAGGTCATAATACGTATATCCAGGCCTTCAGTATCGTGTTCCAGTAGGTAGCTATTCACTTTTTTGATCAATTCGATGTCGTGTGCGCGATTGCGGTCCAGCCAGAAGATGGCTGGCGTATCGGATTGACGTGAACGATTAACAGCCAACTTAACCCAATCGCGAATGGCGTCATCCTTGGTTTGACAGGCACGCCAGATATCGCCTTGCTCGACTTCGTGTTGCATCAGAACGGTACCATCGACTTCAACCACGCGCATGATGCCATCCGATTCGATTTCGTACGTCTTGTCGTGTGAGCCGTACTCCTCCGCCTTCTTCGCCATCAGGCCAACATTGGGTACGGAGGCCATAGTCGTTGGGTCGAAAGCACCATTGGTCTTGCAAAAATTTATCATTTCCTGATAGATAGTAGAGTAGGTACTCTCGGGCATAACCGCCTTACAATCTTTCGCTTTGCCGTCAGGCCCCCACATTTTGCCACCATTACGAATCATCGCGGGCATAGACGCATCCACAATGACATCGCTGGGTACGTGTAGGTTAGTGATGCCTTTTACAGAATCAACCATTGCCATCTCTGGACGGTTTTCATAGCAGGCATGGATGGCCGCCATAATCTCTTCGCGTTTTGAGCGCGGAAGGGATTCGATCTTTTCGTAAACACTACTCAAACCATTGTTGGGATTAACACCGAGTTCGTGGAACAGGTCGGCGTATTTTTCAAACAGCTCTTTGTAAAAAACGGTAACGGCATGCCCAAAGACAATGGGGTGTGAAACCTTCATCATAGTGGCTTTCACGTGTAGCGACCACATGACACCGGAGTCTTTCGCATCCTGCAAGGTCAGCTCAAAGAAATCGCGCAGCGCCCTGGCACTCATGCGCATGCTGTCAAAAACTTCACCTGCCTCCAGCCCTAAGGTCTTTTTGACGGTAACAGTGCCGTCTTTAGCCACAAACTCGATCCGAACGTCGGCGGCATTCCCCATCGTAATTGACTGTTCGGCCGAGTAAAAATCGCCATCACGCATATAGTCTGCGTGTGTTCTTGAAGCCATGCTCCATTTGCCCATCGAATGGGGAAATTTTCGAACAAATTGTTTTACCGCCGCCGGTGCACGACGATCGGAGTTTCCTTCACGCAACACCGGGTTGACCGCGCTACCGAGCAATTTGGAATAACGGCGCAACAACTCCTGCCCAGTATCGCTGTGGGGGGCCTCGGGAAGCTCGGGCAAGGCATAGCCCTGGCCCTGCAGTTCAGCAATGCAAGCTTTAAGTTGTGGGACGGAAGCACTGATGTTTGGTAGCTTGATAATGTTGGCATTGGGGTCTTGAGTCAGGTCGCCCAAAAAAGCCAAACCGTCCTCAACACGCTGATCTTCACTCAGGTACTCGGGAAAACTCGCAAGAATACGCCCAGCTAAAGAGATGTCGGTAACCTTTACCTCTATACCCGCGGCAGCGGTAAACGTTCTGACAACCGGAAGCAAAGAGCAGGTCGCCAGGGATGGTGCCTCGTCGGTCAGCGTATAGTAGATGGTTGTTTCAGTGTCGGACATAGTATTTCCCAGAGTTAATTTTGAGGCTCATGGTGCCGAACCTGCGAATAACTTCTACCAGGTTCAGGGCCAAGCAATTGAAAGATCAAATTAAAGAGCTGCGGAAAATTATACGATATTTACTTCGATTACACACTCCCGACGTTATCAGGGTTCTGACAAATAGGTTCTGACAGTTAAGAATTTGAGACGAGGAAAATCCAGTCCTGATAATCAGGCTATCGCCCTACTCCATTCAGCGAACGCACTAACCCTAAGATCCCGATAGTGATTGGCGGACACCAGGTGCCTACCGAGATTGAATAAATTATGAACTATTGCATGCACGGTCACAAATCTCTGAGCCCGACCGACGGATTTGAACTCCGAGATGTCGGACCACCGCATCCCTCGCTCTCTTACCCTGGTTGCCTCATGGGATTGCTCAGCCCGATTATTCTCATACTGTTCGGTGCTGTGAATCGTCTCTGGTATCAACTCGCGATGAGCGACGCCATATGCCCGTTTATCTGAGCAGCCCAACGACCCCATGTTGGCAGTTGTCTAACTTCTATAAAAGCGGATTATCTTTTTCCCAAACGACTCAGATAGCGCACCTACACCCGATTGCGAAACTTTTGCTGATGTGATTAAACTTGCTGCAGGTTCCCCGCCCTTCTGGTCTGGATGTCTGAACGAGGACAGCAGTGATGAATTTCTTAAAAGATGCATCGATGGCGTCGATCCTACCTACTTCAAATTTGTAGACACAAGATTACCCACTTGTAAGGATTATCAATTAGCTTATCAAAGAGGGATTATCGCGAGCCAGGACACAGCAATAAATGTTAGCGCCGTCACCCCCCCCCGGAGTGCGAGCATATTATAACTTTCGCCAAATCCTTGCGCAATGCTTTAGCTGAAGAGCTTATTGCTTGTGGGGGATAGGATCCTGATAAAGCGCATGAGCACATTTCAAAATGCATAACATCTGATCATGATATTTCCTCATTAGTAGACTGCACTGGAGTGCAAGCTCTTTATAGAGGGAAAGTTATGCGTTCTAACTACTATATCCTACCCGATACATATAGACAGCTAGCGCGGTGAGAGTCCTCAGAGTAGCCTCTAGACTGAAGGGCCTCAACCTTGGATGGGAGATCGACATGACTATTAGCATATTGGGCATTGATATTGCCAAGAATACTTTTCAGCTTCATGGCGCCGATAATTCTGGCAAGGTAGTTCACAAAAAGCACCTACCTCGGCGCGAGCTGGCGGCTCATGTAGCCAATCTATCAGGAAAATTACACAGAAGATCGTAACCACCTCGATGAAGTGCTGCACTCATGCGTGGACACCCCCAAGTCCAATGCGCTCATCCGCAAGTTGGTGGAGCGCGCTCTCTGAGCCGCATGTAGGTGCGGGCGGTGATTTGCTAAAAAAACACAAGCAGACGTGATTCGATGCTCTCCCGCGGCGGGGCGTCGACCGGTGCCAGCGGATTAGCGAAGGCCGTGTGTATCGAGCGCCGTGCGCGCCCGTCCAGGGCGGAATCGAAGGTCTTAATCAGCAGAACTTCTTCACGATTCATATCAGGGTAGTAATACCAGATGTGTTCCGGATTCCAGCTCACCAGTTCCAGTTCACCGGTACGCTCCCTGGCGCGTCGCTCGCTCGCCACCAGGTCACTCGGAGCCAAGGTGGTCGCATCACAACAGGCCAGTGGGCTTTTCAGCACCGGACCCTTTATCGAACGCCAGACATTGACGATGGCGAAACGGTGCTGAATTCGCTCCTGCGCCTCCTCCGGGGGTAACAGGTCCCGCACGCGCATTACCGCCGAAGCATCGGTGTAGTCGTTATGTATCACCGAAGCGGGCTCCCGCGTTGTGTGCTCACCCCGGATAACGCGAGAATCGGATCGCAGCGTGTGATCGAAAACCAGCACCTCTTCTCCACCCGTCACTGACAATACCAGTTCGGAGATTCGGGACTCGTACTGTGCCCGCACATTTTCCAAGCCATAGAAGTCTTCTACACCGCTGAGGTGTGGCAGCAAGCTGAAGCCCTGTTGATCGAGGGTTGGCGGTGACGCAAGTTGCCGGGCATCATAAATCGTGACGTCGCGATCCTCGAACTCGGCACCGATATTGAGTGTCGCATCAGCACCACCCCGGGATGCAAAATAGATCGGTTTCTCAACGCCGGGTACAAGGTAGCGAAGCGTAGCCGTTAAGTCAGTCTCTGTCATGGTCGGATTCTAACCGATAATGTAGCCCCTACACAGGCAGTGATTGGATAAGTCAGTTGCCACCCGCGGAGCAGCAGGCCACACGCCGTATGGCCGAGACGGCAGCCCTGCTGGCCGATGAACTCTTTCCGGAGGTGCCGCTGCGCCAATGGGTGATCAGCTTCCCCTTTCCCCTGCGCTTTCTGTTCGCCGCCCACCCCGGGGCGATGGGTAAGGTTCTGGGTATCGTTTACCGCGCGATTTCCACTCACCTGACGCACAAGGACGGATTGAAGCGCAAGGAGGGAGCCACTGGCGCGGTGACTTTATTACAGCGCTTCGGATCTGCCCTCAACCTCAATGTTCACTTTGCGGAGGTGCTGCCAGGGTCATTGCCTGCATTGAGGAGCAGGAGACCATTGATCGAATTCTGGATTACCTGCGCAGGAAGGAACAGGATGCACCTGCTCAACCGCTCCTGGTGCCACACACGAGAGCTCCACCTGGCACGCTGTCTCTTTTCGCAGGAAAGGAGTCCGCATTATCACAGCTCAACCAGCAGAGGCACCACTGAATATCAGATTGGTATAGATTCCTGTGGCCTACAGCCTGAAAACGACTCCAAAAGGTCTGCAAGCGGACCAATGCAAGCGCGATTTCAGCACACTCGGTGGCCATCGCTCGGTTCAATTCATGTAAAGCATCGGGATGCTGGAAGGAAAAATTTCCCTATGGCCCCTTTATTCGTCTTATACTTGGGTAGAATTGGCGGTGAGCGGCCGCACCTTACTCTAAGCGGACAACCTAGCAACGTGCTTTATTAGAGGGGTATAACGAAGTGGTAAACCACGAAGCGCTATTTACGCTATCTGAGATTGCAGTAACAATGGTTGGCGTCTCTGGCTTGGTGGCGATCTTTCTATCAAAGGGTAATCTCCAACCAGCTGACAGAGTGAGGTTTGTGTTAATCCTGGGGCTTGGCATCCTTGCTGCGTTTTTTGCTTACGTTCCGTACTGGATGTCAAAATACGTAACAGATGCTTCATCAGTCTGGCAATTCAGTTCCATACTCGCAGTAGTGGCTGTTTCTACGCTGGTGATTCCTCTAGGCATTTTTATGCATGCATACGAAGCACTACAGGCCGTTGTGCCCAAGTTCGTTCTCCTTGGGGGATCGATCTTTCCTCTTTCGGCCTTCATGGCACATTTGATAAACGCTGTATCGTGGCCCATTAACGCTAATTCAACTCTCTACGAAGTGGCGCTATTTCTGACGATCTTAAATATGACTTTCCACTTCGGGAGTCTCGTCTTGTATCGCGATCCGACGCTCAGTGTTACTGATGGAGAATAGCCACCAGGAAATTCGGCACCCGCCTGGCCCGCAGGACCAAGCGAGTAGCTGCCAAGAGTATTGCTGCTATCCCGGCGGATTCGATCCCGTTTATCGGTGTAGCTGTGCTGATTGCGGATACTGGGTATGAACTGTATGCGGCTTGTGAAACTGTCAGGGATCTGGATCAACTGTATTCAGATTTGGGCATGAGGGATGCAACGCCGGATGATGTGATGCATAGTGTCTGTGATCCGGAGTTGCCTGAACCTGGGCAGGTCGGGGGTGGGGTTGTTGATCAGGTGGATCGGTGGTGGGAGAGTTTGGTGGAGGCTGTTTAGCGATAACCTCGACGACAGCATCGCCAACGAGTCACCGATGTAGCCTGGGCTCAAATTATCGTGGGTCTGCCAAATTATTGCTGCTAGTCTTGGGCGGGAATCGGTGGCGTTTGTATGTGTTCATCACCGAATTACCTCTCAGGGTGATTTAACTTGGCAGTACCCCGACCTCAATGAAGCTTTCGCAGATCGGCCATCTCAGCTTTGCTAATATATTTTCCGGCCTGTACCAACCCGGCAAAGTCCCTACTGATTTCAATATTTTCCAGTGGATTTGATTGAAGCAAAAGAATATCGGCTGTCTTACCCGCCGCGATCGCATCGAATTGATCCTGCACTTCAAAATAATTCATACCCGCTATGGTGGCCGCCTCGTCCTTCGCTGCAGGCTCTCAACGGCGGGGGCCACATCATCTGAAGTCACCAGGGGGATTGAGCCCGGCCAGAATCCGTCCGCGCCGTCGAGTTTGCGAAGCGGGGTAAATATACGCGGGCCAATCCGCGTGTCGGCGGCAATCTCATCTCGCCATTGTATGACGGCATCGGAAATATCTCCGCCGGCATATCGGACTGTGGTTATGCCGTAGCCGGGATATTGCGGCAGCAATTGCGCATTCGCCTCGATTAATTTTTCGCCACCGCGAAAGTGGACATGCATATCCCACAACGCAGGCATCGCATATTCATCGCTGTGGTCCTCTCGTCGAGCGGCCTTATAATCGCTTGTTTGGTTTAGAGGAACGGCCGCGAGCACCCGGACGCCGTCAAATAACAATTGACTGGCCGGAGGTGATTTCGCCGCTGTATAAATCGATGATATTTTCCCCGTCGACTATCAGGTCAACCTGGAATTTTTTTGTTCGGTCATTGTACAGCCGAGTACAAAACAGGATGTGCCCAATACCACTATTATTACTAATTTAGCCACGAGATGCTCTCCGGTTTGGCACGACGCTACCAGAGTCACTAAATTTGTAAACCTCCTGCGATACCCGTGGGGCCAACTAGTGCCCATCCGGAAACGCCGATATTTCCCTGGATCGTCTTTCCCGCGCAGGCGGGAATCCATGAAAATCAAGGGCTTACTGGATCCCCGCCTGCGCGGGGACGACAATAAGGCGAGTTTCCGGATGCGCACCAACTAGCCAGCATAAGGTACTACAAGTTAACTTCCCAAGGCCAGATAGGTCGAGCTACTGTAATCAGGCAACCGCCCTGCGCCACTCATTGAACGCACCTACCCTGCGATTCCGATAGTGATTAGCGGACACCGAGTGCCTGCTAAGATTGAAAAGGTTGACCACGGCAGTGTGAGCAGCCAAGAATATCTGCGCCTGCCTGGCCGATTTGAACCTTCGCATCCCTCGCTCTCTCACCCTGGTCGCCTCATGCGATTGTTCTGCCCGATTGTTCGCATACTGAGAGGTATCGCGGATTACGTCAGGCATCAATTCCCGGCAGACCACGCCATAACTGCGCAGTTCGTCTGTCACGATTCTCCTCGTTTCACCACCCTAACTCCGCATAAGGCGCTTGCAGGTATCCATCCACCGATTATCCAATATCGGCTGTTATGCTGTACCCTCTGCAGGCTTGATTGTGAACTTTCACAAAAATGGCGTACTGTGTAAAATTATTTCAGTCATCGAAAATCCCGGGGATTGTTTGATGACCCAGACTGGAGACCCGATGCTTTCAAAAAAACCATCCCGCGTATCGGATCGAACGGCTCCCGGCGAGTTTCATCCGACTCGACCGGATCCTGAGACTGATATCAAGAACTTCAAAATCTCTGGCGGGGTTCTGGGGGCCATTGGTGGAACACCACTTGTCCAGCTTGAAAAGGTCTTCGGGGCTACACATTTTGACTGCTTCGGGAAACTGGAAGGCCTGAATCCCGCAGGCAGTTCCAAGGACCGTCCCAGCATCGCCATCATTGAAAGGGCGCTGCAGACCGGGGAGATCGATTCCGAGACCTTAGTCATAGAAGCCAGCTCTGGCAATACCGGCATCGGGCTGGCGATGGTGTGCGCCTACCATGGCTTGCGCTTTCGCTGTCTCATCGACCCCAAGGTTACGCAACAGAATGTCGATATTCTCCTGGCCTATGGTGCCGAAATCGAGATGATCGGTTATCCGCATCAGGAGACCGGAGAACTATTGCCCGCCAAGCTGAAACGCATCGAGGAGATCCTTGAAACGGTAGAGAACAGCTTTTGGGTCAATCAATACGCCAGTCATGAAAATTCCGGCGCTCATTACCGATCAACGATTAAGGAAATCTTTCGCGATCTGGAGGGCCGCTCGCTGGATTACCTTTTCATCGCAACTGGCACTTGCGGTACTCTTCGAGGATGTCTCGACTACCTTGTGGATCAAGGCTATCCGACCAGGGTAATCGCGGTCGATGCAGTAGGCAGCCAGATTTTTTCGAATGACAAACACAATCGCCTGATACCCGGTCTTGGATCTGCCATTTGCCCGAAATTGACTCCGACTGGCGACGTATACAAGGTACTGCATGTCAACGATATCGACTGCGTGGTGGGTTGCCGTCGCCTTGCACGGACGGAGGCAATACTGGCTGGCGGATCATCCGGTGGCGTCATCAGTGCGGTCGACCGAATGAGCAATGAGATTCCGAAAAATTCTAATGTCGTTGTCCTCCTGCCAGATCGGGGTGAACGCTATCTCGATACAATTTATTCTGACGAGTGGGTGCGGGAAAACCTGGGCGACATAGCGCACAATTGGTTGAAAGCAGCAGAGAATGCCTAGTCCAGCGCATAACGATGACCTACTCATCATTGGAGCCCGCGAGGTAGAAGCTGCCCTGAAATGTCGTGAAGAGTGTGTTCTCGACGCAGTCCGGAAAGCCTACGAAACGCATTCTCGCGGCGCCAGCTCCCTACCGCATTCCAGTTTTTTGCGTTTTCCCGACAGCGATAAAGATCGGATCATCTGCCTTCCGGCGTATCTCGGTGAAGAATACCAACTCGCTGGAGTCAAGTGGATCGCATCCATGCCAGGCAATGTTGCCCGCGGTATGGAAAGGGCCTCCGCGGTCATCATCTTGAACGACCGGGTCACCGGCCAACCAAAAGCGGTCATGGAAGGCTCGATAATCAGCAAACAACGTACCGCCGCCTCTGCGGCCCTGGCATCGCTGGTGCTTGCTCCCTGCGAACCCGAGGCCATCGGCTTTGTAGGATGCGGCCCGATTAACACGGCGATTGCACAGTTTCTGGCAGCCACCTGGCCCAATGTCAGGCGCTTCATGGCGTTTGATCTCTCCCCGGCCCGCGCCGACGTTTTCGGCGAGGCATTGCTCGCGCAGATTCCCGGAGCAAATTTCACCATAGCGGCGGGCCTTGAAGAGTTGCTTGGCGAATGCCCCATGGTGGCGTTTGGAACCACGGCCATAGAGCCTTACGTGGATGATCTCGACGCCTGCCCTGCCGGTGCGACCATCCTGCATGTATCGCTGCGCGACCTGAGTTCCGGTGCAATTCTCTCCAATCACAATATCGTCGACGATCTCGATCACGTCAATCGGGCTGCCACCTCGATTCACCTGGCGTCAGAAAGGACAGGAAATACAGACTTCGTCCACAGTTCCCTTGGAGATATTCTACTGGGCAATGTCAATTTGCCTGAGCGAGACGAACGCAAGATGATTTTTTCGCCTTTCGGTTTAGGCGTGCTTGACCTGTCCGTTGCAGACATGGTGCTTAACAAAATTGCCAAAGACGGAGGCGGGACGCTTGTAGAGTCTTTCCTGCCCTGACTATCTGGCCCGTTCATTCAGAAGAGAGTTTTATTGGTATGTCTGTTGTTTGGAGTTGCAATGAGTGGGATCAACTGGAAGAGGTGATAGTAGGTAATCCGCTGCGTGCGAGATTTCCCACGGCGGACAGGAGTACCCAACTTGCAGAGTTTCCCGACCGTCCACTGGCAGACATTCCGCAGGGCCCTTTTCCGCAATGGATCATTGATGAAACGGAAGAAGATCTGAACGAATTTATCGCCGTTCTGGAAGGCTTGGGTATTACTGTCAAACAACCGGATACGTGGCCTCATGAAGGCAGCTTTTCCACCATTCATTGGGAATCTAAGGGCTACTACAATTATTGCCCCCGTGACATCATGCTCGTTATCGGCGACCAGCTTATCGAAACGCCCAATGTCATACGCAGTCGTGCCCAGGAATCGTTCAGCTATCGCGCAATGATGGTTGACTATCTGAAATCTGGCGCGAAATGGTACAGCGCTCCCAAACCCATGCTGTTGGACTCCCTGTTCGAGGTAGACCTGGACAAGCCCACGCCCCGTAACGATGAGCCGGCTTTTGATGCAGCGAATGTCCTGCGGCTGGGTCGGGACTTGATCTACCTGGTCAGCGGAACGGGTAATGAATTGGGGGGGCAGTGGCTGCAGACCATTTTAGGCGATAGCTATCGGGTCCACTTTCTCAAAGGTGTCTATTATGGCAGTCATATTGACTCAACCTTTGTCGCTTTGCGTCCCGGTTTGATGCTCTGCAACCCTGCCCGAATCAATGACGATACGCTGCCGGAAATTCTGAAACAGTGGGAGGTCATTTACAGTCCACCGATGGAAAGTACCGACAGGTTTGACGCCGACTATCTATCCAGGAGCATTGGTAGCAAGTGGATCGACATGAACCTGTTCAGCATCAGCCCGAACCTGGTCGTGGTGGACCGGGATCAGACGGCCTTGATCAAGCTGCTGGAAAAGCAGGGTATTGATGTCATCCGGCTCAAGCTGAGGCACGCCAAAATGCTGGGAGGCGGTTTCCATTGTATCACCCTGGACATTCGCCGGACCGGAACACTCCAGCGATACTTCGATTGACCGCTATGGCAGTAATCATTTTTGCAGCGGCCTTCTTCGTACTCGCTTACGTGGCGTGGAGGCGTTACCTCTGGGCGGCAGAGAAAGTACCGCACAGTCAGGCGGACACCTGCCCAGACAGTCTGACGGACGTCTTTGGCGACCGTCACCTGGTAAATGTCCCACACCAGGAAGGTGTCCAGTGGCTTACAGAAATATTTGGCCGTAGTGCCAGGAAATACCCGGATCTACCGGCTTTGCAGATTCCTCATACCGGCGAGTCCCTGACCTTTGCCGAGCTCGATGCGCGAGCCGAAGACATAGCCGCGGCCCTTTCTGCGTTCCTCACCGGCCTAGACCAGGTGGTGGCCGTGGCCATGACACAGGATAACTGGCAAATCGTGGCTTCACACCTGGGTATTCTCAAGGCGGGCGGCACGGTGCTGTTTCTCGACACCACCTTGCCGGATGCGCTGATCAGCCACATGCTCAACGATGCACAGCCGGTGGTCATTCTCACCCGGGGGCAGGACAGTTTTCGCAAGCTGCCGACATTGGATGTTCTGGCGCTACCTGAAAATCCACCGCATCGAGAACAGCCCACCTGGCTGGACGACCCAACTCAACGACTGGCCGCCATCTTCTATACCAGCGGAACCACTGGCTTGCCAAAAGGCGTGGAGTGCCCACACGCGGGTTACGTGAACCTGGCGCTAAGCTACGCGGACTATTTCGACCTCATTCCAGGCATGGACGCGACCTCGCTTACCTCCTCACTGGGTTATGACGGCAGTATTTCCGAGATGTACAGCGCCTGGGTATCCGGTTGTGCTGTCGTCATGCTGACCAAAGAACAGATCCGCTCCGGCCCGGACCTCGTCCCCGTTCTGTGTGACGCTGAGGTCACGGTGCTGTTCTGTCCTCCGGTGCTTCTTACCACCCTCACACCCGCCCCACATGTGGATCTCCCGTACCCGATTTGCCGCTATATTGTGCCGGCAGGCGAAGCCTTTCCCAGCGCACTCGTTGAGCCCTGGACGCTGGGGAGACGACAGATTATCAACACCTACGGCCCAACAGAGGCCAGCACCGACACAAGCCGGCAGAGCTTGCGCCCGGGGGAGCCAGTCACCATCGGCTCACCCCTGGCCAACGTCACTTACGTCATCCTCGGAATCGACCAAACTGACCCACTGCCTCATGGGGGAGTCGGAGAGCTTTGTATTGGCGGCGTACATGTTGCGCGGGGTTACCGAAACCTGCCGGACCAGACGGCCCGGAAGTTCGTCACACATGCCCGGTTCGGCCGCCTCTACCGCACCGGGGATAAATGCAAGATAGACATCCACACCCAGCGCGTGCACTTCCTGGGAAGAATAGACACTCAGCTCAAGGTGCGTGGTCACCGTGTCGAGACGCAAGCTGTCGAGGACATCCTCCAGACACAGCTTGGCGAAATCGAGGCCGCGGTGCTGGACTATCAGAATGAAGAACTGATCGCTTTCGTCAGCGCACCATCGATAGCCGGGACTGACATCATGGTGGCCGCTCCCGCACCAGCGGAGTGGGCTGCACAGGTATCGAAAATCCTGGCACAGCAACTTCCTGAGCCATCAATCCCCTCGCGGATATTCCTGGTAGAGAAGTTTGTCATGAAACCGGTATCCGGGAAGATCGACCGGGGACGCCTGCCTGATCTGTCCGACCTGTTGGCGCATGCCAATCTGCGCGCAGGTGGCATCGGGGATGGCCCGTCCGCCGGTCCGTCTTACGCAGAGGCAGGCCAGACTGCCCCTGCCGAACCAGATCCGGAACTGGAACTGGAACCGGGCTGCGAGGAAGTTCTGGCTATTTGCAGAGCCGTATTCGAGACGCCGATGGGGTGGGACAGTGTATTCGCCGACCATGGCGGGCACTCTATTGTCATCGCACGACTGGCACAGCGCCTGCAGGCAGCGGGATGGGTAGTGTCGGTCCGCGCACTGCTCAGCGACTGTGACACTGCACGGAAGGTGGCCCGCCGCTCGAGGCTAATCCTACAGCCCGCCGAAGCCCCCGCGGCTGCCGCACAAGCCGGCAGAAACAGCGCCCAGCGCGATGAATCGACCGCCAGGGTACTCTCCGTAGGATTATTCACTACTCTGCAACTGTTGTTCCTGTGGCTGTTGTACTTTCCCGCTTTAGTCGGCTTCCTGGGACTCATCGCTTTCGCGGAAATCGGCGAGTTCTTCATGACCGCGCATATCGGGGAGTTTATTGGGGTAGGTTTACTGATGTACCTGTTTGCCCTGGTCTTGCCCTTCGCCAGCCTTCTCTGGGTGATGGTGATCAAGCTACTGATGGGTGGCCACTTGTACAAGAATAACGTGACCCCGGGGGTCTATCCCAAATGGAGCAGAATGCACCTGCGGGTCTGGTGCATAGGCCGGCTGGAAAGCTCGGTGCTTTTGCCCCTGGGTGCGATGTTTCGCAGCGCTCCCCTGATGGCATACGTGTTGCGGAGACTGGGCGCGAGAATTGGGGACAACCTTCAGTGCGCCAACGATGTGGAGTTCTCCGGTCCCCTGGATTTACTCTCCGTCAGCGACAATGTCGCCATTCAAACCGGAGCCTATATTCATACGTCGAGGTGGCAGGGCCAGGACTTGCACATCGGTCCTGTTCGCCTCGGGAGTGGGTGCAAAATCGGGATGCGGGCAGCCATTGCCAGTGATGTGACAGTGGGCAGTGGCTCCTGGATTAATCCGTTTACTCCCATCCTGAGTGAGGTGGGTGAGCAAGAGATGTGGGAGGGTGCCCCGGCGCGCTTCAGCGGCCATTGTGTGGATCTGAAGCGAACCGCCAAGAGCTGTGAATCAACACGGCCCGCCTGGTTCATGGAGGCGCTCAACATCTTCATGCAGGTTTTTCTCGATTTCTGGCTCTTTGTCGTTCCCACCTCAGTGGTCAGCTGGTTTGCCGCCACTTTCATACCTGTCTCAGATACCGTAGTCGCCAGTGACTATTTCAGGGTGACGCCTCTGCCGGAGATTGTCTGGGTCATGAGCCTCTACGCCTTCGTCACCACCTGGGCCACGGTCGTCATAGTCTCGGTGCTGGTGTGCCTCTTTGTTCGCTACACGCCCGCCTCGCCCGGAATCTACTCCTCTCGAGGACTCAGGGGCTACCTTCTCCTGTACAGAATGAAGAAAATGAACCAGGTTCAGAAACAGTGGACCTGGACCATCACCGGGCAGTATCTGCGCGCACTCGCTGGTGTGCGCTTTCCGCGCCTGGGAGCCTCGGAGTGCGACCTCATGTTCAACCTGGTTCCCGAGCTGGCCAGCGCCGACTCCCAGGTCTTCTGGTCCAATGGCAGTTTCACCAACATGCTCGACCATGGCGCTGAACACATCAAGCTTCGCCAGCTGGACATGCCTAGAAATTTCTTCAGCGGCAATAACTGCGTCGTGGAGTCCGGGCAGTTTCCGTCCAACTTCCTGCTGGGGGTTTCCACACTGGGAAATGACATCCGATTCCGGCGTCAAATGAGGTCCCGGCTGGGTGAGCCCATCACGGTGGCAGGAAATCCGCCAGTACAGTTTGCGAGCGCAAAGTTTGACGAGGAGAATGAAGCCCAGGTACTTCCGGGCTTCGCCCTTTTCCTGGCCCGCGTCTTCCTGAACGATATTTTCAGCATTGGCTTGTTGCCTCTGGCGGGAATGCTTATCTTTGTGATTCTTTTCACGAGTTTGCTGCGCCTGGATGGACAGCTCATCTTCAGCGCCTTATTTGCCTTGATACTCGCAGAGGCCTACCTGGTCTTGCTCAGCGCCGCGGTCAAGAAACTCCTTGTTGGCCGTGTTTGGGGTTCTGCACACTCAACGCCGTTCTGGTCCTGGCGGCACTTCAGCTACTTTTTTGCCCAAGACTGCTTCTTCGCCTGGTGCAGGAGACCCTTTAGAATATCTGCCGGGACCTTGCTTCCTAATAGTGTTCTGCGAATGATGGGGTGTCAGATCGGCAGGCGGACGATAATCACCTCACCCATGCAGGCCTCTGATTGGAACGCAGTGATTTTCGGTAACGATTGCGTGGTCAACGGCTTTCTTCAGTTTCACACTTTCGAGAACATGATACTGAAAGTGAAGCGAACCGAAATACGCGACGGCAGCGCCATCAATTTCGGCGCGACGGTTATGAGCGGTGCGGTGATTGAGCCTGAGACCACGATCCTGCCCTTGAGTCTGGTTCTGAAAGAAATGCATCTGCCCGGGGCTGCCACCTACCAGGGCAGCCCCGTTGAGCCCGCGGGTGACAGCTGATGAATCAAAGCCACAGCAATCGGATCAGAGATTTTTTCGCTGTCCGTTCGCACGACATAACACCGGTGCCAGTGCGTCACGCTGCTCGTGTTTTGTATGCTCCGGTATCGGATGATCCGGAGATTACACGGTGTTGTGCGTCAGTCCTGTCAGAGACCGAACTGCAGAGGGCCGAACGCTTTATAAGACAAGGTGACAGATCACTGTTCATACAGCGCCGGGCGTTTCGTCGTTTCTGCGGCGCGCTCTTACTCGGACATTCAAAGTCGTTATCTCAGGTCGTTTTTGAGAAAACAGAAAACGGTCGTCCCTACCTTTTCGATCTGCCGGACTTCTGGTTCAGCTTTTCATCCTGCCGTTTCGGCTTTCTCGGCGCCTGGTCGCCGACACATGGGATTGGTGTCGACATCGAGGACCGAACGAGGGATCCGGGGGCGACTGCACTCGCCCGAGAGTTTTTTTCGGCAGCTGAGGCAAAGGTCGTTGAAGGGCATGATGGTCGGGCAAATCTGCAAACTTTTTTCCAGTTCTGGAGTCTCAAGGAAGCCGCGCTGAAATCCATAGGGGAAGGCTTGCCGTATGGGCTTGACGCCTTCGAATTCGAGTGTGACCCAAATCTACGTGTCGTTCAGGCCCCCCCTGACCACGGCGGATCGGGACAATTCTCCGCCCACATGATAGAGGGAACTGGCAATTGCGCCGCTATGGTCATCGGGAGCAGGTTAATCTGACGATCGCCCTCTCTTTTGTGGAAAAATCTCTCTTTTTGGTCTACGCTAAAACTGCGTCAATTGACAAACATCACCATAGGGGTTGCTGCAGATGAAAACATTTACCAGTTCAATACTAGTTTCCATTTTCCTGATTATCGCCGCTCCGGCTTATTCCGAGTCATTGGAAGCCATCCAAATCTTTCGCTGCGAGTTCAACGATGAAACGACATCGGAGGATGATGTGGTGGATTTGGCCGCCGCCTGGCTTAAAGCGGCAAAGCAAACGAAAGGTGGCGAAAACATGAGTTTGGCCGTCAGGTTCCCGATTGCCGTTGGGATGGGGGGCGTAGCCGATTTCACTTGGGTAATATCCGTCCCCACTTTTACGGAATGGGGTGAATTCACAGATGCTTACGAGGGTTCAGCGGTTTCGAAAATAGACGATCAATTGTTTGACAATCTCGCAGATTGTGGCCAGAGCACGATGTGGGAAGGAATAGTGTTGGAGTAGGCCTTATGTAGCCGGACTGAAAGGCCGCCTGGTTGGCGGCTTTTTGGGGCGATACAATGGCGACCTGGGGCTAACGGCGTAAAGGCTGCATCTTCAAATAGGTCAGGCTGCGCCACAGCCATTCAGCTGGCCCGAACCTGAATCTGCCCAACCACCAGGCGCAGAATAGCAGCAGTGTCGCAAAAAAAAGAACGGCGTAAAAGGTGGTGACGGCCGGCCCCAACAGGAAAAGCTGGCCGAAACCCCATCCGTAAAACAGGGTGGCAAACATCAGCGTACTGGACAGATATGCCGTCAGGGCCATTTTCCCCAGGTTTTGTAAAAGCCGCAGAGCAGTTTGCCAGCCCGGCCTTTGCGCCAGTAATACGATACCCGCGCCATAGCCCAGCGCCAGCGACGTTGAGCCATAGGCAAATAGCATATCGCCAAGAAACCGTACCCCGTTTGATGCCGTGGACTCCGTAAAAACTGCGTATCCATATTTCTGGGTCAGAGACCATTCAGCGAGTGCGCTTACGGCCCCAATGCCAACACCCCAGGCAAACACTCTGCGAATCAGCGGGAGATGAGGCGCGACGTCATGGAGAATCCTGCTTCTGCCTATGTACAGGCCAAGCAGAAACATGGAGAAGATTGCGAGACTCGATTCGGGGCCATGCAGGTTTGACCAGATATGTGGCGGAATCGCGAAAGCATTCTCCCGAAAAACATCCATCGGGGAACCGAGATAGGGATGATTCACTCTAAGTTCCGCCAATGGAAGCGAATCTTCCCACTGCGCAGCTAAATCATCGCCGCTTTCTGTGCGTACCAGGTTGCCCACCGGGAATACCGCCAGCAGCACAAATGCCAGAACGAGCAGCGTTCGGCGGTGGACATCGCGGAAAGCTATAAGAATCAGCCCCAGCATTGCGTATTCCATCAGAATATCACCGTCAAAAAACAGGGCGTGCGCCATACCAAAGACGAACAGGATGGTCAGTCGTCTGAAGTAAAACCACATAGAGCCGCCCTTCCGTGACATAGCCCCGGCCAATTGCAGTGCGAAGCCAAAGCCAAACAACAGGGAGAACAGGCGCAAGGATTTCGTTTCGAAAAGCGAATGCATCGATACATAGAAAGCGCTATCGAGAAAACCGGTCCACTCGGGAGCATCAGCCCCGAAGTTGTACATATTGACAAGCAAAACCCCAAAAAGAGCGAATCCCCGGACTGCATCAACCGACCCCAGGCGAGCCTTCGGGTCGGTTGGGCCAACTCGCTCCAGGACAGGCTTGCGGGTCATTCTCTACCCCTTATGGCGGTGGTCTTCTATCTGATGGACTGACCTGGGATGGGATCTCCCCGCCATGTAATCTGCGCGGCCTGCTCAGCATTCGCGAAGTTCTCTCGGGCAGCCAGCTTCTATCGAAAACTTTTTCCGCAAGAACAGGATCGACATGGGGGCCAATCAATGCCTGATAGGCGAGCGAAATAAGTTCGTATTCTTCTTCACAAATGTCGATCCGGTACTGCGGCAATCCCCCCAGGGTTGCAACGTCCTCGAACAACTCCGGATCTGCACCATATGCCATGCATAACAAATTGAACGCCCGCTGTTCTGAAGTGCTGTGTTCGTCGGCAAATTCTTCCATAGTCGGTGGGTCGGTGCCCTGCACCTCCCGCAGGTAGGCGTAGACTGTGCCCATGATCAACCGCCGCGCCTCGGCCTCACCCAGTTGAAGATAAATATAGGCGGACACCTGATCGGCCGCATCTTCTTCACGTCCAAGTACCGGAACATCGAGATAATCAAACAAAGCGTGGGCAAACTCGTGTAGAACGGTGTCAACAAAGGGTCCTACCAGGGTATCGATAGGCTCTATTCCAGCCGGCGTGGTCTTCGCGGGCATGTACTTACGCAGTTCTTCAATATATTCATAGCAAATCGTTATCGTGTCATCCGAATACATGGCATCGGCCTCTCCGTCACACTCGGTCAAGGAGATGTTCAATGTCCATTGAAGTTGGTAAGGGCTGAGAAATTCCTGCAATTTTTCGAGCGATTGTCGCTCCTTCAGTATCTCGTATACCTGTTGATGTGCTGGATTCTTTGGGGGCACATAACTGATTCTGACCTGGTGTGTCTTGCCCTGCC
>PVMK01116311.1_pt1 | contig 21631 bp, 21 predicted proteins | sample 1853481 | NCBI WGS metagenome assembly PVMK01 (sample SAMN08533507, study PRJNA380276) | Marine sediment metagenome, whole genome shotgun sequencing project.
CTTCGGACGCTTCGGGTGTCCTGACGTGGGGTGTCACACTTCCGCCCGCGCTCGAGCGAGAGCTTGCCCAACAACGCGAACTACACAGTCAGGGCACGTTGCTGATCGACCGCTACGCGCGCATTCGTCATGTTCCGCCCGCTTGATGTCTTGCTTGCGGCTGCGCTTTTCAGCGCTTCGGCGTCTGCAACCGCTGCCTCCGGCGGGTTGCTGGACGGCGACCTCGGTCGCTGGCTGGAAACCCAGGCCGCACCCCAGCTACTCGACACGCTCGACCGGCACCCACGTTTTCGCGGCGAAACGTTGCGCATCGTGCCGATGCGCAACGGCGAGCCCATCAGCACCACCAATCGTCTGAACCTCACAATCCAACGCGCGCTGGAACACCGTCTGCTGCAGAGCATCGGGGTCAGAATCGCGACGCAGGCCAATCCGGGCCGCTGCGATCTCAGAACGGACGTTCCCTACCTCCTGGGCGTGGAGATTGCAGGTGACGGACCCAGCCGACATCGCGTTCATCTCGCAATCGCCGACGTTGAAGAAGGAATCTGGGTAAACGGCGCCAGTGACACCTGGAGCGGCCGGTTGACCACCGCGCAGCGCGCGGCGCTGCGCGAGCGAATCAGCGTTTCCCAACCAGGAACCCTGGCCAACCCGTTGTCTATCCAGGACGCGGTGGCTGTGGCCAACACGCTATACGGGCAATTGACCTGCGATCTGCGCTCGGTTCCGACCAGCGAAGTTCGCCTGGTAAGCGATGAGCAGCAACTGGACGGCATCAAACGTCATATCGATACTCGATTGCGCGCATCGACCGTACTGCGAACCGTCGCAAGCACCGGGCCGGCGACCTGGACCCTGCGTATTCGAAGCACCGCCACGCTGGAATCCCAACGCGACGTGATTCTGGAACTCGAAGACCCCAGCGGCGTCCACGCCACCTTGCGACTCGCCAGTGTTGCCGTCACAGGCATCGGGCCGCTGCAAACCACGCCTGTCGATCCCGGGCCAGAGATCTGGCTTTCCGATTTGCGTCACCAGTCTGTGAGGTCCCGTGGCGTGTGCACGGACCGACCGGACGCGACCTGCCTGGAAGTGACGCTGGACCTCTATCAACCCGCGTACCTGCTCGTGTTCCACACCCGCGGAACCCGGATCGATGTCCCCGCCTGCGGTCAAACCCCGAAGCGTCGCGAAGGGGAGCGGCGGTTTCGCTTCGCGGTGACCAGTGCTGCCCATCACAATGCCATAGCCGACGGCGGGTTTTACGCGCTCGCAACGGATCGATCGAGCGTTGCACGCGCCCTGCAACGACACCTCGCGGAGGCGCCCGGCGCCTGTCGCGGTAAACGAAACGCTGGGGCAATCGATGCGTGGCTCGCAAAGCTCGATCGGTTGCTCACGCAACACAGCAGCGCGATTCAATGGCGCGCGATCCACCTGCAACGGGACGCAGATCAGGTGGTGTCGTTGTGATGACCCAACTCCAGCTCAAAGGTACTGCACCATGAGGTTTCTGTTTGGCTTGATCATCGGCGCCGTTGCCACCCTGATGCTGGCGCCGAAGCTGGCGTCACTTTCGCCGGCCGCACTCGAACCGATCGGGGACACGCTCCAGGCCGTCGCCTCGCGGGTGACGGAGCTGCGTGCCGACCTACCCGTCAGCGATGCCCCCGATACAGTCGACAACTCAACAAACACCGACCGGGCCACAGTCTTGCCCGCGCTGGCAAGAGAGGTACTGCCACTGCCCAAACTCGCAGCGGCCCCGGCCGTCGTAGCCACATCCATGGAATCACATCGAGACAGAGTGTCAGCCCCGGTTCTCACCGAACTCAGTCAGGAGCAGTCATTCTGGGTGCCCTTTCGCAGCGAAGCTTCTGCCCGTGGTTTTGCGAGCAAGCTCACGGAACAGCTTGCTCGCCAGTTTCAGGTGCTGCGCGCCGGACCGGGTCAGTATCTGGTGGTGTTCGGCTACAGCACCGAGGCGGAACGAGCCGAGGTGCTCGCGGAGATTCGCGCCGTCACCGGATACACCCACCTGTGAAAGGGTTCGTACACACGTTCGCGATGCTGCTGCTGTCGGCGTTCGGGTTGGGCGGTAGTGCGGGTACCTACGCAGCATTCCCCTATCAGGCCTGTTTCGAAGTGGCTGCGAAGCTCCATCAGGTGCCGCTGGACCTGTTGCTGGCCGTGGCGGCGACCGAAAGCGCCTGGAATCCGGACGCACGCTCGAGTGCCAACGCCCATGGCATCATGCAGATTCAATGGCCGGGCACCGCGCGTCACCTGGGCGTCACGCGCGTCGCGGAGTTGTACAACCCATGTCTGAACATCGAACTCGGTGCGCGTTACCTTGCCGAACTGCTCGAGATGCACCACGGCGACGAAGCCCGCGCGCTGGCATCATATAACTATGGCCCCGGGCGCATCGCGCGCAGTACGGAGCTTCCTGCCGGGGCTCGCGCGTACGTCGACACGGTGTCCAACCACCGCCGAACCGTCGCGGCTTCCTTCAAGCGCTCGATCGACCCGGCGCTGCGCCCCGGTTCTGCGCACCTGCTGGTCCGGTTCGCGTCGAGTCAACGAGCCCGGCGTTATGCACGTCAATTGGAACGGCAGACGACCGCACTGAGTTTCAGCACGACGAAACTCGGCGACGGCGGTCACGCCGTCACCATGACCATACCGGAGTCGGGTATCAGCAGTTCCGATGCAGCGATGTTGAAAGCACTGGGGCTGAGCTCGTGAGGGCCGCGAAGGTCCCGAAGGTCCTGACGTGCGCCGTGCGCCTGGCGTGGGTGTGTTGTGTGGTGGGTGTTGCAACACCTGTGCTCGGGGCCGAGTTCGTGACCGAGGCCGAAGTGGTGTCCGTGGAGCCGATCATCCGCTATCAGACCATCGCGCGCCGAGCCGAGCATTGTGTTGCCCGCCCCCACCGCAATGCCGGGCTGGTGGCACTGCTTTCCTGGGACCTGGCGGCCGGTGAGTGTAGTCGACGCGAGCAACGGGAGATCATCGAGGGATATCGCGTCACCTATCAGTGGGACGGCCGCCGCTATCACCAGACCATGGCGGAGCATCCGGGGACGACGCTACCGGTGGCCATCAGCGTTCAGTAGGCTGCTGGCGCGTTGCGGACCGGCGATGATCAACGCTTCTTGTGCGACAGATCGTTGCGCTGCTTCACCTGCTTCGACCACTTACGGATGCGTCGATGGCGCGTCGCGACGGATTCCGTGTTGCGCGCATCTTCGTGAAGCAATTTGTAGTAATTGACGAGTCGACGCTCATCCAGCGTCTCGTCGAGCAGCGCCGCCTGGATGGCGCAGCCAGGTTCCGAGTCGTGGGAACAGTCCGAAAAGCGACATTGGCGGACGATCGCTTCGATGTCTTCAAACATCTCTGCCACGCCCTCTCCGGAGTCCACGATCTGCAGCTCCCGCATGCCCGGTGAATCCAGCACCAGCCCACCTTCGGGTAGAACGTGCAGGGATCGATGCGAGGTGGTGTGCCGTCCGCGCCCGTCCGCTTCGCGGATCGCTCTGGTCTCCTGAACCTCCGCCCCGGACAAGGTGTTCAGCAAGGTCGACTTACCCACGCCCGACGATCCCATCAGCGCCACCGTCTGCCCCGGGCTGCACCACGCACGCACACCCGTCAGACTCGTCGCGTCCAGCGCGTTGACGGCTTCCACGTTCAGCCCGGGACGGATCGCGCGCGCCGCGTCGACGAACGCATCCACGTCCTCCGCCAGATCCGCTTTAGTGAGCACGATGACCGGTTCGACGTTCGCATCGATCGCGAGCGCGAGGTAACGCTCGAGACGCGACGGGTTGAACTCCGCGTTGCACGAGCTGACGATGAACACGACGTCCACATTCGCGGCGAGGAGCTGAATCTCGCCGCGGCCACCGGGCGCCACGCGCTTGAAGACACTGCTTCTGTCCAACAGGCGCTGGGCCGAACCCGCGGCGTCGAGCAGCAACCAATCACCTACGGTCGGACGCGTTTCGGGTGCTCCGCCGAACCAGCGTCCACCCAGCACCACCTCGTGTTCACCGCTGCTGCTCAGAACGCGCAGACCGGTGCGCTGAACCTCCACCACCCGGCCCGGCACGGACTGTTCGGTTTCCTCGACCGACAACTGCTGCTGAAAGAACGGGGTCCAACCCAGCTCCTCGAGATCTATTTCCTGCATTTAATCTAGTTCTCCCGGAACCACGTTAGCGTGGCCATCACGACCACAGGCCGCACGGCATTTCTATCGTTGAGCGTTCCGGAGACGGGGGCAGATCGGCCGGTGGCCGATGACGGCGGGAGGATGACGCGGCCCGCGAGTCGGTGAGTACCGATTGCGCAAGCCGTGCGGATAATCTTACCGGGTCACACCTGTTAGCTCTGGAAGCCCTCAATGTTCACATCGACAAGCATTTACGTGTTCCCTCCGCAGGCTGAAATTCAACGGCCGGAAGCTTGCGCTTTTACCTGGGGGCCCGCAAGTGATCCGGGATTGCCAGAACGCTCCAACGCTTCCATAATCGGCACCATCGCGGGCAACAAAAAGGAGGTGATCAGTGGTTTCTGAAGCAGTACGGGGGTCGGTCTACTGACCGGCCCCGTCTGATCCGCTCCCCCGAAAGGGGGAGCGGTTTTATCCCTCAGTAGTCCCCTATCTCCGTGGAGCGCGCCACCGCCGCCAGCTGATCCACATTCGCCCCGGTCAGGGAGCGCAGAAACTCGACCAATCCCGCGCGTTCAGCAACGCTCAGCTCGAACCTCCCGATACGCTCATCCTGTCCGTCGTGCGGAACGCCACCCGCGGCGTAGTAGTCCACTACCTCCTCCAGACTCCGCAGCGAACCGTCGTGCATGTACGGCCCGGTCAACCCGACGTTGCGTAACGTCGGCGTGCGGTACTTCCAGCGATCCGCAGCCCGCCCGGTCGCCTCGTATCGTCCCAGATCATTGGCAGGCAGCGGTACATCGACCGCAATCTCCACCCCCGGCGCGATGAGCACGTTGCGCTGCTCGGCGCGCGCCTGGGAATTCCGATAACCGATTCCCGTGTCGTGGAAGAGCTCATCGGTGAAATGCGCATGGTCATCGGCTATGAGGTGGCAGTTGCTGCATCCGAGTCGCTGAAACACGCCGAATCCCAGCACTGCACCTGGGCTGAGCGCATCCCTGTTGGCATCGAAGTAGTAGCGATCGAAGCTCGAGTCGGCCGACAGCAGCGTTCGCTCATAACTGGCCAGTGCAGCACCCAGCGTTTCCATACCGGGGCCGCGGCCGAACGCCGCTTCGAACAAACCCGCGTAGTCGGGCAGCCCTTCGATGCGACCAAGCACGCTGCCCACCGACGGGTTCGCCATTTCATTGGCCGCCAGCAACGGGGACCAGACCTGATTCTCCAGCGAGTGTTCGCGTCCATCGTGGAACAAGCGCGGCCGAAAACCCACGTTGTACAACGACGGTGCATTGCGTTTGACCATGCTTCCCTGATGGCCAACCGGGGTCGCCAGTTCGTTCTGCGCAAAACCCTGCTCCGGCACGTGGCACATCGCGCAGGAGAGGACGCCGCTGAACGACAACCGCCGATCGAAGAACAGCTTGCGCCCCAGAGATACCGCTTCGGCGTTTAGCGGCGCAAGGCGCAAGGGCGGCAACCCCAGCATCTGTTCGGCGGACGTCCCAAGGTCTTCGTTGTCCTCGCCAGTCTTCGGAAGCTGCCGGGAGTCTGTCCGATAGTCACTGCGCTCGTACCCCACCCGGGAATCGCCCACGCCGACCCGCGCCTGACCCTGAACTTCGAACGGCGCGAGCATCAGCGTGCCGGTAAGACAGCACACGATGCAAAGCATCGATCGTTCTGCCCACGGTTGCCAGAACCGTTTAAAACCCATGTGTTCGTCGAATCAAACCTATGTCGCGTGCTAGCATAGGCGCGATCAACTGTGTCGTTAAGGGGGGAATCATGGCCACGTTGAGAATGGGAATCATTCGGCTGATCGCGGTCGTCTGGTGCGCGGCATTCGCTGCGCATACGTATGCTGACGAGACCTGCATGTCGCCCTACATGGCGAAGATCGTCGGCCAGGAAGACTTCGTCTACATCTGGACGCTTGGCATGTCGGGGGTGGGCGATGAGCAGGACAAGCTGGTCACCATCGACGTGAATCCCGAGTCGGCAAGCTATGGCCAGGTAGTCAGCAGCCTGTCGGTCGGCGGGCGCAACGAAGCGCACCATTCGGGCCTCACCGACGATCGGCGCTACCTCTGGGCCGGCGGCCTCGATACCAGCAAGATCTTTATCTTCGACGTGCATACCGACCCGGCAAAACCGACCCTGCACAAAACCATCGATGACTTCGTGTCAGCCACTGGCGGAATCGTTGGCCCGCACACGATGTACGCGTTGCCCGGACGCATGATGGTGACCGGACTGTCGAACAATCGCGATCACGGGGGTCGGACCGGGATGGTCGAGTACACGAACACCGGCGAGTACATCACGACGCATTCCATGCCAACCGACGATGCACTGGGCGGCGCCGAGAAATCAGGCAACTACGCTGATGGATACGGCTACGATGTCCGCGTGCTGCCGCGCCGCAACGTGATGGTCACTTCATCCTTCACCGGCTGGAACAACTACATGAGGAACCTCGGAGACCTCATGGCCGACGCCGAGGCGATGAAGCGGTTCGGCAACACCGTCATCGTCTGGGATCTGCACACCCGTCAGCCCAGAAAGATCCTGGACGTGCCAGGCGCCCCTCTGGAAATTCGGTGTGCGTGGGGTCCGAAGAGCAACTACTGCTTTACCACGACCGCGCTGACCTCGGAAATCTGGTTGATCTTCGAGGATGACGACGGCGAGTGGAACGCCAAGAAGGTCGCGGACATCGGTGACGCGAGCCTCATCCCGTTTCCCGTGGACATCTCGATTGCGGCCGACGACGACTTCCTGTGGGTGGACACCTGGAACGACGGCAAGGTTCATCTGTATGACATTTCCGACCCGCACAATCCCAAGCAAGTCATGGAAGAACGCATAGGTGACCAGATCAACATGGTCTCGCAGAGCTGGGACGGCGAACGGGTGTACTTCACCTCGTCATTGATCGCCAATTGGGACAAGACCGAAGGCACGCCCGGGGATGTGCAGTATTTCAAACTCTATAGCTTCGACGGCAAGGCCTTGAAGCATGAGTGGACCATCGATTTTGTGGCCGAGAAGCTCGGCTCGCCACACCAGATGCGCTTCGGGGCCTACGCGTTGTACGGCAAAAAAGCTCCAGCGAAGGTTGCCGAACGCTGAGGCGGACGGCGGGCGTCGCGTTCGTTCTGCTGGCAGCCGCATTCGCGGCTGCTGGCGGTGCGCCCGGATCACATGACCATCCCGCGCCGGTCGTGCTGGCCCCGGGCTATGCGGCGCTGAGCTTCGACCCACCCCGACCGGGAACCTATCAACTGCCCCCGCTGGGTGCCGCCATGGACGGGCGGGTACTCGACACCGAAGGTAAGCCGGTAGCACTGCACGACCTGCTTGGCGATCGGATCGTGGTGTTGAGCTTCGTGTATACGGCCTGCTCAGACGTCAATGGCTGTCCGCTGGCGACCCACGTCCTGGGTGAAATTCAGGAAAGGATCCTCGAATCCGCATCCGATCTCACCCACCAACTACGACTGATCACCCTCAGCTTCGACCCGTTGAACGACACACCCGAGGTGATGAAAGCCTACGGCTCGCGCTTTGAACAACCTCCTTTCGACTGGCGCTTCGTGACCACGCAAGGCGATGCGGCACTGGCGCCCATTCTCGACGATTACGGCCAATGGATCGTTAAGGACTATGACGCACAGGGCAACTATCTCGGATCCATCTCGCACGTGCTGCGCGTCTTCCTGATTGACCGGGAGCGGAAAATCCGCAACATATACAGCATCTCATTCCTGCACGCCGATACCGTCCTGGCGGACGTCAGAACCCTGCTGCTGGAAGCTGTACCGACATCGTAATACTCACTTGGACATCTCACCGACCGTATCGATTCCAGACGACGCACTGAGCTATCGGTTTGTCCGTAGCTCGGGGCCCGGCGGTCAGCACGTCAACAAAGTATCCACGGCGGTCGAGCTACGGCTGGATCTGGACAGCTCGGGGCTACCCGTTTATCTGCAGAACCGAATCTTGAAAATCTCCGGGCAACGCGCGACCAGCCGGCGTGAAGTGATCATCTTTGCGCAACGGTTTCGCAGCCAGGCCCGAAACCGAAGCGATGCCGAAGACCGGCTGCGCGACCTCCTCCAGCAGGCGCTGCACCGCGACAAAGCGCGAATTCCCACCCGTCCCAGCCGCGGCGTCCGCAAGCGCCGTCTCGAAACCAAACGTCGCCGCGGCACGCTGAAACGAGACCGGGGACCCACTAACCGGGAAAAATAGGGCGCCTCGAGTTGACTCCATGGCAGTCAGCAGGTTCCTATGCCTGAAAGGATATAAGTAAAGGAAGGACTCCATGCTGCTCAGACCCATCTACCTCGTCTGGCTGGTCGGCCTCACGGCACAGGTGTGCCTTGCGGAAGACGATGAGGCGGTACGACGCGCGCTACAGGAACGGGTCGAGCACATGATGTTCGTGGACGCCCTCGAGATCGAAGGCGAGCCGCTGCTGGCCGGGGCCCTGATCGCGCAGGTCTACGGTGAGCGGGATTATCGGCCCGCCTGGAGACGCGCGGACGCGATGGCACAGTTGCGAGGCCTGGTCGCGCTCGCCCAATCCGAAGGTTTACCGGCGGCCGATTACCCGCTGGCGAATCTGCAGGCCGTACAGGATCGACTGGCAGAATCAGGAACGCCGGCCGACATTGCAAGTTTCGACCTGCTCGCCACTGAACTGCTGGTTCGTGTCGTCTACCACCTGCGTTTCGGCAAAGTCGATCCTGCCACACAGGACCCGACCTGGAACTTCGAGCGGGAGCTCCGTCCCAGCCGCGATCCTGCTGCGACACTCGACCAGTTGTCTGCCGAACCGAATGTTGCCGATGCCGTAGCCCGCATGTTTCCTCGCGGCTGGCTGTATGAGCGCGCCAAGGAGACACTGTCCCAATACCGGGCATTGCAGGCGGCGGGTGGCTGGCCGCAGGTGAGCGACGGCCCCGTTCTGAAGCCCGGCGATCGTGGCCCGCGCGTTGCCGAGCTGCGTGCCCGGCTGCGCGTAACCGGCGAACTTGCCGGACGCGGCTCACCGGATCCCCAGTTGCTGGACAAGACGCTCGGTGCCGCAGTGGTCAAATTTCAACGACATCACGGGCTGGATGCAGATGGTGCCGTAGGCAAGCAGACCCTGGCGGCCATGAACGTGGACGTTGGACAGCGCATCGGCCAGCTTCGGCTGACCCTGGAGCGCGGCCGTTGGATCATGGACGAGCTGGATCAGCGTTTCGTGCTGGTGAACATTGCCGGGTTCTACGCCGCCTTGGTCGAGAACCGTGAATACGTCTGGTACACCCCCGTTCAGGTTGGCACCCCATATCGCAAGACACCCGTGTTCCGAGGGGAAATGGAGTATCTGGTGTTCAACCCCACCTGGGTGGTGCCTCCGGGAATCCTGCGCAAGGACATTCTGCCCAAACTCGCGAAAGATCCGGGCTACCTGCAGGAAAAGAATTTCCGGGTGCTCGATCGAAGCTGGAACCCGGTCGACGCCTCGGCCATCGACTGGACCACGATGTCGGCCCGCGCCTTCCCGTACATCATCGAACAGGGTCCCGGGCCAACAAATGCATTGGGTCGCGTCAAGTTCATATTTCCTAATTCACACTTCGTGTTCCTGCACGATACGCCGAGCCAGAATCTGTTCGAGCGAGCGAGCCGGTCATTCAGTTCAGGGTGTATTCGCGTGAAAGACCCGCTGGAACTGGCGCATCTGTTGCTGGACAACGAAGATACCTGGAGCGCAGAACAGATTCAGGCCACGCTCGATGCCAAAAGCACGCGAACCGTGCACCTGCGCGAGCCGCTGCCAGTGCTGCTGCTATACTTTACGGCCGATTTTCATCCGGAGACCGGCGAAGTGTACTTTCACGAGGATGTGTACAGCCGCGACGCCAGGTTGCTGAACGCCCTCAACGGCGACGTCTCCATCAAGTTGGCCGCGCCGGGTTGAAGGACACTCGCTGGCTCTATGGGGTAATGCTGGTCGTGCTCTGCACGACCGCCCGGGCCGATACCCTGGAGGTCCGCTACAACGACCAGCCGTTGGAAGGCCCGACCTTTGCAGTTTACGTGCTGCCGGAAACGACATTCCGCCTGACCACCAACCGACCGGTCGAGCTTGCCTTCGATGGCGCCTGGGACGCGCAAGGGCCCACGGAATTCCAGGTCAGCACTGGCGCCGCGCCCGGCGAATCCACGGTGCGCCTGACCACCGTCGCCAGCGGCGAGGAATTCACGCTGAATACCCTGGTCACGCATTCCATCGACGGGCTGGAGGCTGGGTTCCTCGATGGCTACAGGATCGGCGATTATCCGGCCCAGCCACTGCGCAACAACCTAAACTACCTTCCCCCCGCCGGGTTCGTGAGGGTGACCCCCGAGAATCATCGCACCCGGATCTCCCCGAATTTCACGCTGGGCCAGTTCACGTCGAAACAATCGACCAGCTTTCCTAAGTACCTCACGCTTCAACCCGAGCTGCTCCTGAAGCTGGAACGTATCAAAACGGCCGTCGAACGCGAGACCGGGCAACGAGAGTCGATCGTCATCATGAGCGGTTATCGCACGCCCTACTACAATCGCGCCATCGGCAACGTGCGGTACAGCCGCCATGTATACGGCGACGCGGCTGACATCTATATGGATAGCCGTCCCCAGGACGGCATCATGGATGACCTGAATGGCGACGGCCGCACCACCAAGGCCGACGCGCGCTGGCTGTACGAGCTGATCGACGGCATGCACGCCACCGGGGAGCTCAAAGAGTTCGTCGGCGGGCTGGGGCTATACGGATCGAATAGCGTGCACGGGCCCTTTGTCCACGTGGACGTACGCGGTTACCGGGCGCGTTGGGGCACCTGACCAGCGGCGTAGGTTAAAAGCGATCGCGCAGCATGGCCGTGTAACCGTTGAGTTCGCGCCGATGCCTCTTCCAACCCGGCAGCTCGGCATCCATGAGCGCGTAGAACGCAGCGCCATGGTGCAGATGCTGCAGGTGGCAGAGTTCATGCAGCAGAACATAGTCCACCAGCAGCAACGGTGTCTTTACCAGGTGCGTGTTCAAACTCAGTCGTCCGGCGGCGGAACAGGAGCCCCATTGCGAGGTCATGTAGCGCTGCCGCCAGGGGGGAACTTCGGCAAGCCATTCGAGCCGCCCGACCAACACCTCCAACCGCTCTGCAAAGACCTCAGCCGCGCGCTCACGGTACCAGGCGCGCAGCAACTCCATGACCGCCTGCTCGGACTCCTCGTCGCGCAGGTCCGCATTCCTGCCACCCTCGCCACTCTCACCCCTCTCACCCGAGAGGGATACACGCAACACCTCTCCATCGAGCGTCACGGACGACGGCGTGGCTGCGTCCTGAAATTCAAGGTTGTACAGCTTCCCCAGATAGCGATGCGCTGCGCCCGCCAGCAATCCGGGTGTCCGGTAACCGTCTTCGTGCTCCGCCCGGGTCAGCCGATAGGAAATCCAGCGCTCGTGCGCGCGCACCGTTGCCTCGATATCGGAGCGCCGGGTTCCTGGCGGCGCGTCGATTCTCAGCACGCCGGAGGCGCTGAAGGTCATGCCCAGGCGATTGCGGCGGCGCGTGTTGCGGTGCACCTCGATGTGCACACGACGCTGCTCCAGCTGCAAGGAAAACTCAATGAAGGATGCGGCGGACAGGACAGTAGAACCCACGATGTGAAAGGCAGGTATTCTAACCGGATCATCGCAAGCTGGAAGCCGTATGACTCGTACCAAGCGGCCGCTCGGCGCCGTTGCCTGTGGTCATCAGGCGACGGCGGACGCGGCCGCGGAGGTCTTGCGCGACGGTGGCAATGCCTACGACGCGGCTGTGGCGGCGCTGTTCACCGCCTGCGTGGCCGAACCGGTGCTGGCGTCCCTCGCCGGAGGCGGCTACGCGCTGGTTCATTCTGAGGGCGGGGTCCCGCGGATCTACGACTTCTTCACGCAGACGCCCCAGCGACCGGCACAACCGCAACGCGACGACTTTCATCCCGTGCACGCCGATTTTGGCCACGTCACCCAGCAGTTTCACATCGGCGTGGGAGCGGCCGCGGTCCCAGGAACAGTGCGGGGTGTATTCGCCATGTATGACGACCTGTGCACCCTGCCGCTACGCACACTGGTCGAGCCGGCGCTGCGGGCCGCCCGGGAAGGGATCGCCATCCGTCCGTTTCACGCCTACCTGTTTCAGGTGGTTGCACCGATCTTCACGCTCACGGCACCGGTCAGATCAATCTTCGCCGCGGACGGCCAGTTGCCGCAGCCGGAACAGCAACTGGTTCAGCCTGAACTTCACGATGCCATCGCGGCGTTGGTGGAGGAAGGCCCCGACCTCTTTTACCGCGGTGCGATCGGCAGGCGTCTGATTGAGCTGTGCGACCAGGAAGGCGGAACCCTTACCCGTAACGATCTGGAGGACTACCGCGTCGGCCGTGCGGCACCACTTACGGTCCGCTATCGAAACGCGGTCCTGCACACCAACCCACCACCCTCCTCCGGGGGCATACTGATCGCGTTCGGACTGGGCCTGCTCGAGCAAGTGCCAGTTCCGGGAGAATTCGGATCAGCCGAACACGTCGAGTTGCTGGCTGCCGTTATGGCGTTGACCCAGAGAAGCCGGCTGGAACACGCGGATGTGGAGCTGAACGCGCTGTTGAACCCGGAACTGCTCCAGCGTTACGGTGCAGAACTCAAAGACCGGCCGAGCTGTCTGCGGGGCACCACGCACATCAGCATCGTTGATGGGTCCGGCAATCTCGCCGCGGTGAGCCTCAGCAATGGTGAAGGCTGCGGGCATGTGATTCCCGGTACCGGGATCATGCTCAACAACATGCTCGGCGAAGCCGACATCAATCCCGACGGCTTCCAGCGCTGGCCACTCGGCACCCGCATGACCTCGATGATGGCACCCACGCTCCTGGAGTTCGACGACGGCCGGCGGGTGGTCATGGGGTCTGGCGGCTCGAATCGCATACGCAGCGCCCTGATGCAGGTCATCAGTAACTTCGTCGACTTCGCCATGAGCATCGACGACGCGGTCGCCAGCCCACGCCTGCACGTTGATCAATCCACGCTCAGCCTGGAGCCAGGCCTGCGCGACCTTCCGAACCCGGGAGATCTGAACGTCGAGCGCTGGCGGGAACCGAATCTGTTCTTCGGCGGTGTTCACTGTGTCGAGCAACACCGCGCCAAGCTGCAGGCCGCGGGAGACCCGCGTCGCCATGGCGTTGGCGTGGTGGTCGGCTGAATCAGTCGAACCGCAACCCGCCGTCCACGTTCAGCGTCTGGCCGGTAATGTAGCTTGCGTCCGGACCGGCCAGAAATGCCACCACGGCGGCCTGCTCCTCCACGCGACCCTGACGACCCCAGGGTATCTGGCTGACGATCGCCTTGCGGATGCCGTCCTCCGGAATCCCCACCGCTTCGGCGCTGCGATGAATCGTCCCGTCCATCATGTCGGTCGTTGTCGATCCGGGACAGGTACAGTTGACTCGTATGCGATGCGGCGCCAGCTCTAGTGCAAGCTGCTGGGTCAGGCCGATCACGCCGAATTTGGTGGCGCAATACGCGCCGTAGTTTGCCAGCCCGACGCGGCCGGCCATCGAGGAGATGTTGATGATGCAACCCCCCTCCCCCCGATCACGCATGGCCCGGCCGCAGGCCTTGGTCATCCGGTACAGGCCATTGAGGTTCACGTCGACGGTCGTCAACCAGGTCTCATCGTCCATGTCGAGAATCGACGCAACCCCGGCGTCGCTGGGCAGTGCTGCGTTGTTCACCAGGATGTCGATATGCCCCAGCGTGTCGATCGTTTCGCGCACCACGGCGTCCACCTCGGACTGATCCGTGACATCGGCGATAATCCCCAACCCACGCCGCCCGAGCGCCGTTACTTCCTCTGCAAGAGATACGACGCCCCGCCAACCCATCTCCCGTTCATGTGCTGGAATCTCGGACGGAGCACGCGCCAGGCCCGTGCCCACCACGTCCGCGCCATCCGCTGCCAAACGTAACGCAATCGCGCGACCGATGCCCCGATAGCGGGCAGCGCCCGTAACCACCGCCACCTTTCCATCAAGAACCCCGTCCGGACTGCTGCCCAGCTTTCCCATCATCACCCCCTGTTTCCGTTCCGCAGTAACTCAGGCGATTGCCCCGTTAAATAAACGTTGCGATTTGTTCGAGCGTTTTCTTGCCGATATCCGGTACGGGCACGTCGGGTCGTTTCGGGTAGCCGACGACCAGCAGCAGCAACGGCCGCTCACTGCTCGGACGGTCGAGAATCCGGTTGAGAAAACGCATTGGCGAGGGCGTATGCGTCAACGACACCAGGCCGACGTTGTGCAACGCCGCGATCAGAAGCCCGGTGGCCAGGCCAACGCTTTCAGTAGAATAGTAGTGTTTGAAGCGCACACCGTCCGGCCGGACGCCGTAGCGCTGGACCATGACGGCAATGAGCACGGGCGCCTCCTCGAGGAATGGCTTGCGCCAGTCGGTACCCAGTGGTGCCAGCGCGTCGAGCCACTCCTTGGGGGCACGTTCCTGGTAGAAAACCCGCTCCTCCTCTTCCGCTGCACGCCGGATCTGACTCTTGATCCCGGCATCCCGAACGACCACGAAGTGCCAGGGCTGAAGGTTAGCGCCGCTGGGTGCGGTGCCCGCGGTGAGCAGGCAGCGTTCCAGAACGCCCTCTGGAATGGCGCGCTCAGAAAAATCCCGGACGGTTCTGCGCAGTTGCATCTGCTCGTGAAACTCGCGCGCGCGCTCGCCCATCTCATCGGCCGGATATTCACGGTAGCCTTTCAGGGGTGTAAATCGAACTGTTTCAGTCACGGGGCACGACCGGTCGATGGATCGGAAACTGTGTCTGAGTCGAAATGCTCTCGTGCAGAGTCGCCATCGATGAGAACTCCGCGAGCGCCTGAAGCTGCAGACGGGTCACCGCCATCAGTCCGAACTCATCGGCACTGTTGCGGCGCAGCGCCTCGGCGGGCGATACCCACACGCTGTGGTCGGTCTCCTTGTCATCGTGCTGACCGGTTTGACCGAGGGGCGCCTCGGCTATGAAGAAACGCGTGTCGAAACGCCGCGGGCGGCCCAGCGGGGTCACCCAACGATTGAAGTAGTGGATGCGATCGACCGCGAGCTGAAGATCCTCGCGCTGACAGATCTCTCGCAGCGTCAGGGATTTCCCGTGCACTTCGTGGCGATAGTCGTCGAAGCGCGCTCGAACGGCCTCGTCAGAGTAAGCAAGCAGTTCACCTTTTTCACCATTCTCACTGTAGGCCAGCAACAAACCGGCCTCTTCGAAGGTCTCGCGAATCCCGGCGATCCAGTATCCGCGCCATTCGGTTCCCAGGGCGTTCTGTTGCGGTTGCTGATCGTCAGTCGGGCCCCTCCGGATGGCGTCATACGCATGCAGGTGATCGTCGCCGTCGACCCGACCCCCGGGGAACACATACATACCACCCGCGAACGCCGCACTGGAGGTGCGACGCAGCATGAAAATTTCGAACGGTTCGCCGACATCACGAACGATGATTACCGTCGCAGCCGGTCGAATCGGCTGTACAGGGTGGGCTGCTCGCGCCATTGGCCCCTCCAATGGAACGCGCAGCAGGTTAGCACGACGCACAACATCGACGAACCGCCGTACAGGCTTCAGCGCAAATAGTAGTTCAGCGCGTTGGGACTGAATTCCCGGGCATCGCCGCGGCTCGTGAACCGGTAGGGCCGGTGATCGTTGTCCAGGCCATTGACCAGCACCCGCCCCTCCAACAGGCTGTGAAAAACCTCGAGGGTGGTCCACACGGTCGGCACGGTGTAGTAATTGATGATGTGCGCTTCGTTGACCCGCATCAGGTTGCCCTCGAGATTATAGGCATCGGCAACGGCGATCTGCCAACTGTCTTCGTCCACGTAGAACACCCGCCGGCCATAGAGATGCCGCGCGCCTTCTTTGAGCTTGCCGTCCACCACCCAGACACGATGTAGTTCGTAGCGGGTGTGCTCAGGATTGATGTGCCCGGTCCGCACGATGTCGTCCGGTTTCAGGGACTCGCTGTGTACCCGGTAGGCGTTGTAGGGGATGTAGATCTCCCGCTTGCCGATCAACTCCCACTCGAAGCGATCCGGCGGACCATTGAACATCCCGAAGTCATCGACGGTGCGCAGCCCGTCGGTATTCGGTGCTGGAAGTTCGTAGCCGAAGTACGGCGAGCGGATGACCCGTCGCAGACCGCGCAGGTACTGCCAGGTCTTGCGCGGGCTGATGTTCTCGGTGATCGGCTCCCAGACCAGGGTTCCATCCCCCGCCCTCTGCGCCGGTTGCAACACCTTCGCCTTCACGGCCAACAGGACGTTGGGGTGCTTGCGCTTGAAGGCCGTGTCGCCGTCGGTTGCATAGGGGAAACCCCAATCTTGCGACTGCAGCAGGATGCCGTAGCGCCCCGCCCGGGTCACGGCCGCCGACCCTTCGAACCGGTTCACCCGAATCCCCCGCCAGCGCAGGTTGTGGTTCCAGACGACCTCCACCCCGCTGCTCGGGGTCGGAAACGGCGAAGTGACGATGGCATCGGTCACCGCACCGCGTCCGTCGGTGACCAGCCGAGCGTTCGAAGCATTGGTTACCAGCGCGTCGTATACATACTGCGGGTAAGAAGCTGAGCGGCGCGTCTCGTAAACGGGCATTCGCCAGGTCTCCGGATACGCTTCCAGCAGCGCAATCTGACCCGGCGTCAGATGATCGCGATGGGCACTGACATTCGCGGCACTGATTTCGAACCGGACCCGATCGTCTGGAAACGGGTCGGCTTCGTGGTGACCGCTACGATAGCTGGCAGGCGGCGTAAGAATGCCGCCGGTCCAGGCGGGGATCGTTCCGTCCGCGTTGCCGGCGCGCTGCGCTCCAACTACGGTCAAATCCTGGGCCCAACCGGCGGCAACGAACAACACCAATGTCCACGGTAAGTGTCGCATCAGAAGGACATCAGAACGAATACGTGAGCTGAAAACGAAGGTGATCGCGATCACGAATGTTGTTGCGCCGACCGCCGTGAAAGAAACTCACGTAGCTGAGATCGGCACTGATGCGATTGATGTAGGTGCCGCTGAGGCCCACCACCAGTGACTTTCGGTCTTCGATGAACGTTCCCAGCGGGGCGGGCGTGGAGCCATCCACATCGTGCGTGAAGCCGATTCGGGGGGTCAGGTTGACCCCGCCGCCGACGCCGGTGTATTGCGCGGCCAGCACCAGCCGGTAACCCCACGAGTTGGCATCGGACGACGTCAGCGGCGCTTCTCCCGCGCCAGGCATATCGTCGACATGCGTCCAGCCGAGGTCCACCTTGACCAGCACTTGGTCCGCATACAGGCGGCCGCGAAAGATCTGTGCAACCTCGAGGGTCGCCTGGGTCCGGTCGAGATGCAGCACGCCGGGCACCACTTCGGAGGGTCCAAAATCTCCGAGCACCGTGTCGCCGATGTCGGGATCGAACAGCACCGGATCGAATATCGCATCGAGTACCGGCGTGATGGCGATCTGAAAGGGAAAGTCCTTGTGATAGGAGATCTCTCCGGAAAACAGACTGCCGGTACGCATTGTGGCGGTGTTGAAACTGAACCCGAATGCATCGATGTCCTCGGGGTACTCGGCGAAATACGACACATCGTTCGCATAGCCACTGAGGGTGAGCTGCTCGGCGGCATCACGAGCCATTGCCGCCGCCTCAGCGCTGTCAAACCCTTCGGCTTCGTAGATTGCCGCCAGCGGCGCCGCCCGGGCATCGACCTCGGCATTCGAGGTAGCCGCCACGGTCATCAGGTCCCCGGTGCGGCCGCTGATGATCGGCATCCGGCTGTGATAGCGAATGTAGTGGAACCCTCCTTTGATGGCGTTGCGTCCGGGAAGAATCGCTATCACCGCCAGCCCATATTGGCCATCGTCATCCGGCGTGACCCGATGAACGCCTGGCATCCGCTGAAAGTCCGAATCGACGCCGAGGGTGCCTTCGGGGAGCATGAAGCGATCGTCGAGATCCGTGCCGAGATCAGAGATCTCACCGGCGCCGAAGGTTGCCGCATTGAGGCCTTCACCGCCCACCAGGTCGAGGTTGGAGAACAACGTCCCGACCGGGGGTAGCTCGAGGGCCTCCCACTCGTACTGGTAGTAGGCCTCGACGGAGAAAACTTCGGTGAGCCCTGCCGCTCCCCACAACATTCCTTGCGGTACACGCAGATCGTCGAGATCGCTCGCCGGCTGAAAGGCGTTAACGAAATTCAACGGGTTGATCAAGGCCAGCCCGTCGCGCAGAAACGTGGTTTCACTCCAACTGACGACCTGACGCCCACCCCTGAACACCAGCGGCATCCCGCCCGGCGCAAGGCTCAAGCTCAAATACACTTCCGTCAACTCCGCATCTGAACCGACCAGCTTCTTCTGGCTGCCCGTCAAGTCCGTCCGCGCCCGGTCGTTGTGTTCGTTCTCGTAGTCGTAGAACGCACTGCCGCGGGCGTAGAACCCCCAGCCGTTTCGGATCATCGCCAGCTCGCCGCTGGCGCGCACCATGTTGGACGCCAGACCCGATTTGTAATTGAGATTTCCGTCATCGATGTCTGACGTGCGCGCCCGGCCGCCGCTGGCGATCGCGACCAGATCCGGATCGGCATCCTCCAGGCGATAGAGTGCGCCATAGGACACCGTCAGGTCGATCAACCCTTCCGTTTCACCAAACACGAACCCAGCGCTATGCGCGACCGGGGCTAGCGTCACCAGCGCCACGACGACGCAGACTCGAAGATCCCGCATGTCCATGTTCGCGTGGCCTTCCTGGTTGAAACTCGAACTTGGACCCCAAGCGCCAAAGCGACACCAAGATTGTCGGCAAACGGATCCCCTCATGGGTTCTGACTCAGAAACTATGGTAGCTTATCGTCGCAATTTGGAGAAATGAATTCATGGCAGAAACCGCTTCCAGAAAACTCGATCGACGTGAGCTACCTTCGTACACCATTACCGAGGCAGCGCACTATCTGACTGTCCCAGACGCTACCATAAGGTATTGGGCGACAGGGCAAGACAGCTACGCCCCATTGATTGATGTGCCGGCAGGCCGTCCGACCCTACTTTCGTTTATCAATCTGGTAGAACTTCACGTCCTGGCAGCCATTCGTCGAAAACATACCGTGCCAATGCCAAAGGTCCGCGCTGCAATCGAGTATCTCAAAAGGAACACCCGCAGAGCTTCCGACAAGAAGCACCCCTTGATTAGCAAACAGCTTGAAACCGACGGCCTGGACCTGTTTATCCAGCGTTACGGTGAGCTAGTCAATATCAGTAGAGACGGACAACTGGCTATGCGCGACGTAATTAGCGCCGCACTCCATCGCATCGAGCGAGATGACAAAGGAATTCCAATCAAGCTTTACCCTTTTACTCGGAGCGATACTCGGCAGGCACCAACAATGATCGTCATCGATCCTACATTGTCCGCAGGGCGCCCAGTTATCGCGGGTACTGGACTAGCAACTGAAGTGATCGCAGAACGCTACAAAGCCGGCGATTCCATCCGGGAGCTAGCTAGAGATTATGAGCGTCAAGAAGAAGAGATCGAAGAAGCGGTCCGTTCCGAGCTCCAAGCCGCCGCGTAAGGACGTTCCATACTACTTGGATCGTAATATGGGCAAGCACGTGATCGCAGATGCGCTTCGTGCTGCGGGTTCCTCCGTCGAGCTGCATGACGATCACTTGGCACCGGACGCGCCCGATGAAGACTGGATCGCCTTGGTTGGAACGAAGGCCTGGTTAGCTGTCACCAAAGACAAGAATATTCGATATCGAGCGGCCGAGATTGAGGCCATCAAACGACACAGGGCAAAGATATATGTAGTTCGCGCAAAGAATGCGACCGGGCAGGAAATCGCCGATCTTCTGGTCGCCGCGCGCGTAAAAATTCAACGGTTCGGTCGAATCAACGACGCGCCTTTCGTTGCCGGCATAGATCGCTCCGGCCGTATTACGAAATACGCGATATAGTCGCCTATGCCCAGACAAAAACCGCCCCGCTGGTACAAGCTCACCTGGTTTCTGGGTCGCGCGCCCGAACTCACGCAACGCCAGTGGCGAATTCTCGGCCTGGTTGCAGCAGTGTCGTTCTTCGAACAGTACGACATGTACCTGTTCTCGCTGAACCTTCTTCAGATTCAGGCCGACCTGGGCATTGCCGAAGGGGACCTCGGGCTGCTGGGGTCGGCGGTGCGCGCCGGCGCCCTGTTCTCGATACTGATCACCGTGGCGGCCGACCGCGTGGGACGACGGCGCGTGCTGCTGTTCACGGTGCTTGGCTACACGCTCTGCACCGGCGCGACCGCACTGGCGCCGAACGCGGAGAGTTTCGTTGCGCTGCAGTTTCTCGCCCGCGTGTTCGCCGCCGCCGAGACCTTGCTGGCCACGGTAGTCATCGTCGAGGAGTTCAATCCCGAGCACCGAGGTTGGGGGATCGGCGCCGCCGCCGCTATTCAGGCAAGTGGTGCGGGCTTCGCATCCCTGATGTTCGGGTTTGTCGAGGTCCTGCCCTACGGTTGGCGATCGCTGTACGCGGTCGGTTTGATTCCACTCGCCTTGATTGCCTATTGGCGCAGAGCGCTCCCGGAAACCGAACGATTCGAGCGATTGCAGCAATCTCGCGACCCCGGGCATCGGCACACACCCTTGCTGCACGCCGTCATTGCGCTGGTGAAGGATCACCCGGGACGCTTCACTGCCCTGGCGCTGGCGGTGTTTGTGTTCTCCATGGCGGCCAGCGCCGCCGGATTCTTCGCGCCGAAGTTCCTGCAGGACGTGCACGGCTGGACGCCTGCCCAGGTTGCCATACTCAGTTTCAGCGGCGGCGCGTTCGCGATCATCGGCAACCCGGCCGCAGGCTGGTTGAGCGATCGCTTCGGGCGACGTCCGACGACGGCGCTGTTTTCGTTCGGCCTGTGCATCGCGGCGGTCCTGTTCTACTCGAGTCTCGGGATTTTCCCGGCGTTACTGTGGGTCGCGTTGATCTTCACGCTCATGGGCACTGACGTCACCCTGTCCACCTACGGCGCCGAACTCTTTCCGACCTCGCAACGTTCTACTGCAACCGGCGCCCGCGGCTTCATCGCGACCCTGGGTGGCATCGTCGGTCTGGCAGCCGTGTCCGCGTTGTTCGGGGTCCTCGGTTCCAACTGGGCAGCCGTGTCGGTCCTGGCTGGGCTGGTAGTGCTGGTGCCGGTGATTGTGTTGACCCTGTTCCCCGAGACTGCCCGGCGAACGCTGGAAGAAATAGCGCCGGAGTCGGACACTCGTATTTGACATCCGTCGTGGGCGCCCCGAGCATGGCGCGACATCAATCTCGGCCGGATTACGGCCTCAC
>PVMK01186037.1_pt1 | contig 21629 bp, 22 predicted proteins | sample 1853481 | NCBI WGS metagenome assembly PVMK01 (sample SAMN08533507, study PRJNA380276) | Marine sediment metagenome, whole genome shotgun sequencing project.
ATCTGGCTGTGTACGCCGTTCATCCGGCCCTTCCGATGGCCCAGGCTCGTATGGACCTACCTCGTTCCGGTGGTGCCGATGATCGCCATGTGGGATGGCTTCGTCTCCAACCTCAGAACCTACTCCGTCGGTGAGCTCAGCGATCTTGTTCGGCAGGTGGGTCATCAGCGCTACGAGTGGAAGATCGGCAGGGCGCGATCGATCGGTCTGAGCCGCGTGACCTATGCGATTGGGGTCCCGCGATCGGTGGTGTGATTGTTTTCAGTTCCAGTGTCGGAGCCCCGGCCACTGCTCAGCGAGCGATGGAGAGAGATCGCGACAGAGCAGGATCGGCCGATTCTCCTCGGCCATGCCCCACGGGTGATGGTTCTCTCCGACGATTTCCACCGAGCCGCAGCGATCCTCGAGCCACTCGGGCCTCCACTGCAGCCAGATCAGTTGGTCTCCGTCGAAATCGCCGGGTCCCCACATCGAGTGGGTCTGGTGGGCGCAGATGGCGGGCGGTAGTCCGTGCTGCGGACCGAAGAGGTTGATGGCGCCGGCCTCGCCGTAGTTGCTGGCGAAGATTCCGGTCCGCAAGCGTTCGTCCTCGGGCAGTGCCCAGTAGATTACGGCCCCCTCCTCGACGAGCTCAGGCCACCCGAACTGATCACCCCATAGCTGTGGAAGCGGTCCGACGTGGGCGACCTCAGATCTCGAGGGCTCGAGTCCGAGCTTCTGTTGATAGGCCACGTGGTCCGCCGGCGAAAGCAGCGGCAGAGCAAGCGGGGCGAGAATGACACCCGAAAAAACCAACCACGCCACGGTTAAATAACGAACGGCAGCTCGGGCGTTGGATCCGGAGATACGGGCGCTCCAGGTCTCGATCGCGACACCGCCTGCCGCGAGCAACATCGGGTAGGCCGGCGCCAGGTAGTAGTCCTTGGCGTGCAGCACCATGAAGAGCACGAATAACAACAGATATATCCAGCCGACGGCCCGGAAGGCCCGTCCGCGGCCGACAAGAAGGAACCACAGACCGGCCAGCCACACCGGGAGGTTTCCCGGGTTCATCATCAGCACCTGCTGGAGGAGGAACAGGATCGGCGCGAGCTCGACGTTCTTGCCGGTCGCACGGACGTTCTGCAGATCCTCGATGGTCGGGAATCCGTTCTGCCACTGCCAGATGAGGTTGGGTAGAAAGATCGCAAGGGCCACCGCGGCGCCGAGCCAGATCCAGGGCCGCGCGAGCTCGCGGCGAAGCGGTGTCGCAACGACCGCGACCGCGACGGCGATGCCGAAGAAGAGGGTCGAGTGCTTATTCTCGAGCCCGAGACCGGCAAGGACGCCGAACACTATCCAGAGACGTGGATCGCCGCCGCTAATGATGCGGATCAAGATCAGGATGCAGCCCATCCAAAAGAGCGGCTCGAACGCATTCATCGAAAGGATGCTGTCGATCATCAGGTGGACCGGGGCGATGATGATCCCGAGACCGGCAAGAGCCTGGGCAAACGCGCTCCCGCCGAGCTGTCTCGCCAGCAGGATGGTCAATGCCACCATGGCGGCCCCCGCCAGCATCGACAGCACCCTCAACGAGGGCAGCGAACCGCCGAGCAGCAGCGCAATCTTCGCGTAGACCGCGACCAGCGGCGCGCAGTCCACATACCCCCAGTCCAGGTGGCGCGCGCAGTCGAGGAAATAGAGCTCGTCGCGGAAGTAGCCGTACCGGAAAAGACCCGGAATGTGGAGGAGCATCTTGGCCGCAACCATGCTGAAGAGGACAGTCTTGGAGAGAGCAGGAAGCGGTTGCCGCAGGTCAGGCTTGTCGATCGAGGTGTTGTGCTGCACCGTCTTCTCCTAGAATGGCTGGAGACATGGTACCGGATCTGCCACCGCCGAACGACGAACGCCTTTGCCCGAACTGCTCTGCCGCGCTGAACGGCCCCTACTGCTCCTCCTGCGGGCAGCGGCAGGTCGATCTCGATCAACCGTTCCGCGACCTCGCCGCAGAGGCCATGGAGTCGTTCCTTTCGTTTGATGCCCGCATTCTTCGGACACTGGGTCCACTCGTGACCAGTCCGGGGTGGCTGACGGTCGAGTTCCTGGCCGGTCGCCGCGTCCGCTACGTCCACCCGTTCAAGCTCTACTTCGCCTTCCTCGCCTTGCCCGCCGGTCTGGTGATCGATCTGGCGCTGCGTGCGTTGGGGGGCGAGGGTCCGGGCAACGGCGTCTCGGTTCTGGTGATCGCGGTCTACAGCTTCCTCGGCCTGCGCCGCGTCTACAGCGAGGGTCGGTTACTGACCCTGGCCAAGATGGCGGCGCCGCTCATCGGCTATCTGGTGGCGCTCATCGCCACCATGATCCTGACTCTGGCGCTGACGGTGGTGACGGTTTAGCCCGATCTTTTCACCTGGTGTTTACTGCGGACGGCGAATCGCCCCGCGCTGCAGCGAGGTGGTGGGAACGGGCTAGAAAGTAAATCCGTAGCCGATGCGGATGAGCCACGGGTGGGTGTTGGGGCTCGGCTCGTCGCGGTCGTATGTGAAGTCCCACAGGAATGACATGTACATCGCGGACCGCTTGCCGGCCTGCTGTACGAAACCGAATCCGGCGTAGAGGCCGGTGTAGGTGGAGTCCACCGTCGTGAATCCCTCCTCGGTCCTGGCGACGTACTCCCAGTTGAGTCGTTCGACCTCTGCCTGAAGGAATATCGGATCGAACACGAAGTAGCGGCCCATGATCGAACCGCCGAAGTCAGTGGTGGAGAGGTCCGGATTGAACCTTTTGTCCTTGCGGTAGCGGAAGGTCAGACTGGCGCCGAGCTGGAACTTCTGGGAGATTCGATAGCCGAAAACAGGGGAGAACTCGGCGTAGCTCGTCTCGGAGCCAAACGCGAATCCGACGGCGCCGCCGACGAACCACGGGTACTCGATCGGTTTCTTGACCTTTTTCTGCAGTTGTTCATGCTTTTCCTTGTACGTCTGTGGCTCCTCCGACTCACCCTCCTGGGCCGCCGTTGAAACCGCCAGCGAAAGAAGGAACACGAACACGACGATTCTTTTTGGTACGTTCACCCGTCGATGGTAGCTCAGCCGGATTCGGTCTGAGCTTTCCCCACCGGCGGCCGCGTCGATGTACTCCTGGGATTTCCAGGATTTGGTGTTGTCGAAGGAGAGCCGGGTGATCGTCCCATGCCACAATGCTGCCGGAGGATTCGAGATGGGAGCTCAGAAGGAACGAGCGCACGGTGCCGGTCGACTTGCAGTCGTGATGATCGTCGCCGTCTTCAGCGGTTGCGCCGGCCCTCCCTCCAGTTCGTCAACCAACGATGATCGGTCCGACGGGTACCGGCTTCTGCGAATCCTTGAGGTTGCCGGTCGTCAGGGGATCGCAACCGACGGCGAACGATATTTCAACAGCAGCAGCACGGCCCTCTACGTTTACTCGAAAGAGGGTGAACTGCTTGCTGAAAATACCGAGCCGTTTGTCGATCTCGTGAAGCCGGCCAACCACATCGGTGATATCAGCGTCTACGACGGCGAGATCTTCGCCGGCATCGAGTGGTTCGAAGACGGCCGCAGCACCGACATCCAGATTGCGGTCTACGACGCCGAGACGCTGCGATTCAAGAAATCGGTGGACTGGAGCCCCGACTCGGGGCAGGTCGAGGTGAGCGCGCTCGCGGTGGACGCGGAGAACGGGTCGGTGTGGATGACCGACTGGGTCGACGGCACGTACGTCTACCGTTACGACCTGGCGACCGACAGCTATGAGGGCAAGCTCCATCTGCGCCCGGTTCCGCAATGGCAGCAGGGGATCGCCGCCTTCGAGGGTTCGCTCTACATCACCGCCGACGACGGCGACGCCGAGTCAGACGAGCCCGACAATCTGTGGCGGGTTCCCGCAGAGACCGGGGCGACGGCAGCCTTCGTGACCCACGAGAAAATATTCACCGAGTTCAGGCGGGTGGGAGAGATCGAGGGCATCGACTTTGACCACGCCGCGGGAGAGATGCTGGTGCTCGCCAACCGGGGCAAGCGGATCGTCCTCGGAATGCCGAAAGGGCTGTACCCGGGCTACGAGCGCGAGATCCACGAGATCTATGTCTACCGGATTCCGGATTTTCGTTGAGACCTAATCCCCCGAGAGAACAGGGCCCTTGCGGTTCACGAAACCCGGTGAGAAGAACGGGCTAGCGATGACCTCCACTGAGGCCTCGACCCACCCATCCGAACGGCCCGAAGCCGGCCACACCGGCGCCGATCAGGGGCAGCAGGAGGGGGATCCAACGCAGTCCGAGCCAGCCGCTTCCACCGATACCGTCGAGCGCCAGCACAGCCAGACCGCCGCATGCGACAGCGCAGCCGAGGAGCTGCAGCCAGACCGGTGCGGGTCGGGTTGGGCCCGAGGACGCGGGGCGCTCGAAGCGGGCGAAGACGAGCAGAAACGGCAGGGTCGCCACAGTGTAGGCGAAGATCCAGAGCGGACGAGTCCACCACCACCCCACGCTGTCGGGCTGCTGGCCGAGAACCATGGGCAACTGCCAGAAGGCGAGCCCGACGAGCAACATCATCACCGTCGAGTGCCACAGGAAGATGGTCATGATCATGCCGTTGATCAGGATCGTGAGGGCCCACGGGACGCGGTGTTCCAACCAGCGTCTCACCGGCGCCTCGAGCATCAGCACCAGCCCGATCTGGGCCGCGGCCAGCGCGAGCAGCGGGAGCTTGGGCGGTAGGGTGTTGCTGATCTCATCGCTCGGTACACCGACGAGGCTGAGCGGATAGGGGCCGAGGTGGGTGAGCCCGATGAGGGTCAGGATCCCGGCGATGAACCAGAGAAGACCGGTCCGCGCACCGGCGAGCCTGCGGTCATGCCACGCATAGCCGAGCTGGTGCACCGTGAGCCAGACAAGCGGGTAGTTAAGCCAGCCGAGGGCATGGAGGTCACCGGCGAAGAAGGCGACATCGACGAGCGCGGCAGTGCCCGCCGGAACCAGGACGGAAGCGAACCCCCACCGCGCCCACGCCGCATGGGTCAGGGGAACCAGCGCCACGACCATGATGTAGACGGCGAGGAACCACACCGGCACCAGCGCCGTCTGCGAGCCGACCCGGATCATGGCGTCGCTCACGCCGTTGGAGTGGGCCACCGCGACCATCACGCCCCAGGCGATGAGCAGCGGCAGCACCGGACCGATGAGGCGTCGCGTCCGGGCATCGAACCACTCTCTGTACCCGAGATCCCTCCGCCGCGCGGACTCCCACGAGACGCCGTTCGAAAAACCGCCGACAAAGAAGAAGACGGGCATAACCTGGAAGAGCCAGGTCAGCCACCGCGACCACGGCGCGAGGTCGAGCAGGTGGCTGTAGGCCGGCGAGCCGTTTTCGAAGTACGGCGCCGCGATCACCCAGTGGCCCAGCACCACGGCCAGGATCGACAGAGCCCGCAGAAAGTCGACGTAGCGGTTGCGCGCCTCGGGTGTGTGGTCGGCAAACCACAGCGCGCGCTGCAACATTCCACGGGGCGGGCGGTCTTCGGTGAGCTCTTGGTTCATAGATCAAGTATAGAGTGCGTGCTGGGAACATTTCCCCGCGATCGACACCCGATGAGAAGTACGGGCTACGCAGCTTCGAGCGGTACCGACGCAACTGCCGCCTCGAGATAGGCCCTGCGAATGGTCTGCCAGGTGTCGAGGGCGCGTCGCGCCGAAACCTTCGCCTCGCGGAGCGCGCGCCGAACCTGACTCCGTCCGATCACCCCGACCCCCTCGGTGATCTTGGCCTGGAGGTTGTGGCGGGCGGTCTTGAGGTCGCTCAGTGCTTCCTCGCAGCGCTTCTCGGCGGCGACGAGGTGTCCCCGCAAAACCTCGCGGGGGCTGGATGCGATGAGCTCTTGAACCGCCTTTCGCGCCGCCGCTGTGCAGTCGCGGGTCGAGACTTGCCAGTCGTCGACGGTCTCGCCGATCGTCGCCAGCCGTTGCTCGAATGTGCTGCGCGCGTGTTCGAAGAGCTTGCCCAGGGTGACGTCAAGGGGGCTGCGTCGGAGGTCTCCGGCGAGTCTCATCCGCGCCATCGTCCAGATCAGCCACTTGCTGGGGTCCCAGTTATAGAGACGTGGCCCGTTGCGGTAGTCGGCCTGGAAGCTGTGGTGGTAATTGTGGTAGCCCTCGCCGTAGGAGAGAAACGACAACAGCCAGTTGTCCCTCGCCGAGTGGGCGGTGGAGTAGGGCTGGCTGCCCCATATGTGGGCAGCGGAGTTGATGAGGAATGTGAAGTGGTGGGTCAGCACCAACCGCAGGAGAAACGCGAAGATGAACATCCCCAGCATGTGGCCGGTGAGGAGGCCGAGAGCCACTGTGCTGGCGATGTTGACCACGGCGCCGATCGCCAGGATATGACGGTGTTGCCAGCGCAGGATCGGGTCCTTCCACAGATCGGGCACGTTCGAGGTGTCGTCGTGCTTGGCGCCCTCGACCAGCACCCAACCTATGTGCGAGTGGAAGAAACCCTCCTGGGCGTTATAGGGGTCGTTTTCGGTGTCCACGTTGCGGTGGTGGAATCGGTGGGCCGCGCCCCAGACGATGACGCTGTTTTGGAAGGTAGCGGCGCCGACGATTGCAAAAAGCGCCCGCACCGGCGCCACGGCCGAGTAGGCGCGGTGAGTGAAGAGCCGATGGTAGCCGGCGGTGATGCTGACCCCGGTGACCAGCCACATCAGGGCGCAGGCCGCGATCTCGACCCATGTGATGCCCCGGGTGATGGCGTACCACGGGACCGCGACGGCGGCCGCGAGCGGCGTCAGGGTGAGGAATGCCACGTTGCCCCAGATGATGGGGCGCCGGGCGCGTCCGGATACGGTGTCGCGTTTTCTATCGGTCATGGAAGTCGTGCTCCAGTGGTGAATTGGCTTGTTGCGATTCACTCGCAGAACCACCTTACCACGTGACCGACCTCTGACCGCGCCGCAGTGTGACGAGAAATGGGGGCTACATGGAACTTCGGAAGCACCTGGGGCTCTCACTGGGAGAACAGGGGCGGAAAGAAAGGAACCAATAATGCGCAACCAACCAAGGAACCATCATTTGGGACGAACCGCCGCAGGTCTCTTCGCGGTGATCGTGACGGCGGCGGTCATGATGTCAGGTACTCCTGCGGCGGCCCTCGAGACCGAGGTCTGTCGGATCGAGGTTTTGGTCGACGGCAAGCCGCTGACCGAGTACCCGGTGCGGGACACCACCTACATCGAGGCGCTACGTGGTCGCGAGTACGCTCTGCGCCTGACGAACCTGATCGATCGCCGCATTGCGGTGGCCCTTGCCGTTGACGGCCTCAACTCGATCGACGCCGAGACGACCTCTGCGACCAAGGCCAGCAAGTGGGTCCTCGGACCCTACGAGACCACCACCATCAGCGGTTGGCAGGTCAGCAGCACCGATGCCCGCCGCTTTTTCTTTACCACCGAGGAGAAAAGCTACGGCGCCTGGCTTGACCGGACCGTCAACCTCGGCGTGATCGAGGCGGTCGTATTCAGGGAGCGGGCGCCGCGGCCGACCGTCGGCTGGTCGCTGGGAGAGCGTGCGGGAAAGGCCCCGGCGGCGGCCGAACCCCGGCGGCGTTCGGCCGAGGGCGAGTCGGATAGCGACGGGAAGTCAGCCCCTGCGGACGAACTCGCCGCTACCGGCATCGGGCGAAGCGTCGAACATCGAGTGCGACGAGTTCATCTCGACCTCGAGGATCGCCCGGCCGTCCGGCTCCGCCTCCGCTACAAGCCCATGTGAAAGTTGCCGGCTGGGTGGTGGGGGTTCTCGCGACCGCGGCCGGCATCGCCGGCTTTGCGAGGGCCGAATCCACGGTTGCGGAGGCTGTGGCTGTGTTGCTCGTTCTCATCGGCGGCACTTTGGTGGTCGCCCTCATCCGCTGCCGACGTTATGAGGTGACGGTTGGCAAAAGGATGATCGAGCTCAGGTTAGGGCCCTCTCGCAGGATCCTGCCGGCCGGATGCGTGGAGGAAGCCACGCCGCGCCCGGCGACCTCGTGGCGCCGCCTCTACACTCCCCGAGAGCTGGTTCTCAGCTTGAGCGTCGATACTCGGCCGCTGATCGTTCCCACCCACGATCCCGACGAGCTCTGCGCGGCTCTGGTCGGAGACGGAGGCGGGGAAACAGCATCCTCGGGGTTGGGCGATGGAAAATCCGAAATTCGAAATCCGAAATTCGAAATCTGATCTCACTCCTCTCCCATAAACGGATACGAGAAGTGCTTCGGCGGTACGAAGTTCTCCTTGATCGTACGCTGCGAGGTCCAGCGGATGAGGTTGAGGTATGAGCCCGCCTTGTCGTTGGTACCGGAGGCGCGGGAGCCGCCGAAGGGCTGTTGACCGACTACGGCGCCGGTCGGTTTGTCGTTGATGTAGAAGTTGCCCGCGGCGTGGCGGAGCCGGTCGGCCATCATGATCGCGGTCGCGCGGTCGTCCGAGAAGATCGCGCCGGTGAGCGCGTAGATCGAGGTCGAATCGCAGAGCTCGAGGGCGCCGTCGAGGTCGTTCTCGTCGTAGACGTAGATCGTCAGTACCGGGCCGAAGATTTCCTCTTCCATGAGTTTGAAGCGCGGGTTGGTGGTCTCGACGACGGTCGGCTCGACGTAGTAACCCTCGGCGTCATCCCAGGAGCCGCCGCACAGGATCTCGGCCTCGGCTGAGTCCTTGGCGTGCCGGATGTACGAGGTAATGGTCTTGAAGGCGCCACCGTCGATGACCGCGTTGAAGAAGTTCCGGAAATCGGTTGGCGGCCCCATCTTGATCTCCGAGATCTGGCCCAGCAGTAGCTCCTTGACCTGCGGCCAGATCGAGCGCGGGATGTAGGCGCGCGATGCGGCCGAGCACTTCTGGCCCTGGTACTCGAAGGCGCCACGGACCAGGGCTGTGGCCAGCGCCTCGGGGTCGGCCGATTCGTGGGCGAAGACAAAGTCCTTGCCGCCGGTTTCGCCGACGATGCGCGGATAGGTGCGGTAACCGGCGATGTTGTCGCCGATCGCCTTCCACATACCCTGGAAGACCGGGGTGGAGCCCGTGAAGTGGATGCCCGCGAGGTGCGGGCTTGCCATGACCGGGTTGCCGACCTGACCGCCGGAGCCGGGGATGAAGTTGATGACCCCCGGCGGGAAGCCGGCGGCCTCCATCAGCTTCATGAGGTGCCAGCCGGTGAAGACCGCCGACGAGGCCGGTTTCCAGAGCACGGTGTTGCCCATCAGCGCCGGGCGCGGTTGGGCAGGTTGCCGGCGATGGAGGCGAAGTTGAAGGGGGTGACGGCAAAGACGAAGCCTTCCAGCGCGCGGTACTCGACGTAGTCCCAATAACCGGGGGCCGACTCGGGCTGCTGCTCGTAGATGAAGCGCATGTAGTGGGGGTTGAAGCGCCAGAAGTCGACCAGCTCGCAGGCGGAGTCGATCTCGGCCTGGTAGACGTTCTTCGATTGGTTGAGCATGCACGCCGCGTTGAGGGTGTCGCGCCACGGCCCGGCGAGGAGCTCGGCGGCCTTGAGCATCACCGCCGCGCGGTGCTCCCAGGGCATCTCGGACCAATCCTTCCACGCCTCGGCGGCCGTGTCGACCGCCTGCTGAACCTCGGCCTCACCTGCCTTGTGGTAGACGCCCAGGACGTGCTTGTGGTCGTGCGGGCACACCGCCTTGGCAGTGTTGCCGGTGCGCACCTCCTTACCGCCGATGATCAGCGGGATCTCGATTTCCTCGCCAAGCATCTCGGCGATCCTCGCCTTGAGCGAGGCCTTCTCAGATGAGCCGGGACCATAGGGCCTGATCGGATCATTGACGGGTGTCGGAACGGAGACGATTCCATTGGCCATGACGAACCTCCGAGCTCTGTGGAGATGATCTGAGGCGCGATGCAGCCCCAGCCACGGCATCGTAGCCGCCCGCCCGTCTGACATCAATCCTTTTCTTCAATTCTCGGCCGGGCAGCGTCCGACGCTGCACGGCCGAGAATTGAACCCGGTACACTGTTTCAGCAGGCATGATTTACCTCGACTACAACGCCACGACGCCCATCGATCCGCAGGTTGCCGAGGCCATGGGACCGTTCCTCACCGGCGGCTTCGGCAACCCGTCGTCAACCCATGCCGAGGGACGCAAGGCAAAATCGGCGGTTGAGGACGGCCGCGTGCGGGTGGCCCGCTGTCTCGGCTGTCGCCCCACCGAGGTGGTGTTTACCTCAGGCGGCACGGAGTCGAACAACCTGGCCATCCGGGGTTTGGTCGAGGCCCGCGGCGGCGGTCACGTCATCACCTCTGCGGTGGAGCATCCGGCGGTGCTCGAGGTGGTCCTCGCCCTCGAGATCGAGGGCCGCATCGCGCTGAGTATTGTGGGGGTTGACCGATTCGGTCGGGTCGACCCGGAAACCGTGGCGGCCGCACTGCGCGACGACACCGTTCTGGTGTCGCTGATGCTTGCCAACAACGAGGTCGGTACCCTGCAGCCGGTGAGAGAGGTGGCGGCGCTTTGCCGCGAACGCGGGGTGGCGATTCACACCGATGCAGCTCAGGCGATCGGCAAGGTGCCGGTGGATGTGAACGATCTCGGCGTAGACCTCCTGTCGGTTGCGGGACACAAGCTCTACGCACCGAAGGGGATTGGTGCCCTTTTCATCCGGGAGGGAGTCGAGATAGAGCCCCAGATCCGCGGCGCCGGCCACGAGCGCGGCTTGCGGGCCGGCACCGAGAACGTCCTCGAAGCGGTTGGCCTCGGCGCCGCCTGCGAGGTGGCCGACGGCGAGGATGCGGCCGAGGCGAAGAGGCTGGCGAGCCTCCGCGATCGCCTGCTGGCGCTGCTGCGGGAAAGCTTCCCAGACCTCGTCGCACACGGCGACCCTGAACACCGGCTGCCCAACACCCTGAGCGTTGCGTTTCCCGGCCACGACGCGAGTGGGCTGCTCGGCAGCCTGGCCGATGAACTGGCAGCATCAGCCGGTTCGGCGTGCCATTCCGGTGCAACCATGATTTCTTACGTGTTGAACGCGATGGGTGTCGAGGCGGAGATCGCCCGCGCCACCGTTCGGCTGTCGGTTGGCCGCTTCACCACCGACGAGGAGGTCGACCGAGCAGCCGAACTGATCCGGGATGAATTAGGAATGAGGAATTAGGAATTAGGAATGCCGCCCGTCCGCATTCCCGTCTCCATGCCGGATGTGTGCCCGCCCGCCGTCCGCGGTCTGCGACCGCGGCCACTTCGCTCCGGCAAGTACCTTCCGACGTGAACATCCCGATTCTCCGCGGCGGCATTGCCCGTGAGTGCCCCCTCTGACGATGTTTGGGCCAGAGTCATCCACTCGCAACGAGAATCCGTGATCCCAAAATCGTCAGAGACGGCACGTCCGGTTCGACAAAGACGCCAGGCCGACCGGGGCTTCCGGTGGAGGATATTCGTTGGGGACGGCAAATCCGAAATCCGAAATCCGAAATCCGAAATTCCGTGGGGATGGGTGGCAAATCCGAAATCCGAAATCCGAAATCCGAAATTTCTGATTCGTTCCGGGCCCGGGAATCAGCCCGCCGGACGTACCTATACTTTGTTGATGACCCGATCCTGCCCCTGGAGTCTGGAGCCGCGTCCGGTTCGTCCGGCCCCGCCAGAGTGTCCGCACTGCGGACGCCCACTGGGTGAGGAGGGAGAACCGAAGGCGCGCGAGTTGCGTTTCGACAGGGTGGAAGCCACTCAGGCGGCACGCTTCCGGAAAATGCTCGCGTGGGGGATGCCGGTCACGGCGCTGATCGCCGTTGCCATGCCGCTCGTGCACGTGGGAGCGCTGGCGGTGGTGCCGTTGTTGGTCGCCGTCCACCTGGTGCTCGTGCGGGTGGTGCTGGTCCGCGACGCGCAGCGCCTGCTGGGGCCTGTGCGGCGTTTGCTCAACCGCTGGCTGGCGCGGTTCTCCTTTTTGTGGATCGGGCTTCCGGGCTATGGAGCGATGACGGTTCCGGTCGCCGGGGTGCTGGTGGGGGTAGGGACGTTTGCCGTACTGACGTCGATGGTGCACGTTTCGACCATGGTGAGCCTGCAGCGAGAACGGTCGGGGAGGGAGCTCGCGCGGTGGGAGAAGCTGGTGCCGATCGTGTTGGCAGTCCTCAGTATCGGGCTTTTGGTGATAGTGATATTGATCGCGTTACTCTTCGGGTGGTCGATCATGGCCATCGTCGATCGGATGCAGGCGCGATGATACCGGTGGAGGGAAAGGACGACTGATATGGAATCTCTGATGACTTACATGGCGGCCTTCGGGATCGCCGCCGGCGCCGGCGCCAAGGCGTTCATACCGATTCTGGCCCTCGGTGTCTTCAGTTACACCCCGTATTTCGCGCTCGCCGATCGATTCGCCTGGATTGCAGATCCCGTGGTGATGGCTGTGCTGGCGGTGCTGGTGGTTGTCGAGATCGTGGTCGACGCCCACCCGGACCTGGGCCGCTTTTCGGACGTGGCGGCCTATCTGCCGAAGGTTGTGGCCGGCTTTCTCGCCTTTGCGGCGGTCACCGGCCGGCTCGATGGCGAACTCGTCCAGCTCGGGACTTCGGGGGTTCTCGGCGGCGGCACCGCCGCCAGTGTCCACTGGCTGCGCAATCAGGTCCGACGGCCATTCCGCGACCTCGCGGAGGACGCGCACGAAGCGGCCGGGAAGCTCGCATCGGTGAGCGAGGCCGGCGCATCGGCGACGCTGGCCGGCACCGCGCTGGTGGCGCCGCCGTTGTCGGCCCTCGCGCTGGTCGGGTTCGTGACTCTCTCTGCGGTTACGATTCGCGCGGCCGACCGCAGGCGGGTGGCGTGCGTCCACTGCGGCGAGCCGATCCGTCCGGGCGCCCTGGTCTGCCCCCACTGCCGCGCCGATCAGGAGTAGGCAATTTCTTCCTTCTTTCCGTGTTAAGCTGAATCGTTCATGAAAGGGGAGGGAGTGCAGTTCAAGGTCGGCGACAAGGTGGTATACCCAAGCCAGGGCCTTTCGACCGTTGAGAGCATCTCCAACGAGGTCCTCGCCGGCACCAAGATGAAGTGCTACCACCTGCGCCTCGTCAGCTCTGAATCGAAGGTCATGGTGCCGATCACCAACTCCGAGCGGGTGGGTCTGCGGCCGCTCGCGGAGAAGAAGCTCACGCGGCGGGCGATGCGGCGACTCAAGAGTTCGAAGGGCGACCACGCCGAGGATTGGAAGGACCGTTATCGGGCCAACCTCGAGCGGATCAAGACCGGAGAGTTGGACGAGATCGTCGACGTGCTCCTGTGCCTGGCCGAAGTGGCCAGCCGAAAGACTCTCAGTTTTCGGGAGCGCAAGATGTACGACCACGCCCGCCAGTTGCTCGTCTTCGAGGTCGCCGAGGTGGAGGGCCGGACCCCGGAGAAGGTCGAGCACCAGGTGGAGGACGCCCTAGGACACGTCGTCAAGCAGGGCGAAGAGTAAAAGCTGTTAGGTATTAGCAATTAGGTATTAGCTCATCGCAGCCATTCCGGCAGTGCCGGGGCGATCAGCAGACGATGTGCCGATCCTCCGATGTTCAGGTCAGAGGCTCCTGGTTTTCTAAGGGTGTTGTGATGAGCTAATACCTAATACCTAACACCTAATACCTATCCCTGCACTCGAATCAGCGCGAATGCTATCCTCTGCGGCAGTGCATCGTGCGGAGGGTGAATGATCGACAACAACGCGAACACACGACCCTGGTATCTCAAGCTTCACTGGCAGGTGATGATCGCCCTCGTTGCCGGTGTCGCCTTCGGCTGGCTGGCGCCGGCGGCGGCTGAGAGCATCGGTTTCCTCGGCGATCTTTTTCTGAGCCTCCTGAAGATGATCATCATCCCGCTCATCTTCACCTCGTTGGTGAGCGGTATCGCCAGCCTCGGCAACGCTCGTTCGGTGGGCCGGGTAGGCATCCGTACAGTGATCTACTACACCGTTTCGACCACCCTTGCGATCGCCGTTGGCCTCACCCTCGTCAACATCATCCATCCGGGGGCCCACCTAAAACTCGCCGGGACCGAGCAGCTGCCTGAGGGATTCTCCACCGCCACCCAAACCCTTCCCGAGTTCCTTCTGCGGATGGTGCCCGACAATATCGTGGCTGCGATGGCTTCGGGTGAGGTGCTGCCGGTGATCGTCTTCGCCATCCTCTTCGGGCTCTTTCTGACCCGTCTCAACGGACCCAACGTGGACGCCGTACAACGGGTGGTGGACGGCATCCTCGAGATCATCCAGGCGCTGACCCTGGCCATCGTCAAGCTCGCGCCGGTGGGGATCTTCGCTCTGCTCGCGCGCGAGGTGGCGCGGAGCGGCCCGGGGATTATCTGGGATATGCGCTATTACTTCGTGACCGTTGGCGCGGGCCTCCTGATACACGCAACCGTAACCCTGCCCACGATTCTGTGGGTGCTCGGGCGGCGCCAGCCCCTCGTCTACGCCCGCAAAATGGCGCCGGCCATCGCCACCGCCTTTTCCACCGCATCCTCGTCGGCGACGCTGCCGCTGAGCATGGAGTGCTCGGAGGAGGCCGGTAACCGCCGGGGTGTGACGAGCTTCGTGCTGCCCCTCGGCGCGACCGTCAACATGGACGGCACAGCACTTTACGAAGCGGTGGCGGCCTTGACCATCGCCCAGATGTACGGTGTCGAACTTGGGCTGCTGCAGCAAGCGCTGGTGTTGGTGACCGCGCTCCTCGCATCGGTGGGCGCGGCGGGAATCCCGATGGCCGGGCTGGTGATGCTGGTGGTGGTCCTGCAAGCCGTGGGATTGCCCCTCGAAGGTATCGGCACGATCATTGCGATCGACCGTGTGCTCGACATGATGCGTACCGCGACCAATGTTTGGAGCGACCTCGTGGGTACGGCGATCATCAATCGATTCGAAGGAGGTTCGTCATGAGACGGTTAGCCTGCATTTCTCGCTACGTCGCTACTGCGGCCCGCGATATGCTGCAATCTGTGGCGTTTGCTCCCATCGGGGTGCTCGACGTACCGTCAAGTACGACTCCGCTCCCCTCCGGTCGAAAACGCCGCATCTCACGACATCTCGCGGGCCTCGCGACGCGACGTAGTGAGAAATGCAGGCTGGTTGTCCTTCTGATCACGCTTCTCGCGTCGGTGTCGGTGGACGCCCAGGTGGCCGACAGCCTGCGGGGGCAGGCCAGGATCCGCGAGACACTGCTCGCCGGGCAGATCCGGGACATGGTCGAGGTGCGCGAGGAGCTGCGCGAGTCGTGGGCGCGGTTGGAGCAGCAGTCAGGGGGCCTCCTGCGGGCGCAGAGCGAGGGTGAGACCGTCGACAGCCTGCGCCTCCGCGACGACGAGCTTCGGCAGGTCGAGGCCACGCTGTTGGCGGCGCTCTCGATGTCCCAACAGCTTCGGCGTTCGATGCTCGAGAATCGCGAGATGCTTGCGGCGATCGAAGTCGAGGTCGGGCGCCTCACCGCTGCGGTCGGTGCGGCCGAGGCGCCGCTCGACGGCACCTGGCGGCTGATCGTGGAGCCGGGTCATGACGGCCTTGCCTATCTGCAGCAGCAGGGCACCCTGGTCGCCGGCACCTATGCGCTCTCCGGTGGTTTCACCGGGTCCTTCAGGGGCACCTTCGTCGCGGGCAAGGTGCGCCTGGAACGGATCGACTCGCAGATCGGGTTCGCCGCCATCTTCTACGGCCGTCTCGTGGGCCGGGGCGACAACCTCAGACTGCAGGGAAACTGGGAGGCGACCCAGCTCGCCAGCGGCCTGCCGTCGCGCGGTAACTGGACGGCGAGAAAGATCAGCGAGGATCAAGAGTAGTTCGTGGTATCGTTCCCGCTCCAGTTTCCGGCCCGGAATTCTCGGGCCTTTGATGGAGGATGTCCAGCATGTATCGCAGTCCATGGTTCACCCTGGTAATCGGTTTGATGGCGGGGCTCGTGATTGGTTATGTTCTTGCCGAACGGCAGCCGGTCCCCCCGGGCAAGGCTCTCCGGCTCGGCGCAGGAGCGGCGGCAGGTCAGACAGAGGAGCTTCCTGAGGGACATCCTCCGGTTGACAGTTCCTCCGGCGCTGACGCGCAGCGAATGCGACAGCAGGTCTCCGAGATCCAGGGTCTGCTCGACACCAACCCGGAGGACGCCGGTCTGATGGCGGCCATGGGCAACGTCTACTTCGACGCCAGCCGCTGGGAGGAAGCCAGTGGATGGTATGAGAAGAGCCTGGCGCTGTCTCCAGACGATCCCAACATCATGACCGATCTGGCGGTGGTGTACCGGAATCTCGGGCGGTCGCAGGAAAGCCTGGAGCTTCTCGACCAGGTCATCACCACCAGCCCGGACCACTGGCAGGCCTGGTACAACAAGGTGGTTGTCCTCAACTTCGACCTCCACGAGCACGATGCGGCGGCTGCCGCGCTCGACCGGCTCAAGGAGCTGCAGCGGACCAATCCGGACATCCCCGATCTGTCGGGCCTCGAGAAAGAGGCGCTCGGCGGCTAACGCCGCCTCGGATTTCGGATTTCGAATTTCAAATAGGCGGTGTCCCCATCGATAGCGATCCCTGTAGCGATTGCTGCCTCCCAGTATGTTTCTCGGTGTCTTGGGGGCAAATCCGAAATCCATAATTCAACATCTCCCTCACGTCCAGCCGTCAGGCCCATCCGCGGGCAACCACCCCCAAGACCTGGATCGCCTTTCCTCGCGTCGCCAAATCCGAAATCCGAAATCCGAAATTCGAAATTGTGATGGTGGCGTATACTCGACCCCTCCCAACATTTTGTTGGTGGCAGGGTTTTCATGCAGCGCATTCTCCTCCTCGTCGTTGTGCTCCTCGTCGCGTGGCGCATTCTCGCCGCGGTCGGCCGCAGATTGTCCGAGAAATCCCCAGGCGCTGACAGCTTCAGCCGATTTTCCCCCGAAGCGCGTCGGCGGCGAACGCAATGGTCGGGCGACGGAAAGGATGCCGTTGAGGAGCTGGTGGAATGTGTCTCCTGCGGGACATTCGTCCCCACCGGGCGCGCGCTGTCGAGCGGTGACGACCGGGTCTTCTGCAGCGAGTTCTGCCGTCAGCGGGAAGCTATGACGTCGGACAATGAGCGGGGATGACGCCCGAAATCGGCTGGTGGCCGCAGGTGAACGCCTCGCCGCCGCCGGGTTGGTGCACTCCAGCGAGGGGAATCTCTCTGTCCGGCTCGACGCCTCGACGTGCCTGGTGACGCCGGCCGGTTCGAATCTCGGCCGCCTCGACCCCGAGGAGCTGGTCGAGGTGAGCCTTGATGCTTCCGAAATTCCCGTGCGCGCGACCTCCGAAGTGCAGCTGCACCTCGAACTCTACCGCAGGCGGCCAGAGGTGTGGGCGGTGGTCCACGCCCACCCATCGCGGCTGTTGCGGCTGGACGCCGCCGGTGGCCTTCCCCGATCCCGGATCATTGAGGATCACGGCCGGTTGCTCGGCAAAATCGTTTCCGCAGACTACTTCGAGGAGGGGAGCCCGGCCCTGGCCGCCGCCGCCGCCGATGCTCTCGCGAGGGCGAACGCCTGCGTTCTCTGCGGCCACGGGGCGGTGACTGTCGGCTCATCCCTGATGCAGGCGTACGTACGCATGCTCGATCTCGAACGTGCTGCGTCCCTGACGCCGGTGAGGAGCTGAGGCGTGGGTCAGTCGACGCTTTTCCCGGATGACCCTTCGATCGGACCGCTCGCCGAACGCATGCGTCCGCAGAGCCTCGACGAGGTGGTCGGGCAGCCGGCCCTGGTCGGCGAGGGTGGGGTGATCCGCTCGTTGCTGACCGACGGGGAGCTGCCGTCAATGGTCTTCTGGGGCCCTCCGGGGACCGGCAAGACGACCATCGCCCGCCTGCTCGCCGATGCCGCCGGTGCGGAGATGGTGACGTTTTCGGCGGTGCTCTCCGGGGTCAAGGAGGCACGGGCGGTGATGGCCGAAGCGCGCAGCCTGCGCCGCGCCGAGGGCCGCCGTACGGTGCTCTTCGTCGACGAGATCCACCGCTTCAACAAGGCTCAGCAGGACGCCTTCCTGCCGTACGTAGAGGCGGGGGACATCGTTCTGGTCGGTGCCACTACCGAGAACCCCTCCTTCGAGCTCAACCGCGCGCTGCTGTCCAGACTCAAGGTTTACATCCTCGATCCCCTGGCTCCCGAGCAAATCGTCGGCATTCTCCGCAGCGCCCTCTCCGACCGCGAACGCGGCCTCGGTGAGGTGGCGCCGAAGGTCGAGCTCGAGGCCCTCGAACTGATCGCCACCATCGTGGCCGGCGACGCGCGGCAGGGGCTCAATCACCTCGAGCTGGCGGTCGCCGTGGCTCGTTCCGAGGGCGTCGAGGCGGTCGACAGAGAGCTTGTGAAACGGGTGGCGCAGAACGTGGTTGCGGTCTACGACAAGGGCGGCGAGGAGCACTACAACCTGATCTCGGCGCTACACAAGGCGGTTCGCAATTCGGATGTCGACGCGGCGCTCTACTGGCTCGGACGGATGCTCGAGGGGGGCGCCGACCCACGCTTCGTGGTCCGCCGGATGCTGCGCATGGCTTCGGAGGACATAGGCATGGCCGACCCCCGGGCGCTCGAGCAGGTGGCGGCGGTGGAGCGCACGGTGGAGCATGTCGGTATGCCCGAGTGCGAGCTCGCCCTCGCTCAAGCAGCCGTCTATCTCGCCCTCGCGGCCAAGTCCAACGCTCTCTACACGGCCTATGGCAAGGTCAAGCGCGAGGTCGGAGGACGTCCGGGTCTGGCGGTGCCGATGGCAATCCGCAATGCGCCAACCGAGCTCATGAAAGGCGTAGGTTACGGTGAGGGGTATCGTTACGCCCACGACGAGGAGGATGCGGTCGCCGACCTCGAGTGTCTGCCGCAGGAGCTGGCCGGCACCCATTTCTACAGCCCGACAGAGTTCGGCTGGGAGGCGCGGATCCGCGAACGAATGGCCGAGATCCGGCAGCTCCGCACCAAGCGGTCAAAAAAACCCTGACCCGTCTCCGTGCCCGCGTTCCTGGGAGGCGCTACCGAATTCCACGCGGCCCGTTTCTCAAAGCGCTTCCCGAGAGGATGCCAGGCACGCCGACATGATGTTACTCGCGGCCTTGCGGCCGCGGTGAAGCACCGTCGCCAGCGCGTGGCTCATGGCCTCCTCCTTCGGATGAGGCCTGAGCTCACTCCGCTGCCGCCGGCGGTTTGAGGACAACATCATGTCGGGATGCCAGGCACCTCCGGTGAACGCGCCCTCGCGTGCCTCGCGACGAGGCCTTCCGCATCAGCGGCACTCCGACTCGATGCTCCGAGAGGAGGATAATCGCCGGATGTGGGTGCGTGGAGCTAATACCTAATACCTAATACCTAAAACCTAATACCTTCCTCGCGACGAGGCCCTCCGCGACAGCGCCACGCCGACTGGGGCTTCCAGGCGCTGACTGCAAGTGTCGGGACGTCAAATCCGGAATCCGGAATCCGGAATCCGAAATTCCGCTGGGGTGGCTGGGTGGCAAATCCGAAATCCGAAATCCGAAATCCGAAATTTTTCGAGCCGCGACGGCAGACTCCAACCGGCCCGGGACCTATGCTACCTTTCAACCGTGAATTCCAAGCTTCGTGGCATCGTCATACTGCTCCTCCTCATCGAGCTGTCCGCGTGCGGCTACCACCTGGTGGGCACGACCTCGTTTCTCCCCGAAGACATCGAAACGCTTCATGTCGAGAAGTTCAAGAACCAGACCAGGTGGGTAAATATGGACCAACGGCTGATGGAGGCGATGACCCTGGAGTGGGTTCGTCGCCGCCGTCTGCGGTTGGTGGACTCCGCCGATCAGGCCGACGTGGTTCTGTCGGGTATGATCCAGCGGCTCGCTGTCATCCCGGTCTCCTACGATGCACAGGGGCGCGCCAACGAGTACCAGATGAGCCTGCAAGCGATGGTGCAGCTCAAGGACGTGCGTGGCGACGAGCCGGAGGTCCTTTGGGAGGACAAGGCATTTTCGCGTCGTACGTCATACGGCGTCGACCCGCGGGCGGTGGACTTCTTCGATCGGCAGAACCTGGCCATGGACGTGCTGTCGAAGGAGTTCTCGAGAGCACTGGTCACCGCAGTCTTGGAAGGCTTCTAATTTGAACGTTCAAACGTTTTTAACGTTCAACGTTAAACGTTGATTTCCTTGTCCACGAGAACCACCGCTTCAGAATCTTGGCAGTCGTCGGTGTGAGCTTGGTGCGGTTGTAGGCGTCCGCCGCCCTGCGGATGGCCTCGGCCTGGGTGGGGTAGGGGTGGATGACTCCCGGAGAAGGACCCGAGACCCATTCCGGCCGCCATGGCGGTGGTGATCTCGGAGATCATCTCGCCGGCATGGCGGGCGACGATGGTGGCGCCGAGGATCGTATCCGTCCCCTTTTTGCAGTGAACCTTGAGGAAGCCCTCGGTGTCGCCGTCGGTAATCGCGCGGTCGACGTCGGCCATCTTCACCTCGTAGGTGTCCAGGGCGATACTCTTTTCCTCCGCCTGGTGGGGGTAGAGACCGACGTGGGCGATCTCGGGGTCGGTGTAGGTGCACCAGGGGATGATGAATCGGCTGAGACGTTTCTTCGGGACCCGGGAAGAGGGCGTTCTGGATCACTGCGCGCGAGGTCGCATCGGCGGTGTGGGTGAACTTGTAGGGCAGGCAGATGTCTCCCGAGGCATAGATTCGCTTGTTGGTGGTTTGCAGAAAATCGTTCACGGTCACGCCTCGACGATCGTACTCGACGCCGGCGGCCTCGAGGTCGAGCCCCTCCACGTTGGGCCTGCGGCCGACGCCGACCAGGATTGCGTCGACCGCAATCCTCTCCTCACCGTCAGCGGTTTCCAGGACCAATACCTTGTCAGCTCCCACCTTCTCCACCCGTTGCAGCGAGGTGGACAGCCGCACGACGACCCCGTCGCGCTCGATCGAAGCTCTCAAGATCTCCGCCGCGTCCCGGTCTTCGCGCTGCAGGAACTGTTCCCGCTTGCTCGATGATCGTCACCTGGGTACCGAGACGCGCGAAGGTCTGGGCGAGCTCGGAGCCGATCGGGCCCGCCGCCCACCACGGCCAGCCGGCGCGGCTGCTCGGTGAGGTTGAAGACGTTGTGGTTGGTCAGGAACCCGGCTTCGGCGAGGCCGGGGATTGGGCGGCACCGCTGCGCGGGCGCCGGTGGCGATGACGGCCTTCGCAAAGCGGAGGGTCGCGCCGCCGACCTCAACCGAGTCCCGGTCGGTGAACCGCGCCGCCCCGAAGTAGATGTCGATCCCGTAGTGCTCGGTGAACCGTTTCGCGGCGTCGTTGGACGAGATTCCGGAGCGGATGCGCCGCATGCGCTCCATGACGGCCGCGAAATCGATCTCCACATTGCCGCCGGTCCGGACGCCGAAACGGCCGGCCGTTCTGATGTCGTGGGCCGCGTGCGCCGAGCGAATGATGGCCTTTGACGGCACGCAACCGATGTTGAGGCAGTCCCCACCCATCAGCTGGCGCTCGATAAGGGCGACCCTGGCGCCCATGCCTGCGGCCCCGGCCGCGGCCACCAGCCCGGCGGTACCACCGCCAAGGACCACCAGGTTGTAACGTCCGTCGGGAGTCGGATTCTGCCACTCTGGCGGGTGGACGTTGGCCACCAGCTCGGTGTTGTGCTCGTCCTCGGGCC
>PVMK01113897.1_pt1 | contig 21625 bp, 20 predicted proteins | sample 1853481 | NCBI WGS metagenome assembly PVMK01 (sample SAMN08533507, study PRJNA380276) | Marine sediment metagenome, whole genome shotgun sequencing project.
AATTCGAGGACGCCATGCACCTATCTCTCTGAGAAGACATGGAGCGTCGCCTGGCGATTCGCCAGGGCGACGCTCCATGTCTTCTCAGTGAGATAGGTGCATGGCGTCCTCGAATTTGATCTCCGCATCTGAAGCCTAATCTCAGGATCTCCGGGGCGAAGTGCTTCAGCCTTGTCCAGATGACGCAGTGCTTCTTCTCTTTCTCCCTGGGCGTTGAGGCAATAGCTGATCAGTTGTAACAGACCGGGATGCAGGGGATTCCGGGCCTCTACCTGACGGAAGTATTGGAGAGCGCCCGCCCAGTCCCCTTGAATCATTCTCTGGTAGGCGGTGATCAGAGTGTAGTTGGGCGTTTGAACACCGGATTCCTCCAGCAACTGCAGAGCGGAATCCAGGAGACCCTGCTGGACCTGGATCCAGGCGCCTTCCTCTCGGGCAGAGGCCTGGAAAGGATCTTGCTCGAGAATCTTCAGATAGAGGTCGAAAGCTCGGCTCTGCTGGCCCAATTTCTGATAGAGGTCGGCGAGAAGCATCATTCCCGTGACGAACTCCGGATGGGCCTGGACGACGGGCTCCAAAACGCCCACTGCCTCAACTCTCTTTCCGTAGACGGCCAGGCTCATGGCCGTGATGTACTTTTCGAAGGCCTGGCGCAGATCGCTTTCCCGCTTGGCTTCCTCTTCTGCCTTTCTGTTTGACCCAGCTGTTCATAAAGATCGGAAAGTCTCTCGTGATAAAGAGGGTTCTCTGGGTCCACCTCGGAGGCCAGCTCCAGGTATTCCAGAGCCTGAAAAAGATGACCCGCCTGCAGGCGTCTCTGACTGAGCTGAAAAAGCAGTTTCGAGTCCCGCGGTGCCAGTCGATAGGCGAGCTTTAACTGTTCATTGGCCTTCTCTTCTTCACCCTGAGTGTCCAGCAAAAAAGCATAAAGACGACGGAATCTTGGGTCGAGCGGGTTGAGCTCAACCGCATGGCGTGAATGTGCAAGGGCAAGTTCCTCTTGGCCTTGAGCCAGCAGTGAGAAAGCCAAACGATGATGTGCTTCCACGTTCTCAGAACTGTGGCGTAGAGATTCTTGAAATAAGGCGATAGCAGAAGAAAAGCGGCCCTGCTTCAGTTGAGCCTCTCCGGCATTGCGAAGCACTTCCGAGTTCCCGGGTTGCTGTTCCAAGGCTTCGTGAAGCAGTGTTTCGCCTTCCTCAAACCTTCCCGAGCGCACCAGGAGGCTTCCCAATTGCAGTAGGAGCTCGGGTTGACGGGGGTGTTGATCGAGTCCAGCTCTGAGCAGGTTGATCGCCTTCTCCCACTGATGTTGGAGGACCAGCTGGGAGGCTTGTTGAGTAAACTCCCCCACACTCTGGCCGGAAGCGACCCCTAAGCTAAAAGTGAGGATCAGAACTCGAATCAGCACGGTTCTTTCTATTTTAACGGGAAATTCGGGGACAGACTACTCATTCCCCATTTTCAGAAATGGGGAATGAGTAGTCTGTCCCCGAATTACCGACGCCCACGGGCCATCTGGAAAGTTTGGACTCAAAGGCATAGACTCAATTCATGCTTCGATTTATGCCCGTGCTTCTCTGTTCTTTTCTTCTTTCCGCCTGTAGCTCTCCTCCCGTCAGCGGGAACCCGAGGACCAAGAGGACTTTGCCCAGCAGCGTGAACAGATGGTGGAAACCCAACTGGAAAGTCGGGACATTCAAAGTGAACGTGTCCTGGAGGCCATGAAAAAGGTTCCAAGACATCTGTTCATGCCTGCATCGGTACGTCAATATGCCTACGTCGATAGTCCTGTGCCCATTGGCAAAGGACAGACCATTTCTCAGCCCTATATCGTCGGCCTGATGACTCAGACGGTGGATCCCAAGCCCGGCGATCGGGCTCTGGAGGTGGGAACGGGTTCTGGATACCAGGCGGCGGTTCTGGGTGAACTGGTTCAGGAAGTTTTTTCGATCGAAATCATCCCCGATTTGGCAGAAAGAGCAGGTAATACGCTTTCTGACTTGGGTTATGACAACGTGGAGGTTCGCCAGGGCGACGGTTACCAGGGCTGGCCCGCGAAGGCGCCTTTGGCATCATCTATGAGTCACCGCCGCTCCCGCGAGCATTCCGCAACCCCTCATCGACCAGCTGGCTGAAGGAGGAAGACTGGTGGTACCGGTGGGCGCACAGGGAGAAATTCAAACTCTGACCTTGTTGACCAGGGAAAAAGGAGAAGTCCAGAGAACTCATATCACGGGCGTTCGTTTTGTCCCCATGACCGGAGAGGTCCAGCAGCTTCGGTAGTATCCAAAGAGCCTGCGGCCGCTCTGAGAGCGGTCTCTACAAATTCTTTTGTTTTCTATTGTAATAGAAGTAAACGGGCACACCCAAAAGCAGGGTCACTCCTCCTGCTAGAGTTTCGGCTGGATTGGAGACAGCCGCGCTCACCAGAACCGCTGCATTGATGAGGACAAAGAGGCCCGGCAGAAGCCGATAGAGAATCCAGAAGTAAGGGGTGTTCTCCTCTTTCCGGATCATGAAAAGGGTCGAAACCGTGAGCGTCGAAAAAAGGAGGAGAATGAATCCGGAGTACAGCAGAAGTTGGCGGAAAGTCCCAATGGCCACCAGAAGAAGGGCAATGGCAGTCTGAAACCAGATGGATTTCAGAGGAATCTTCCTTTTTTCATCCACTTCGGCCAGCCAGGCCGGGAAGAGGTGATCCCGAGACATGGCGAAATAGACTCGGGGACCGGCGATGGACATGGCCGTGATCGAGGTGAGAATGGCGAAGAGGACCAGGATACTGACGATCAGCCGGCCTTCGGGTCCAAAAGCAGCCAATGCAGTGATCTCGGCAATGGCGATCTCTCCTTCAATCTGTGCCAGAGGCAGGGAGCCCAGATAGGCCAGATTCATCCAAACATAAACTATGATCACGATGGCTGTGCCCAGCAGTAAGGCGCCGGGGATGTAAACAGCGGGTCGGCGAATTTCTTCAGCGATGTAGGCGGCAGCGTTCCAGCCGCTATAAGCGAACATCACCATAACGATGGCCGTACCCAGCGAGAGTGAGTCGGGTGATGAATTTCCCGCAAGAATCGGGTCCAGGTTTTGACGGACCGGGGTGCGCAGAAGGACCAGCGTGGCAAAGCTGATGATGAGTCCCAGGTTGAGAAGGGTCATGGCTGAATGGAAGCGGCTGCCGAATCTCAATCCCAGAACCATCAGGAAACTGATGCACAGTAGGATCAACCCGGCGGTCCCTTTTTGAATGAGGGAATTCTCAAAGAGCCCGGAGGGAAGGAAGGGACTGAGGTAAGCGATCAGAGCCAGTACGTAGGCGGCAATGGGCGCGGAAAAGCCAATCAGAAGAGAAGCCCATCCGGCGAGAAAAGCGGCAAACGGGCCGTAAGAGGGGTAAAGAAACGCATATTCCCCGCCAGCCCGTGGAATTTTCCTGCTGAGTAGGGAATAGCAAGTGGCCCCAATTAGAGCCAGGAAGCCTCCCAGGATCCAAACACCCAGCAGCCAGGGGGAATTTCCAATTTCAGCAGCAATGAGGCCGGTGGTGGTAAAGATTCCAATGCCGATGATGTTGCCGATCACCAGGAAAGTGGCCGAAAGTAGACCGATTTCGCGAAACAGCTGCATGGGTTGGAGTTATCCCGCCTGAGTCAGTGCTTTGATGATGCTCTCCAAGGTCTCTCGATCTTGATAATTGATCATGTGGCGGAAGATCGTACCGTCGGAGGCAACGAAGAATAGGGTGGGAAATACGTTGATGTTTCCAAACCTCTCCCAGGTAGCCTGATCGAGGTGGACGTTTGCAAACTTTAAGTTGCTTTCTTGAAGATAGGCCATCCGCTGCTCATCGGTTGCATTGATCCCAATGACCTGGTCGGCGTTGAAGCCGATGACCTGAAAATTGGAGGCCGAATACCGCCGATCCAGGTCAGCCAGAGTGGGGGCGATGCGGATACAGGGGCGGGGCAGCCCGTAAACCAGAAATAAAGCAGCACACTTTTTTCGGCCAGATCGTGGCTGCTCATCTTCTCATTTTGAAAGGTGGTCAGCTCAAATTCGGGAAGGGTTTGTCCCTCCCACTGGGTGACCTTGACCTCGCTACCGCGACTTTCAATGAATGCTTCAATATTGCCCAGTTGGAGGGATTCAATTTCCCGGCTGAGAGCACTTCTTTCAAAAAGGGTGGGCATTCGTGAATCCGACTCCATCACCGTCAGCAGCAGATCCACGGCTTGAGGGCTGATGCCAAAACCGGAAGCGATGTGGCTCCGGGTCGGGATCTCCCCCGTGCCCTCGTATTCCGACTTTATAAAAACAGGAATCTGAAAGAAAATCTCATACAAGCGTCCCAGAAAAGCCTTTTCGTCGGAATTGAACCGGTCATCATTGTAGAGTTCAGAAAAGATGACCGTTCCTTCACTCTCGATCATTTGCCGGACACTCTGAAGGACTTTCTCGTTGGCCGTGGACTGGGCCAGGAGAGGGGCCAGCCAGAAAGGTATGAGGAGTAAGAGCACTTTTCTCATGAGCCGAACTTTACTATGCAGTGAGGACTATTCATAGCGTTTCGTCAAGAAGTGATATGCGAGCTGTTCAAAAACCAGCTATGATATAGGGAAAAGATGGAAGTAAGAGTCAAGAAAAAGCCTCCTGACAAGGCAGCTCAGGAGGTCATCGATGACCTGCCGATGCTTTTGGAAGTGTTGCCTCCTCACCTTCGGGAGACCCTTGAAAAAGAGCCTGATCTTCAGGAACTGGTAGAAGTCGTAGAGGATTTGGGCCGACAGCCTGAAGCTCGTTTTTTCGATCGTGTCGTCTACCTGGATGATCTGGAGGTGACACGCCAGGACCTGGACTACGTCACCAGCCGGGTGGGAGCCTTTAGCGGGGACAATCGTGCTGGAATTGAGCGCACCTTGCATCGGATCAGTGCCATTCGCAATCGACGCCAGGAAATCATCGGACTCACCTGTCGGGTGGGCAGGGCGGTCACCGGTACGGTAGATATCATAAGAGACGTCATCGAAACGGGAGAAAGCCTGCTTCTTTTGGGTCCGCCTGGTGTTGGAAAGACGACGCTTCTTCGAGAAGCGGCCCGTGTGTTGGCGGATGAACTCGGTAAACGGGTGGTGGTTGTCGACACCTCCAACGAGATAGCGGGGGATGGCGACGTTCCTCATCCCGGTATTGGGAGGGCGCGTCGCATGCAGGTCTTGTCCCCGGAACTGCAGCATCGGGTGATGATTGAGGCCGTGGAAAATCATATGCCCGAGGTGATCCTCATTGACGAAATCGGAACTCTCGAGGAAGCCCGAGCAGCAAGAACCATCGCCGAGCGGGGAGTGCAGTTGATTGCCACCGCCCATGGGATCACTCTGAACAATCTGATCATGTATCCTACTCTTTCCGATCTGCTGGGAGGAATTCAGGCCGTGACTCTCTCTGATGAAGAAGCTCGAAGAAGAGGAACGCAAAAAACGGTGTTGGAGCGGAAGGCCCCACCCACCTTTGATAATCTGGTCGAAATCCAACACCGAGATCGTCTGGCCATCTACCATGACACCGCGACTGTCGTGGACCGACTCCTGGCTGGAGCCCGATTTCATCCCGAGATTCGTGTTCGCGGTGCCAATGGGAGTGTTCAGATTAAAGAAGTTTCTGCAGACACGGCGCGGGAATCCAAAGAGGCGCCTGGCCAGACGGGTCTTCGAAGCAGAACAGAGACGGTACGAATCTACCCCTTGGCCGTCAGCCGGACTCGCCTGGAGCAGGCAATCAAAGAATTGGGTGTGCCTGCGCGAGTCGGAGATCAGCCGATCAACTCGGAGGTTATTCTTAGCCTCAAAGCCCAGAAGAAGCGTCAGCCCAGAAAGTTACAGCAGGCACTCAATGAAGGTGTGGAATTTTTTGTCATTAAGAGTAACACGCTCACCCAGATCAAGAATTTCTTGAGAGGTTATTTTCGTGATGTCCTGCACCCTGAGGATGATTTTACTCCCGATTTTGGTTTCGCCATCCAGGAGGCGGAGGATGCGGTGATCAGGGTTCAACGCAATGTTGAGCCCTCCGAGCTTTCTCCCCAGAATCCTTACATTCGACGCCTACAGCACGAGCTCGTGTATGGACATGGGCTTTACTCTGAAAGCAAAGGGAAGGCGCCTTTTCGTCGAGTGGTGGTTTTTCCACGTGAGGTTTAGAGAGAATTTGGGGACTGTCCCCAAATTCCAATCTCTATACCTCACTCCTCCTCAGAAATCTGGGCGCCGATGGAGCTGAGTCGCTCTGCCACCCTTTCATATCCTCGCTGGATCACTTCAATATGTTCGATGGTGGTCACGCCATCGGCACAAAGACCCGCCACAACCAGAGCCATCCCGGCGCGAATGTCGGGGGATTCCAGTTGGGTTCCTCTCAACAGGGAGGGTCCTTCAGCGATCACTCGATGAGGATCACACATGGTGATGTTGGCCCCCATTCGAATCAGCTTGTCGATGAAGAACATGCGGGCTTCGTACATCCAGTCATGGATCAGGCAAGGTCCCTTGCTCTGAGTGGCCAGAACGATGGCCAGGCTCACCAGGTCGGTGGGAAAGGAGGGCCAGAGACCTGCGGTAACCTGGGAAGGGTTGGTGAGATCGATTGCTTTGACCTTCAACTCCTGGTTCCCCATTTCCTCAAACTGAAGACCGAACTGTTCAAAGATATTCAGGATGGGCCGGAGTTCTTCCTTTGAGACTCCCTGCAGCCGCACCTCTCCTCCGGTAACCGCGGCGGCGATCGCTATGGTCCCGGCATCCATGTAGTCGGCGGGTACCTGAAAGACCAACTCCTTTTCCTGGCCGGAAAGTCCGCTCCTGACACGATACCAAAGGGGATGTAATTCGATTTCGCAACCCAGTTGACGCAAAAATTCCACCAGAGTCAGGACATGAAGTTCCCGTGCCGGATTTTCGATGATCCCCTGGCCCAGAGCAGCAAAGAGAATCAGTGCGTTCTCGGTTGCCGTAACCGAGCTTTCCGTAAGATACACTCGGGGCATTTCAACGGTTTCGGTTTTCTCCAACTCGATTCGACGAGCATGCTCGGTCACCGAGAATCCAGCCGCCCGGAAGACTTCCCAGTGGGCATCAAAGGAACGCCTGCCGATGTGGCAGCCTCCTGGCATCGGACAGGAGACGGAACCCAGCAAGGGCGCCATGGATCCCAGTAAGAGGATGGCCCCCCGCAGTTTTTCCACCAGGAGGGGCGGCAGTTCTCCGCCTCGAAAGTTTCTCGAGTCCAGAGAGAGAGTCCCATTCTCCCACTGCGTTTTCACGTCGAGGGACTCGACGAGTTGCAGTAAGCCATCCACGTCCGCGATTCGGGGAACGTTCTGAAAATGAATGATGGATTTGGAGAGTAAAGCTGCCGAAATCAGGGGAAGAGCAGCGTTTTTGCTTCCCTGTACCGGATATGCACCCGAAAGTTGCTGGCGTCCTGAGATCACAAACCGCTTACTCATCCCCACCTCTCAGATGGATCCACTCTCCGTCATCAATGATGAGGATCTCCGGTTCGAGACGAATCCGAAAATGCTCCCACACCCGCCCGGCATACTCGTCGGCCAGAGTAAGGATGTCCTGGCTGGTCGCTTGGCCCAGATTGACGATGAGATTGCCATGATAGTCGGCGAACTGGGCATTTCCACGGCGGACTCCATTGGCTCCTACAGCTTCCAGTAGTTTACCTGCCGGTATTTTGCCAAACATGATGAAGTCCTCGGGGATCTTTTCCAGGGCCGCCTTGGGAACTTCATCCAAGTTGAGGTTTTTAAAGAAACTTCCCGGGCATTTCAAACCCTGAGGATACTTCACCAGGCGCTTGGTCAGAATCTCATCGGAAATTTCCTGAAGGGGCTCGCTACTCTCCTGCAGGCGCAGCCTGCATTTCAGGATAAACCAGTCTCGCTGCCTCTGAAACAGACTGTTGCGGTAGCGAAGGTCCAGATCGCCAGCCGGGAGCACCTGCACCTGATGATTCGACCAGATACTCACTTCCACCACTGAATCGCCGATCTGCTGGCCGTAGGCACCTGCGTTTCCCACCAAAGCGCCGGCAACTGTTCCGGGAATTCCGTATAAACGTTCCATGCCCGAGAGCTTCAGACGATTGAGCCGACGAATGGCCTCGATCAGATTCTGGCCAGCGCCGATTTCCACTTCCTCTCCATGGGGCTCAATTCCTGTGATGCAATTCTGCACGATCAAGCCGGGAAAACCCTCGTCTGAGAAGAGCACATTACTCCCCTCACCCAGATACAAGATGGGAAGCCCCTGCTTTTCCGCCCAGATACGCGTCTCCTGGAACTGCTGCAGGTCATACACCTGGGTGAACCAGGAGGCGGTTCCACCCACTTTCAAGGTGCTTAGATCAGCCAGTGATACGTCCTGCTGGAGAGTGAGAGAGGAGGGAACTGGTGTCGGACTGATCATGATGGAAGGGTAGCATAAGAGGGGAGACAGGAGACAGGAGCGCGCTTTGCGCGCGTTTCAGGTTCCAGGTTCCAAGTTCCAGTTGTCAGTTGTCAGCTTCTTCCTCTCTTGAATTTCCTGGCCTCCGAGGCTAGAATGGCTAGTTCAGTTAAGGGATGTGAAGTGTTATGACGACGAAGATTGCAACCGATAGGGAAGTGCTCAAGGGCTCGGATATTACGGTCGAAGCCCTCATCCGAGAAGGCGTCGAGGTGATTTTTGGTTACCCTGGGGGAGCCTCCATGGAAATCCATCAGGCCCTGACCCGAGTGGACCCGGCTCACAAGCTGCGAGTTATCCTTCCCCGTCATGAACAGGGGGCTGCTTTTGCTGCCGAAGGTTATGCCAAGGCTACGGGTAAAGTCGGTGTTGCCCTGGCCACGTCGGGTCCAGGTGCCACAAACCTGGTCACCGGGCTGGCGGATGCCAAGATGGATTCTGTCCCCATTGTGGCCATCACAGGCCAGGTTCCTCAGGCTCTGATCGGTAAGGATGCCTTTCAAGAGACGGATGTGGTTGGGATCAGCCGTCCCATTACCAAACACAACTATCTGGTTCAGCGAATCGAGGAACTGCCTCAGATCATCAAAGAGGCCTTTTATATCGCTTCAACGGGTCGCCCGGGACCGGTGTTGATTGATATCCCGAAAGATGTACAGCAGGCCACGACCATTCCCGAGTGGCCTACTGAGATCCATATGAAGAGTTATCGCCCGCACATCGAAGCAGGTCAGAGAGAACTGGAGCAGATTGCGGAAGCCATTCGTGGTGCTGCAAAGCCCGTCATCTACGCGGGAAATGGTGCCATCTGTGCCAACGCTTCCGAGGAGCTCCTCAAGTTCGTGGAAAAGACGGGGATCCCTGTCGTGACGACGGTTTTAGGTTTGGGAGTCTTTCCCTCCAATCATCCGCTCTGTTTTGACATGTTGGGGATGCATGGCGCGGTGTACGCTAACTATGCGGTCAATCACGCGGATCTGCTCCTGGCCTTTGGTGTTCGTTTTGACGATCGGGTGACGGGTAAGGTTGCGGAATTCGCCAAACACGGAACCATTGTCCACGTGGACATCGATGCCTCAGAAATCAACAAGATCAAACCCGCCCACATTCCCGTCACCAGTGATGTTCGCTACGTACTGCAACAGTTGAACAAGATGGATTTGGGCTCGAGTGACTATACACCGTGGGTGAAGGAGCTGGAGCGGGTTAAGTCGGAAAAGCCTTTTCGCTACCAGGATGACGGAAAGCAAATCATGCCTCAGTACGTGCTGGAGCTTCTCTCTGAAAAGACTGGAGGGAAGGCCATCATTACCACGGGAGTTGGACAGCATCAAATGTGGGCTGCCCAGTACTTTAAGTTTCTCCATCCCCGTACGATGTTGACCTCTGCGGGATTGGGAGCCATGGGATTCGGTTTTCCCGCTGCTTTGGGCGCAAAGTTGGGGTGTCCTGACTGGGAGGTCATTGACATTGATGGGGATGGCAGTTTCGTCATGAACATCCAGGAACTGGCCACCGCCTGCGTGGAAAATATTCCGGTGAAAGCTGTGATCTTGAACAATCAGCATCTTGGAATGGTGGTGCAATGGGAAGACCGATTCTATGCCGGTAATCGAGGTCACACCTTCATCGGCAATCCCCGCGATCCTGAGGGTATCTATCCGAATTTTGTTGCCATCGCGAAGGGATTTGATATCCCGGCCCGTCGCATCACGACCAGGGATGAAGTTTCTGATGCTCTCGATGAAATGCTTGCTGCTAAGACACCCTACGTTTTGGATGTGATCGTTCCTCATACGGAACACGTGCTCCCCATGATCCCTTCGGGTCATACTTTTGCCGACACCATCTACGAAGAATAGCGGTAGCCGTCCCCGTTTCTAAGATGTCTGACGAATTGAAATCAGCCTGGGAAATCGCTCTCGAGAAAATGGAAGGTCGGGAGGACATGGCTGTAGAGAAGTTGACTCAAGAGCAGAAGGCGGCCATTGGCGAAATCCGGAAGAAATACCAGGCCCGGATAGCTGAATCGGAGATTAGCACACAATCGAGAATCAAAGAGGCTCTGCAGTCTGGAGCATTCGATGAGGTGGAAAAGCTCCAGCTGCACTTGGCAGAGGACAAACAGCGGCTCAATCGAGAAATGGAGAAGGAAGTCGATAAGATTCGTCAGTCAAAAGAGGGATAGGGCCGGTTGTTGTTGGGTCAGGCAGTGCAAAGTGCCCAGTCCCCACACCGCTGATCGACAGTCCATTCCGATGACCTTTCGTGTGGGAAATAGTTTCTGAAGGATGTCCGCTGCCTGGGCGTCGTTGTCCTGAGCAAAAGTGGGGAAGAGAACCATTCCGTTGGCGATATAAAAATTAGTGTAGCTGGCGGGAAGTCGCCCTTGCGGTGTTTGCAGCCTTCCCGGCATCGGTAAGCGGATCACCTCAAGTGGCGCCCCATGGCCGTCGAGTATGGCCTGGAGTCGTTGGTAATTCTCTTGCAGCGTTTCGTAACCCTCATCGGAAGGGATCGTTCTCCAGGGCACACACAATGGTGCCGGGGTTCACAAATCGGGCCAAATTATCCACATGTCCATCGGTATCATCCCCGGGGAATTCCCCCTCGGAGCCAGGCAATCTGCTGCACTCCTAAATAGTCCCTCAAAAACTGCTCGACTTCAGATTTCGACTTGCCGGGATTGCGACTTGGACTCAACAGACATTCTTCTGTAGTGAGACAAAGTCCCTCTCCGTTGACCTCGATGGAGCCTCCTTCCAGAACAAGTTCCGGGGCAAAGCGCGGGACCTTGAGGAGCGGTTCAAGCTGTGCGGGGATCACCTCGTCTCTTTTCAAATCTTCATATTTGTTGCCCCAGGCGTTAAACCTCCAATGGTTAAAGGCCAGCTCAGCCTTCCCCTGGGTTCGACGCAGGAGGAAATTTGGACCATAGTCGCGGATCCAGGAGTCGGCCGTCTTGATGGGATGAAATGCAATTTGCTCGAGAGCCGCGTTTCTCTTTCGCAGTTTGCCAGCAACGACGTCCGCCGTGTCCAGGTCGTCCACCAGCAGGTCGACCCGTTCCTGAAAGGCCAGGAGGGTCATGATCTGCAGGTAGAGTTCCTGCACCTCAGCCACTCGATCCGGCCAGGTCAGAGGGTTCTTGGGCCATACCAGCCAGGTGGATTCATGAGGATGCCACTCGGCGGGCATACAGTAGCCGAGGGCAGCTGGAACGAGACACCTAGTCACGGGCTGTTTCATGTTATTCATGAAACAAGGCACTCAGATCCCCGTAGGCATCGATTCGACGATCTCTCAGGAAGGGCCAATTGCGACGAGTCTCTTCGATTTCCCGGAGGTTGCACTCGACCACCAGGACTTCATCTTCTTCCGCCGAAGCCCTGGCTAAAACACGCCCAAACGGATCACAGACAAAGGACTGTCCCCAGAAGGTCAGATTCTCCTCCCGGCCCACCCGATTGACGGCGGCCAGAAAGACACCATTGGCCACGGCATGTCCCCGTTGGATGGTCTCCCAGGCCGAATATTGAGCCTGGTTGGCTTCCTCGACTTCGCCTTCCAACCAGCCTATGGCGGTTGGATAGAAGAGAATCTGAGCTCCCTTTAAGGCCGTCAGCCGTGCCGCTTCTGGAAACCACTGATCCCAACACACCAGAACACCGAGTTCAGCATAGGGAGTTGAATAACTCTGAAATCCAAGGTCACCCGGAGTGAAATAAAACTTTTCGTAATAGTAGGGATCGTCGGGTATGTGCATTTTCCGATATTTGCCCACCCGTTTGCCGCTAGGATCGAAGGTGACGGCACTGTTGTGATACAGGCCGGGAGCCCGCTTTTCGAAAATTGAGGCGATGATCACCACTTGCAGCTCCTGGGCCAGATGGCTGAGGCGGTCGGTGGTGGGTCCGGGAATCGGCTCGGCCAGATCGAAGAAGGCGACATCCTCTTTTTGGCAGAAATACCGGAAGCAGAAGAGTTCCTGCAAACAGATGATCTGGGCCCCTTTTGAGGCAGCGGTGTGAATGTTTTGAGTGCTCCTGGTGAAATTTTCTTCAGGATCTTCGCAGCAGCTCATCTGAATGAGTCCTACTGTTACGGTGCGGTCATTCGATGAATGGGATTTGTGCTCTATCTGGTCCTCACTCTGGTCGGCCACTGGGGGACGAATTATAGCATGGCGGACGGTCGTGCTTGGGCCCGTGGGCTAAAGCCCACGGCTCTGACTGCTCCTGATGCACTCTTTCAGAGCCGCAGGATTTAGCCTGCGGGCCGCGCGGAAAGCGGCTCGCTCATTGACTCTGGCAGGGCCACTTGATATGATTTGCTGGATCGTCAAAAGGGGGAGGAGTTCTTTCTGTCTGAACCATTCACTTTTCAAAGCCCCCGAAGCCCAGTCACCCTTCTGAGGTACTCCAATGCGTAGATGGAAGCGATTTCGCACTTCGATCCGCGAGTGGAAAATGGTTGCCAAGGCCTTAATTTCCCAAGGCCACCCCATGTTGGTGCACATCATCCCCATGCGCCGTTGTAATTTGTCCTGTGCCTATTGCAATGAATATGACGACGTCTCGAAGCCCGTCGAGACCGAAATCATGTTTCGGCGGATCGGGCAATTGGCCGCACTGGGTACCTCCATCATCACCATCAGTGGGGGTGAGCCTCTGATGCATCCCGAGTTGGAGAGTATTATCGCTGAAATCCGTCGGCGAGGGATGCTCGCAGGTCTGATCACCAACGGCTATTTGCTGTCTCGAAAGCGCATCCAGTCTCTTAACGAAGCGGGCCTGGAGCATCTTCAGATCAGCATCGACAACGTTGAGCCGGATGAAACTTCCATGAAGAGTTTGAAGGTACTGGACAAGAAACTTCGCTACCTGGCCGAGTTGGCAGATTTCAAAGTCAACATCAACTCTGTTCTGGGATCGGAGGTCAATAACCCCGAAGATGCGTTGACCATTGGGCGTCGGGCCGTGGAATTAGGTTTCTCTTGCACCGTGGGTCTCATTCACGACGGCAGTGGAGCGTTGAAGGCTTTGGGTGAGAAAGAGAAGCAGATTTTTTATCAGGTGAGGGATCTGGGCAGGAAGAGCTATGCCCGGGTGAATCGTTATTTTCAGGACAATCTGGTCAATGGAAAGTCCAACGGATGGCGCTGCAGGGCCGGTGCCCGTTACTTATACGTCTGCGAGGATGGTTTGGTGCACTATTGCTCACAGCAAAGAGGATACCCGGGGGTTGCCCTGAAGGAATACACACGGGAACATATTCGCCGCGAGTATCTGACCGAAAAACCTTGTGCCCCGAATTGCACTATCTCCTGTGTGCATTCTTCTTCCATGGCAGATTTCTGGCGGGCGCCTCAGACACTCAAGGCGTTTGTTCCCCAGAATAAACCGGCCCAGGGGGCTCCTTCCAAACCGGGCCCCATGGAAGATCTTTTGCAGCTGGATTAGGGCCTGGCACCACTCCAATCGAAGAGTTCGTTCCCATGCAGGGTAAAGTTGAAAGAATCTATGTTGCTCCCCAGGGTGGCGTAGAGATGCAGAAAGTCAGTCAGGTCGAAGCTCTGGCTGGCTGTGGTTTGGAGGGTGATCGATACTGCGGCCGAACAGGCTATTGGACCGGCGTTGATGAATGTCAAGTTACATTGATTGCGGCTGAGGATCTGGAAGATATCAAGCGGTCCACTGGTGTCCGGGTGGACAATGGCGAGCACCGACGCAATCTGATCACTCGGGGTATTGATCTGGAAAGCTTGAGTGGTAAGCAATTTCAGGTTGGGCAGGCGATTTTGGAATACGATAGACCCCGGCCGCCGTGCAGCTATATTCAGTCCATTACACAACCGGGTATGACCAGAGCGCTTGTGGGGCACAGCGGAATCTGTGCGCGGGTGGTCCAGTCCGGCTTGATTCAGGACGAAGATACGATTGAAATCCTCTAGTTCTTAGCCCGGACTATTCATAAATTCTCTACTACAGCGACGAAATCATCCGCCCTGCCTTTGTTGCCCTCGGTCGGCCTCCTCAACGTACTTCAGAGAGTACGTTTGCGGGGGCCTTCCGTCGCGCGTGGCGCAACGCACTCAGGTCGGCGCCTTCGTCGCTTCGTGACAAGAACCTATGCATAGTCCAGGCTAAGTCAGCAGTTCGCGGGCCCTCGCGAAAACCTCATCAAACATCTCTTCAGTGAGTCGTCCGGTTTGGGTATTCTGCTGGCTGGGATGATAGGAGGTGATCACGGTGGTTTGATCGTCCAATCGGTGGCTTACGCCGTGGGCAAACTTGGGACGGGGTTTGGGCACTGGCCATTCAAGCTCCCTCCGAGCCAGTAAATAAGCGTGCCAGGCCACCCTTCCTAACACCACCACCACACGGACCTTGTTCAGAATCTGCAATTCCTGTCTCAGGTAGAGTCGGCAGTTGGCCAATTCCGCGCGTGCAGGTTTGTTGCCTGGAGGCGCACAGTGGAGGGCGGCCGTAATATAGGCGTCACGAAGGCGCAGGCCATCGTTTCGCTGTCGGCTGGAAGGCTGAGTACAAAATCCAAACCGGTGAAGGGCGCGGAAAAGAAAGTCTCCACTCCGGTCACCCGTGAACATTCGACCGGTGCGATTGGCTCCGTGGGCCGCCGGTGCCAACCCCAGAATCAACAAGCGCGCAGATCCGGTTCCGAAAGAGGGGATGGGTTTTCCCCAGTAGGTCCAGTCCAGAAATGCGCGTCGCTTTTCTCGAGCTACCTTCTCACGGTGCTCGACCAGACGTGGGCAAAGTCGGCACTGGACGATTTTCTCTTGAAGCCGGTTCAGTTTCAGGCCGTCTCCTTAGCAAATGTCACGGTATTCCCGGGACGAGACACTAGGTGCTCAGGTGCAGGACGAGCATGACGGATATTCCCAATGAAAAGAACACCAACTGCAGCAGAGAATCTCTGATTTCATTCTCCTTGTGGAGCTGAGGAATGAGATCAGATCCGGCAATATAGATGAAGGTGCCGGCTGAAAAGGGAATTAAGAAGACCGTGAGTTGCTGGGCAAAGTTGATCAAGACCATCGTCAACAGCGCTCCTATCAGCGCCGTTAAGGCCGTGACGAAATTGAAGAAGAGCGCTTTTTTTCGGCTGAGGCCACCATGAACCAAAACCCCAAAATCACCCATCTCCTGGGGAATCTCATGGAATAATATGGCAATGGTTGTGGCAATTCCGACACTTATATCGAGCGCATAGGCACTCACAATGACGACCCCATCTAGAAGGTTGTGAACCGCATCACCCAGGAGATTCATATAGGCGAAAGCTTCTACTTCTGAGTGCGCCGTTGAGTGAACGTGCCTCCAGTGAACGAACTTTTCCACCACAAAGCAGCCGGCGATGCCCGACAGTGTGAAGATGGAAACCCAGACTGTAAATCCGTTTCTTGCCACTGTTTCCGGAAGTAGATGAATGAAAGCGTTTCCGAAGAGGCTCCCCGAGCTGAAACTGACCAGCAAAATCACAACGTAGTTGAGAATTTTCTCCCGTAGCAGCAGGAGTAGAATCCCCACAAGTGAAAACAAACTTACCAGTACGACACTTCCTATCGCGTACAGCGCTTCAGTGCCTGTCACTTTTTAAATTCCACCATTCACCTTCCTCCGACACAACTCAAGCCTCAATGGGTTTCTCATTCTACACTCTTTAGGCAGGGGTGAGTGAAAGGGACAACCTTAAGGCCCGCAGGCTAGGTGTGACGTTCGACCGCACGATAGCACGAAAGCACGAGAGAGTTTGGGGACAGTCCCCAAATTCTCTTCAAGCTGGGCTGGAAATGTTGGAGTAATGAAAGGCAGAGCCTCGACCCTTCGATTTGGCAAAGTAAAGCGCCTCATCGGCATGAGCCAGAAGTTCAGCAAGGGTGATGCTAATCTCTGGAAAAGTTGAGCAACCGACGCTGATCGAAAAGTCGGGAAGATCGTTGGAATCTTGATTCTTGATTTCTTCGATTAAACGCTGAGAAAGTGCTCCCACGCCTTCGATGTCGGTTGATGGAAGGAGCATCACGAATTCATCACCTCCACAGCGTCCTGCAAGATCCATGGGGCGGGTGGTGTCGAGAAGAACGCTGGCAAGATACCGCAGCAGTCGATCTCCGACAGCGTGGCCGGATTCGTCGTTAATCTTCTTGAAATGGTCCATGTCTACGACCATGAGAGAGAGCGGGATATTGTGGCGCCGGGCACGGGCGAATTCCTGGTCCATTCGTTCGGAAAAATAAGCATAATTGGCGAGACCCGTGAGGTCGTCAGTGCGAGCCTGAGTTTCCAATTTTTTGATGGCCTGAGCATGTTGAAGGCCCAATTCTGTTTGGCCCATCAAAAACTGGAACTTGTTGATGTCATCCTTGCTCCACCGTTTCTGATCCTTGTGATAGACAGCAATCAGCGTTGAAGGACGACCCAATGTTTTCAACGATTTTCCCATGTAGCTTTGGTAGGGATAAAGGTGAGCATCCTCCTTCTCTGCGAACTGGGGATCCTGGCTGAGATCCGAAGCAAGGCAAATATCACCGGATTGATAGGTCTCATGGTGAATGCTCTTGCTGATATCCAGGCTAGAGGACTGCTCTGGTTCCTGGTCTTCCAGTCCTTCAGAGATCTGTTCGGTAATACGCTCTCCTTCAATGATGGCCAATTCACAGGCATCAGACCTCATGATGTCGTTGAACAGCTTAGGAAGTTTGGACTGCAGAACCTGCAAATCTTTAGCTTCAACCAGGACTTTTCCGAATTCGAAGAGATCGGAAGCAGGTTCAGCCACGGGTTCGAGTTTTTCTTTCTCTTGTTTTTGGAGGTAGACCAGGTAACCAAAAAAGAGACCGACAATAAACAGGAAGGGAATGCGGAGCAGAAATCCTTCGGTGAAGGTGAAAACTCCTGTGCGGTAGACGACCAGAACGTAGAGACCACTGGTGATCATAGTCCCAATCACAAAAGCCTTCGAATTCTGAGCCGCTGCTGCCATCATCAGTATGACGAAGAAAAAGAGATAGAAGTCCGAGTTTCCCTTGTTGGTCAGATAAATGGCTACTGAGACCATCACGATATTCAAGGAGACTAGCAAGATGATGACTCTAGGATCGCTGAGATAATTCAGAGGAAGAATAAAGAGTCCGGCAATGAGTAGAGTGGTCAGGGTGACCAGCACCAGGATCGCAGCCGTGCTGGCTGGCTCCTTGGGTGGGTTAAAGGCAAGAAGATAGGCCATACCCAGGATCAGCAGCCACTGAAGCCAAAGGAGGTGCTTCCGCTTCTCAGGAGAGATAGCACTCATACCCATTGTTACCACAAGTGGGCCTCTGAGAACAAACGGCATGGGGGCTGTGAGGTGTCTCCATGCTATACTTCGGGCCTATGGCGAAGGCACAATTAAGACTGGACAAAGTTCCGCACGCCCAGTTACCGACCCGGTTCGGAGAATTTGAGATCTTCGGATTCGAAAACGAAGTGGACGGGGAAGAGGCTGCGGCACTCATTAAAGGGAAGATTCAGAAGGATCAGACCGCACTGGTCCGGATTCATTCTCAGTGTTTCACGGGGGACACACTCCACTCTTTGAAATGCGATTGTGGTGAGCAGCTGGAGCAGGCACTGGCCAAGATTCAAGCTGAAGGTCACGGAATTCTTATCTATCAAATGCAGGAAGGACGCGGCATTGGACTGCTGAATAAGCTGTATGCCTACGAGCTTCAGGATCGCGGAGTCGATACCGTGGAAGCCAACTTGCAGCTGGGCTTTGAGGCCGATCAGCGCTCCTACAGTTTCTGTGCCCAAATACTGAAGTATTTCGGCGTTACGAAAGTCCGTCTGATGTCCAATAATCCTGACAAGATCCAAGGCTTGAGTGGTGAGGGGATCGACGTTGTTGAGCGCGTTCCTTTGATTGTCAAGGCCTCTAGTCTCTCCCGGAATTACCTGAAGACCAAGAAGGAGAAACTCGGCCACCTGTTGGACTTATGAGTAGTATTCTTGGGATGAGACACTAGCCCGCACTTCTCACACCCCCTCTACTGCATCGGCGCAATGATCCACCCTGACTGCGTTGCGCGACCCGCAAGCGGGTACCCCCGGCCTCCTCAACGTACCATACAGTACGTTTGCGGGGGCCTCGGTCGCGCGTGGCGCAACGCACTCAGGCCGGCCCTTCCGCCGCTTCGTGACGAGGAGGTGTGAAAAATCCGGGCTAAGGGGCTGGAACTATATCGTCAGGGGTTCCCAGATTTCCATCGGGACCTGCCGATTTGAGATCATAAGCATCGGCCCCAACTGCCTGGTAGGAAAAAGGGTTGGACCAGGCATCGATTCGCACCACCTGGTTGTGAAACTGCGGAGACAGTATGTCCATCAGCTCTTCAAAACTGGAAACCTTTGGAATCTCTTGATTTAGATCGGCGTAGCGGCGGATTCCTTCGGTGATCAGGTTCAGCTGCTGGAGAGTCGTCTCAGTTCGTTGTTCGTTGATTACCGCCAAAATGTGCTCCGCTCGTTCCCAGCGGCGGTCTCCGATACGGAATTCCTCAATCACCCAATTTCCGCCTTTCTTGACGAGCCTCACAGCAGTCGTAATTCGAACCTCTGCTACGGCGTGGTCTCCGTTTTCTTTCACATTCTGCACCTCCACCTGCTGCCCTGAAAGGGAGGCATGATCGAAGGTGCGAATCTGTTCCTGAACCTGTTTTTCCAGGCTTTTTCCACAGCCCAACGATCCCAACAGAATCAAAAACAGACCCAAGCTCTTCACGTTCGCCAATATAGCATAACGAACGAACGGGCGAAGCCCGTTCGTTCGTAGACAACAGACAACAGACAACAGACAACAGACAACAGACAGGAGACAACAGACAGGAGACAGGAGGCAGGACCAACATGGAACTTGGAACCTGAAACCTGGAACGCGCGCGAACGCGCGCCTTCCATGCATAGCCCGGGCCAGCGAATTGATGCATAATCCCGGCTCAGATGCCCGTTACGCTGGAGACACCGGTTCAGGAGATCAAAGGGGTTGGACCACGAAGGGCCGAAATGCTGGCTGGGGCCAACATTCACACGGTAGAAGATTTCCTAAAGTACAAGCCTATTCGTTACGAGGACAGAACCAATCTTCGGCCTATTGGAGAGATAGAAGCTGACCGGGTGGTGGTGATCGAAGGTCAGGTTTCCATAACGGGCCGTTACACCACTCCCATGAAGAGAATGCGCATCTTTGAGATGGTGGTGAAGGATGACTCGGGTTCCGTGAAAGCCAAATTCTTCAACCAGCCCTACCTGAGCCAGGTCTTTCAGCGGGGAAGAACGGTCATCCTTTACGGGATTCCCCGTGTGGACGAGTACAGTCAGGGCATTTCCATGATCAATCCGGAGTATGAGATTCTGGCAGGAGGATCCGACGAGAAGGTACATTGCGGACGTATTGCTCCGATTTATCGCAAAATTGGCCGACTGACCACTCGGACCCTGCGCCAGTTCATTTTTCACCTGCTGGCTGATTTGCCGGATCAGCTTGATGAACCGCTTCCCACATCTGTCGTTCGTCAGTACAAATTTCCAGATCGTAAGTCAGCCTTGGAGGAGATCCATTTTCCGAGCGCTGCGACAGGAGTATCTAAAGAGGCCTACCTCAAAGAGCTTGGCTTGAACCAGACCCTGGCCCAGCAAAGGTTCATCTTCGAAGAGTTTTACCTCTTCCAACTGGGACTTCAACTCATCAAGAAAAAACGCGAAATCCGTTCCAAGAAGAGGTGCATTCGGATGGGGAAGGGCGTTCAAGCAAGAGTGAGATCCATTCTTCCCTTCCAACCCACCTCTGCTCAAGCACGGGTTCTGAAGGAGATCGGAGATGATTTGTGCAGCTCCAGGGTTATGAACCGATTGCTTCAAGGGGATGTTGGATCGGGAAAAACCATTGTGGCTCTGCAGGCCATGGTGATCGCGGTAGAGAATGGTTTTCAGACGGCGTTGATGGCCCCTACGGAAATTCTGGCTGAACAGCACTACCACACGGTTTGCCAGCTTCTGAGCGGTACTGGCTACCGGATCTCCTTTCTCACCAGCAGTGTTAAAGGTAAAAGGCGAGAATCGGTTCTGGGTCACATTCAGTCCGGGAAAACCGATTTGATCATCGGGACCCATGCCTTGATTCAAAAAGGAGTTCAGTTCAAAAAACTGGGCCTGGTCGTGATTGATGAGCAGCATCGCTTTGGTGTTTTGCAAAGGTCAAAGCTGATCAGCAAAGGAGATCTCCCCGAAACTCTGGTCATGACGGCTACCCCGATTCCCCGCAGTCTGGCACTCACCCTCTACGGAGATTTGGATGTCTCAGTTTTGGATGAAATGCCGCCGGGCAGGCAGCCGGTTCAGACGATCGTCATGGGCGAGCGGAACCGTGAAGAGGTCTATGCCTTGGTTCACCAGGAACTGAATGAAGGTCGTCAGGCCTTCGTGGTCTATCCACTCATCGAAGAATCTGAAAAAGTGGATCTTCGAGCAGCAGCGGCAATGGCCAAACATTTACAGAAAGAGGTTTTCCCGGATGCGGCCGTGATGCTGATGCACGGTCGGCTCAAAGTGGAGGAAAAAGGCCAGCTCATGCGCAGGTTCAGGGCGGGTGAAATTCAGGTACTCGTCTCCACAACTGTCATTGAAGTGGGTATCGACATTCCCGGTGCTACCCTTATGGTGATTGAGCATGCCGAGCGCTTCGGTCTTTCTCAACTCCATCAACTCAGAGGAAGGATCGGGCGTGGTCAGCACCCGGGACTCTGTATTCTAATGACCGAAGATCTTCTCTCTCAGCAGGCTGAGGAGCGAATCAACATCCTGTGCCAGACCCAGGATGGATTCAAGATTGCGGAAAAAGATCTTGAAATTCGGGGACCGGGTGAGTTTCTCGGGACCCGCCAGTCGGGGATTCCCGAGTTCTTGTTCGCGAATATTGTAAGGGACCGCAAGCTCTTGGAGCTGGCTCGACAGGAGGCGAAACGGTACTTGAGGCATTACCTGAAATCCTCTGCTCTATCTCCTCAGGAGGAATTTCCCTGGTTTGATAAGTGGTGGAGGCAACGTTAC
>PVMK01121031.1_pt1 | contig 21624 bp, 17 predicted proteins | sample 1853481 | NCBI WGS metagenome assembly PVMK01 (sample SAMN08533507, study PRJNA380276) | Marine sediment metagenome, whole genome shotgun sequencing project.
CATTTCTGATAATTTCCTTTATCTTTACTCCCGCATCTCTGGCTTCCACTCTACCGGTAGCTGAGAGATTTAACTTATAATCAGGGGTCTTATTATATATTTTTGGATCAACATTCCCTTCTGACTGACCATGTCGAATAAGTATGATTCTTTTTGGCTTCATACCCTCCCCCTTCAGCCTAGCTGTTGATTACAATGAAAACTTAATAAGAGTTTGTTTATTTAATAGTACCAGCACAATGGTATTGGTCGAATATTCACTTTCACTGGAAAGCAGACAGTCCGCTCCATACTGAAAGCGGACGTTCATAATATTAAGGTCATGATTCTGCCAACTCGTCTGCAAATTGATGGTTCACATCGCGATGGTGAGCTTCGTCCTCTCGAATTACTAAAATTACATCGCGTAATCTGGCTTCGGGAGGAAGCTTCCAATAATCAATTGCGATCTGCGGTGCTGGGACGTTTTCGTGAGTACCGTTATCGATAGCAGCTAGATACTCTGTGTAACTGTAGACTGCTTCTTCTTCGAAGTAGCCCACGATACGGTGCGCGGTTTTCGACGAGCATAGATAAACTAGAAAAAAGAAATTGTAGAAGATGCCTTGGGCAAGCAGAACTAGCAAACGCTCAAACGAAGATGGCTGGGCGATATGAATGAAGGTCATTAAGTGCATACGTTCGTTCTCTGCTTCCTCAAGTAGCGTACTGATCCAACCACGGTCACTCTCCATGCGGCGCAATGCATGCAGATGCTGTAGAGACCCAGCGACCATCCCGGGGACAGCGGCGACAGTCTCCAGAACTACGGCACGGTGACCATATCGTTTGGCGAAGAATATGTCAGCGAAAAACCTGAGGAATTTGACAAAGCCATAGGCAATCCGATCAGAGATTCCCTTTGCTTTGTGGTGTCTCTCAAGCGGCTCTTTATCAGACATTCCTGTACTCCTATACCGTGTTAACTGAACTAATCTAGTTTAGGGTAACGTCGGTCAATAATAACATGCCGTCAATTAAAATTACCGCTTAAATTAATTATATGGTGTCCGCTTACGCTGGATAGCGGACGTTTGGCTCAGTAGCAGCAACTACTGGTACTGCTGTTGCTACTTGCTTATGCAATTCACTCATCATTAGGATATTGACCGAGCATTGCTCTTCCAACTTGGCTCCAATCCTTTAGTGCCTGCCTCTCGGAAGACGGTTCACTATTTGGGAAATTGGCTTCCTTATGAAGCAGAACAACGTCCACCAAGCATGAAATCATTTCTACGTCATTTTCATCGTTGGTTTCGTTATATTGTTCTGGGTCTCGATTCACATCTGCTTCAATCATCATGAAATTGTCAGCTTTGGCAACAAAACGAACTACATAAATACAGTATCCTGTCCAGCTGCGATGAAAAAACAGGCTGTCATTCTTCCAGTAGATGAACCACTTGTCCTCCATTTGCTCAGGTATAACTCCCATCTGGATACGCTTCATTTCTTGTGACGAGAAGGTTCGTTCTAGGTGGATTGTCGTTCTCTTTAACGGTAGCTCCTCAGTCTTCCAATCTGATGGTTTAGCTAATTTCATTTTCTTCTACTCAACTTGTAATTAATATCTCCAATTTCATTTCCACGAAGGATCATGACATAGACGTTTGCACCCTCCCAAAACCCGACTTTCACCTCTGAAGATAGCGATTCCCAAGCATCCAATAAATATCCCTCTGTACTCGCGTCGTAAGCGAAGAGACATGAAAACTCGTAGCACCAATCGGGTCGATCATCATCAGTGCGATCAGATGGTAGCGAACGATAAAAGATGGCCTGATACGCATCAGTTACCAATTCACTCCGGGCTGCGGCACCAGAGTCTGAATGGAAATATTTTGCTTCAAACACTATGGTATATGGAAAAGGTTCGCGAAAAGCGAAATCTGGACAGCTCTGTGTCAACGGAACTCTAGATGTTTCACCAGACCAACGTTTGTAGACATCTTGTGCGCTACTAGATAATTTTTTATCGAACGGATGTCGGAGCCGACGTGCAGGCGTCCCAGTGCAATACTGTGGTAGTGCTCGATATGACTCACATAGGAAGGCTTGCCTTGCGCTGTCTTCTGACATTCCGGGAAAATCCACGATAGACCTAAATAATAAAGGTGCTGCCACTGAATTAACAAAGGCTAACTCTCGCTCGTTTAGATGTTTCATCTCCGAATCGCCTTTTGCACGAACCACAGTTTCGTCAATATCTTTTTTCATCTCTGATGGTCCGGGTAGCTGCTGGTCTAGCTCTAGATGTAGACCTTTAAGGTACTCGTATGCGCTCGCTTTTCTGTTCATAATCCGAAGAAATTCAACTTTTGTATTAACAAGCACTCATTTTAATGTTTATACACATGTATGTCCGCTTCCGCTGGAAAGCGGTCGTTCAGGACATTCTTGTACTTTAGGACCAGGAAACTCCATTCATCACTGTGGAACTCAAATCACTGTTTTTTTCCTATTCAGAAAATAATGTGACTCACGTCACAGTTCATGATGAAAATCACTCTACATGCTGTAATGGGTATTAATTTTGTGAACTAGATCAATATAAATAAGTTTGATCAGAAGTATAGTTTAGTCATGACACATGTGTTCCCTCCTCCCCCTTTAAACACATGTACTCATCTTTACTAAACCCCACACCAATTGTGGGGTTTTTTTATTTCCACTAAAAACAGAGTTTTTCAACAGAATAGGCCGGAAGCAGTAGCTCAATGAGTTTAGCCGAGTGTCCGCTTTCGCTGGAAAGCAGACGGTCATAACATTTAATTAGAAAAACTTAAAAAGATCGCTTAATTATCTGGATGCGAGTGTCTGCTTCATACTGAAAGCGGACATTAAGCTAATCAATCGACACTGACCCCTTTGATTTGTTACTCGTTTTTATTTGTAAAAAGATAGTCTTTCTGTACAGATTGCTATATGGTGTCTCCATTAGCAATTTTTTGTAGCGTTTCTCGGTAGTTCCTCGCAGTGTAAAACAGCAGCTCCTCCCGTAATAATTCCACAACAACTAGCATGCTAATACATTGTTTTTTAATAATTTAAAGAGGTAACCAAAAATGGCTACAGGTACAGTAAAATGGTTTAACGATAGTAAAGGATTTGGATTTATAACACCGACTGACGGCAGCTCTGATGTATTTGTTCATCATAGCGCTATTAACGCTGATGGGTTCAAATCACTTGCCGAAGGTCAAAGTGTGAACTTTGATACCGAGCAGGGTGCTAAAGGACCCAGTGCAACCAACGTCGTTGCACAATAGACCAATTTAGACGGTTTTTTAGTCTGATAAAGCCTCGCCAACCGCGGGGCTTTTTTCATTAATAATAGGGTGTTGTCAGGCTCTGACCCCTTTTGCTGCATTTCTACGTCCGCTTTATACTGAAAGCAGACGTTCGGATATAACGCTAAGCGAGCCGGTTGTGATCCAAAATATTTGGGTGAAGAGCGTTCGTTTCTGACTTCTTCACGCACTTCTTGAGATGTATGTCGATGCGGCAGATGTGGTTAGCTAGCCACTGCTCCAGGGTGTCTACGAGTCTGTAAGCCTCCGCACGATTATAGCCGTTCACATGATAGCTTTCCTGGAACCCAGATAAAGTCTCGATTAATTCCGCGTGGGCATCCTTATTTTTTTCGGCCACAGGGCAACGGTGCTTCGCCATGCACTCTTCCTCGAAGTCGAAGTGACTGCGCGTGTAGTTGTCCAATGTTCCCAGCAGTAAACCGTAAGTTCGATCTCCATTTCCACCTTCGAGAACGGCGTGAAAGTCTCCAACTATCTGAAAGAGCATCTTATGCTGTTCATCAATGGGTTCGATGCCGATGGTATACTTATCTTTCCACTTCATTTATATCATCCCTTCCGTACATTCAAACTATCAGTTTAAATATAGAGCGTCCTTGCTTTTTATTATTGATATAGATCAAAAAAGGTACGGGTAAGAAAGACAGATTGCTAATTACTGGTAAATTGATCGTCCGCTATTGGCACTTAGCACAAATTCAATGTCTCTAGCCGAATGTCCGCTTCCGCTGGATAGCGGACATAAAGAATATTCAACTATGGCCGACATTGCTTTAGCAAATAATTACTTCGAGAAAATAAAATGTGGGGGCAGCTTTGGGGGCAACTGGTGAACTGATTAATTGATTATATTATGTATATTAGATAGTTAGACCTTCTATTCGGCTGTCGCCGCCTCCACCAATAAAAAAACCACCCTGGCGGTGGTTTTTTTATTGCTTGACTACCGACTATAAAATTAAAATAAAGCATGCAGGATTAGTAGTCTGTCTGTCTTAGCATATCGTATAGTATGCTTATATAAATTCAGTCGGAGTTAGTCTTCAGATGTCCATACGAATTGGAATAGATCTCGGTGGTACAAAGATTGAAATCATCGCGATTGATGATCATGGCGATATATTAGTCCGTGAAAGGCAAGAAACACCTGACACAAACTACAAAAACATTGTTCAAGTTACAGCAGATCTCGTTAATAAAGTGGAAGCACTCCTGGGAGAAAAAGGAACCGTTGGTGTAGCTATGCCGGGTGCTTTATCTCTGGTAACAGGTAAGATTAAAAATTCCAATACGGCCTGTATGATCGGACAAACATTCGATAAGGATTTAGGCGAAATATTAAATCGGGTCATTCGTGTTAATAATGATGCAAATTGCTTTACTATATCTGAAGTCATTGATGGTGCGGCAGAAGGTGCAGATGTTGTGTTCGGAGTAATTCTAGGAACAGGCGTAGGTGGTGGTATTGCAATTGATAGCAAGATAATCAATGGCATCAATTCTATTGCAGGTGAATGGGGGCATAATCCGCTACCTTGGCCTAAAGAAAATGAATTGCCTGGCCCTAATTGTTATTGTGGTAAACAAGGCTGTATTGAAACTTTTTTATCTGGTCCTGGGCTAATGAATGATTATAAAGTTATTACGGATAAGAAACTTGAGCCACCAGAAATTGTTCAACAATCTAGAGGCGGCAATAAATCAACTATTGCGACAATGGAACGCTATTACGATCGTTTAGCACGTGCTTTGGCGAGCGTCATCAATATTATTGATCCTGATGTGATTGTTCTAGGTGGTGGCTTATCTAATATTGAAGAATTATATGAAAAAATTCCCGAACTATGGATACAACATGTCTTTTCAGACAGGGTTGATACAAAATTAGTACCAGCAAAATATGGTGATGCTAGCGGTGTCCGCGGTGCCTCCTGGTTATGGGATAACTGAATGTAGAAAGGGGCGATCTGACAGAACACCAGTTTAATTTCGATTTAACCTGATGATCTCAATCTCTTTCGGTGCTTCGAATCCCAGCAAAATAGATTTGTCACTGCACAAGGGATACTCATTGATTTCCGCAGGCGTCCTTAGACTACCGACGTGAAAAAGGGTAATCTTTTACATAACAATTACAGCCAAAAAAGAAAAAATGGAACCCGTTAGCACTACAGACACATTACCGGAAGGCAAGATGAGCAACTCCATCGTCCTCATCGGTAACTACCTGCCCAGACGATGTGGTATTGCCACCTTCACTACGCACCTGCTTGAAGCTATCGGGCTGAATGCGCCTGACGCAGACTGTTGGGCGATTGTGATGAATGACAGAAAGGAAGGTTATTCCTACCCACCGCAGGTCTGTTTTGAGATCAATCAGGATCAACTTGAAGATTACAGCCTGGCGGCCGACAAGCTAAATCTCAATCAGGTGGATGTGGTATGTGTTCAACATGAATATGGCATATTCGGCGGCCTGCGAGGCAGCTTCATCCTCGAATTATTGAGTGATCTCAAAATGCCGATTGTGACGACGCTGCACACACTGCTGGAGGAGCCGTCTGACAGGGAGCGAAATATCATTGTGCAGCTCGCTGAACTATCCGACCGGTTGGTGGTGATGAGCGAACGCTCAGTAGACTTTTTACGTGACATTTACCGGGTCAAGTCGGAGAAAATTGTCATGATTCATCACGGCATTCCTGATGTTCCCCTACTTGAATCCTCAACTTATAAGGGAAAGTTTGATGTATTCGAAAAGAAGGTCTTACTCACATTTGGACTGCTTTCACCAGGAAAAGGTATAGAAACGGTGATCGATGCTTTGCCGGAAATTGTGAAGACCCACCCGGATGTTATTTACATGGTCATCGGTGCTACCCATCCGCATATCAAGGCGGAACAGGGAGAGGATTACAGAATCAGTCTTCACCTGCGTGCGAAAAAGCTCGGTGTTGAGGACTATGTCATTTTCCATGATCACTTTGTAGCGGACGAGGATCTGTTGGAGTTTATCGGTGCGGCGGATATTTATGTCACACCTTACCTGAACGAGGCGCAGATTATTTCCGGCACGCTCGCTTATGCACTCGGTATGGGTAAAGGCGTCATATCCACGCCTTTCCTGCATGCACAGGAATTGCTCGCTGGCGGCCGGGGCAGGTTGTTTCCATTCCGTGATCACGTTCAACTTGCCAGTGAGGTTATCGATCTGCTGGATCATCCTGACATACTCCGTGCCATGCAACATAAAGCTTATGATTACGGTCGCCAGATGATCTGGAGTCATGTGGGCAGCCGTTATATTGAGACTTTCCAGCAAGCCCGGCAGCATCGTTTGCGCAAGTCTGTGCCTGCACGGAATTTGTCTCCTCTTGGACTACGCCAACAAACGCTACCCGAAATCAAGTTTGACCATTTGCTGCGTATGACGGACGGGGTGGGTATGCTGCAGCACTCCAGGTTTACCGTACCGAATAGGGAACATGGTTATTGCGTGGACGATAATGCGCGTGCTCTGATTGTCACTGTTACGGCACAGGACTTTAAGCCACTGGATACCTCACTGAAGAATCTTGCTTCCGTCTACCTGAGTTTTCTCGATCATGCCTTCAATCATGACACCGGCCTGTTTCGGAATTTTATGTCTTATGAACGTCTTTGGCTGGAAGAAAAAGGATCGGAAGATTCTCATGGCCGTGCACTGTGGGGCCTGGGCGTCGCGGTGGCATTGGGTCGAAATGAAGGACAGGTAAGCCATGCCGCTGATTTATTCCAACGTGCTTTGCCTGCGGTCGAACACTTTAGCTCACCGCGGGCCGTCGCTTTTGCCATCATTGGTATTCATGCCTTCCTGTCTCGCAAGCGTGAAAACAATCAGATGGAAACCATGTGCAAGATACTTTCAAACAAGTTGATGCAATGGTTCAGAAACACCGTCAGCGAAGACTGGCCCTGGTGTGAAGAAACATTAACCTACGATAATGCACGTTTGCCACAGGCCCTGCTACTGTCGGGCCAGTGGTTGGATGATGATGAAATGTTGCAGACCGTTCTGCGGGTGCTCAACTGGTTGAAAACGATTCAGCACGATGAATCAGGGCGTTATTTCGCCGCCATTGGTAACCATGGCTGGTTTACCAGGGGGGGTGATAAGTCACAATTTGATCAGCAACCCATTGAAGCCTGTGCGATGGTGGATGCTTGTATCGAGGCATTCAATATCACGCGGGATGAGGAATGGATCACTTATGCCTACCGTTGTCTTAACTGGTACCAGGGTGATAACGAACTGCATATTCCGCTCTATGATCATACTACCGGGGGTTGCCGGGACGGATTGCGTGCACAGGGCGCAAATGAAAATCAGGGAGCGGAATCTACTCTGTGCTGGCTTATGGCCTTGCTCGCCATTTACAAACACCGCGGTCTTGGCGAGATAAAACAGGATGATGAAAAAGAGCCTGCCCGGGTAACTGCCAAAAAGCCTGACATGGCATAGCTTTGTTACTCAGATTCTTTCCCATTTAGTATTTTGTTATAGTGCAGCCTCGCCATCAATTTTGGCAGGTTTAGTGTTGCAATACCGCAACGCTGGTCAGCAGAGGCGAACGGGATGATCAATTCGTCCTGGAAGATCATTGCACCACAACTGTAAACGACGTTGGGTACATATCCATCACGGTCATGCTCATTCGGTACCAGGATCGGCTTGTCGATGCGGCTGATGACCTGAGTCGGATCATCCAGATCCAGCAGCTCAATGCCGAGGCTGTAGGTCCGCATCGGGCCAACACCATGGGTGATTACCAGCCAGCCCTCGGATGTTTCAATGGGCGCGCCGCCATTGCCAATCTGAAAAAATTCGTACGGGAATCGAGGGATCTGCAGAACATGGGCTTGTTTCCAGAAATTTACATTATCCGAAAACATGATGAAGTTGTTCTCTCCATCCTGACGCGACAGCATGACGTATTTCCCATCGATCTTTCTAGGGAACAGGGCCATACCTTTGCCGCTTGCCTGTTTTCCATTCAATGTACTGATCTTGAATGAGAGAAAATCCCTGGTCTCGATGAGTTGTGGCAAGATGGTTTCGCCGTCATAGGCAGTATAGGTTGCATAGTAGATCACCGTGCCGTCATCTTCAACGAAACGCACGAAACGGGCATCCTCAATCCCTCCACTCTCGGACTCCGACCTGGGAAAGAGAACCCGCTCGGAAATTTGGTGTTCCGGCTGAAATAAAATCTCATAATTGGAACGCGCCAGCCACATCGCCTTTTCAATGACATCTTTTTTATCACTTGCTCGGATTTTAGTACCGTTAGAGTGATCATCAATTTTATTCTGCAACTCATTGAAAGTGAATTTGTCCGCTAAATCGCTGAGTAGCCATTTTATTACCTTGTTGCTGGCTCCCATGGCCTGAAGTTTTAAATGAAACAATTCTCGATCGTAGCTTGAATCAGTATGGATTCTGGGGGTGCGCACGTAGTTGCTCAGGGGATCGAAGTAAATATCATTGTTCTGATCGACAATCCCACTACGAAACTCGATGGAGGAGATGTGGCCTTCACCGACAGCACGGAAGCTCATGATGAAGCGGCAGGAGCCTTCAGGGTCGGTTTCCATACTTGGAACCAGAACCATGGATGGGTTATATAATGCCGCGGCCTCCACGGAGTATTCAGCGGTAAAATAAGCACCGATCAGAAGCTGGCATTCCTCGGACGGTTTGCAGCTATCAGGCACATAGTTAGCCACCCTGTTGAAGTTTCTTTCCAGTGTCTCACTAAAATAGCGGTGACGATGTGAGCAGTTGTGCATGATGGTTTCCAGTAATGTACATGCTTCGTCATCGTTCAGGCTCAGTACCCGCTTGATGATTCTGCGGATACGCTCTTCTGTGTGCGGGATATATGGACGTGTAATAACGCGGGCGATATTCGCATTTAACACGATGTGTTTGCGCCGTGCCCGCGGCACTGGGGGGATAGAACCGGTTTCTGTCATAAGTATGTCCAAATGTCTCGCAGACTACAAAAACCGTGTTACAACAATAACCAGTTTATTCATAATTAATATGTCATCTTTTTCTTTCCAATACTCGAATTAACGTGCATGCAGCGGAATAGGTATCATGCCTGTATTTTTCTTTTGCAGTTTGTTTATTGGACTGTGTTACTGTGGTGTAGAACTTAATTCCAGGTCCATAATCACTATGTTCAGCTAAAGCATGCAAGCGGATGATACATGAAAATTGCGATGTTAAGTCCTTTATCCTGGCGCACACCACCGCGACATTACGGGCCATGGGAAAACATAGTCAGTCTTCTCACTGAACAGCTGGTATCGATAGGCTTCGAAGTGACATTGTTTGCCAGCGGGGATTCTCTCACCTCAGGCGAACTCGCCTGGGTCTGCGAACGACCCTACTCGGAAGATCCCAGCATTGACCCCAAAGTATGGGAGTGTCTGCATATCGCAGAGTTGTTCAAGCGTGGTGATGAATTCGACCTGATTCACAATCATTATGATTTTCTACCGCTCAGTTACAGTGGTTTCACATCTACACCGATTGTCACCACGATCCACGGATTTTCTTCCCCAGCCATATTGCCTGTTTATAAAAAGTACAATGACAGCACCCATTATGTGGCCATAAGTGAGGCCGACAAATCTGCTGAACTCAATTACATTGCCACTATCAATCATGGAATCGACCTCAATCAATTCACATATCGACAGGAAACTGGAGACTACCTCCTGTTTCTTGGGCGTATCCACCCTGATAAAGGGGTTCATGATGCCATTGAGGTCGCACGTAAAATCGATAAACGTCTCGTCATCGCCGGAATCGTTCAGGACGAGGTTTATTTTAAGGAACAGATTGAGCCCTGCATTGATGGATCAAAAGTGGAATACATAGGCTCTGTCGGGTCGGAAAAGAGGCAGGAAATCATGGGCGGTGCACTGGCCATGTTGCACCTGATTCATTTTGATGAGCCGTTTGGTCTAAGCGTGGTCGAGTCCATGGCCTGTGGCACACCGGTCATCGCATATGGCCTGGGGTCAATGCCGGAACTCATTCAGAATGGCAGTACCGGATTTATCGTGGACGATGTGGATGCAGCTGTGCAGGCAGTGGACAAAATTAACACACTCGACAGACGCGCCTGCAGGGATGATGTGGAGAAACGTTTCACGTGTCAGCGTATGGCACACGATTACGTGGATGTTTACCTCAGGATACTGGAGGATCGGGAGAACTACCGGCCATGGGGACACTACGAAAACTTGCTCGAACGCAATGATCATAAGATCAAGGAACTTATTGTTAACCCGGGAGAGCGGCTGAGCCTACAGAAGCACCAGCGCCGTGCTGAACACTGGACTGTGGTCAGTGGCAAAGCCCTGGTTACAGTGGCAGAAAAAGAAATTCTGCTCAAGCCTGGGCAGTCAGTGGATATTCCAACCGGTACGGTTCATAGAATCATGAACCCTGGCGACACACAACTAGTTATCGTAGAAGTCCAGATGGGAGATTATTTTGGAGAGGATGATATTATTCGTCTGGAGGATGACTATGACCGCATCACATGAATCACCCATTATAGAGCGTTACGCAGCCAACCCGATTCTGACAAAAGACGATATCCCTTATCCGGTAGAAACTGTACACAATGCCGGCATTACACGATACGACGGTCGCATTATTATGCTGTTTCGATCTCACCTGCGCAACGGCCGTTCCATTATCGGTATTGCCGAAAGTGAAGATGGATTCAAATTTACGGTTGGGAAGGAGCCTTTCATGGTTCCTTCGACAGAAGGCAGCTCTGCTGAATACGAAACCTTTGGTATAGAGGATCCCAGGATCTGCTGCATTGATGGTGAATATTTGATTACCTACAGTGCCTATTCACGCCACGGTGTACGTATCGGCTTGGCCAGAACACGGGACTTTCGATCCGTAGAACGTGTCTCGATGATTTCGCAGTCAGACATGCGTAATGTTGTGATCTTCCCCGAGTGCTTTAATGGCTGTTACGCCCGATTGGATCGTCCCCATTCGGAAATCAGTCCCTGGTCGGTGTGGTTATCATGGTCACCGGATTTAATACATTGGGGTGAATCCGAAGTGGTAATGAAACCTGTGCCCTATCATTGGGACGAGAGCAAGATTGGTCCCGGTGCAACCCCGATCCGTACCGACCGTGGCTGGCTTAGTATTTATCATGGGGTATTCGAAACCATGGACGGTGCAGTGTACCGCCTCGGCGTAGCATTACATGATCTACTTAACCCAGCGAAAATTATCGGCGTCTCCGACGAATGGATACTGGCTCCGGAAGACCCCTGGGAGATAACGGGTTACGTACACAATGTGGTTTTTACCTGCGGCGCGGTAGAGGATGAAGATGGTGGCGTCAAAATTTACTGGGGCGGTGCAGATACCGTGATGTGTGTCGGTACCTCACGTCTCGATGATCTGGTTGATTTATGTCTTGGCAATAGCCGCCCGCCGTTTTAATAGTAGCAACATACAATACGCAGAGAACTTCAATATCCCTGCATAACGTATGCTTCGAAACTACCAAAGATTTTAAACCCACGAGGCGTATCGGCTTCAATAATTGCATTTTCGATTCTATGTTATTCTTAAAACAAATTAATAAATATCACACCGAGGCAACCATGAAGAAACTAATCTTACTCGCATTATCTTTAAACCTGGTCACACCTCTTTGTCTACGCAGAAAAACCTCACGGCCCAAAAGAAATGATAGACGATCCCGATATATGGGCAGATATAGTAAAAGTAGCCAAAGCGTTAACCGAGAATAAAGTATTAACAGATTGGCAAATTGAGAAGTTGCTACTCCCTGCCTAGAGCGGGGTTTCTGTTTTGAGTGTTTTTATTGCCTCTCTATAGGCCTCACATTCCTCAAGCAACCTGCGTTGCAGTGGCTCATCCGCTAATGATGGGAACACCCTGGAGCGTGTATTCAAGCTGTCTTCCAGATTTTTAATCTCAGCCAGCAGTGTCTCCCTGGAATCTTCTCCGGTCTCGGAGACCCCGAAAAAGATCCCGCCTATATCCACGGCAAAATGAATATCGCGTACCGAGTCCCCGACCACAATAGGCGGGAAGGTCTTGCCTATATCAGAGACCAATCGGCGTTGGGCACGGATCTCGTGGCGCAGCAGGCCGCCGACAAAGCGCGACTTGGAACCGTCTGACGATGAGCTTGGTCCACCAACGGCAAAGGCATTACTTGGTCCAAATAAGCTACCATTTGTCAAACCGAGCTTTTCAAGCGAATTTAAAAAATTGAATTGTGTCTGGTAGCGATATGAAATAAGAAGAATAGTGGCCTGTTCGGAAAGGGCTTGCAAAAGCTCCATGTGACTGTCCGGGACACTATCGTTTTGTAGATCGGCTTCATGATACTCGGTCAAACGGCGATAGAATAAGCCGGTAAAATAGAAACCCAGACAATCCTTGATATCTTCAGCTAATTCAGAATCTCTGAGTAGCCGCTTGATAAGGCCCTGTATGCCGCCGTGTTGGCGATACCATTCACTGCATTGCTCCTTATCAATAACATCCGGCAGTAAATCACAGTTGAAAGATGACCATGCAAATTTCTGGATTTGCTTATAGGTGGACATAGCGATAGCGATGCGGCGGCCACTTGCGCTCGTTGACGGAATGATTGTGCCATCCAGATCAAAGAAAATGAGCCGCTTTGGCAGCAGGTATTTCTTGTAATCTGTATCACTGAAACTGGGCATATTGATCCGCTAAAAGCGCATAATTGATTAACTGCATAATTAACTCGACTTCCAATCTGGCGAGGCACCTGTATTTACTGCAATCGACTGATACCTACAATTTAGTATATATCTGCAAAAATGCAGTAGATCTTGCATATAAAAGGGCAAGAAATGTACTGAAATCCGGCAGATAAGTTTTTACGTAGATTTGCAAGTCAGCCTGGTTTTGTCGCTTGGTGGGAAACTGACCGCCAGATTGATTTAGGTGATGAGATAATCTCTCATATAGATAATCTTATCACTAATTGACCGTCCGCTTTCGCTGGAAAGCAGACGTTGGTTAAGGTCTGCTTCATACTGAAAGCGGACATTAACGTTTAAGCTCAGCCGAAGCGGCGCGTTAACGACGACGTCGGCTGGAGCGAATTGTTAGGAGATTGATGTGCTCCTGATGTAAATATATGAAACACATAACTAGTTCCTAACTGATCTGGGACACCCAGCAATCAACTCTCTCAGTAAATGCCAGGAATCAACCGATAACGCACACGTTGTGCATAGTCTCGATAGCCCGGTAATTCTTCCTGTAAAGTCTGGTCTTCAAGTACTGTTCTAATTACCGCAATGATTGTTGCAATCGCCGCAGGTATCAGTGTCCATACCGAGCCCAGCGCAAGAACAATACCAAACAGTGGAAGAATATTTCCGGCATAACCCGGATGCCGAACAAACCGGTACGGGCCGGTATCACACACCACATGCCCTCGTTCCGTCTGAATACGTACCACGCTGGAGAAAAACCGGTTCTCTACCACTGCCCATGCAGCGAAAGAGTAACCGAATGCGATCAATATGAATCCAATTACACTTAACCATAACGGAAATTCGGGGGACCAGTTATAGCGATGGTCCAGCCCTGCCACAATAACCATAGGGTAACCGACACTCACCGCCATCAGTGGAGCAAGCACTTTATCCCAGGCCTTTGCGTTTTGGATATTTTCAATATTTTGTCGTTCGGCCGTCAATCCGGGGTGTCGCTGTTCCGCCCATATACGTCCCCCAATACCAGCGGCTAAGATCAGCAGGGAATAGACCCACGCCTCCCACCAACCGAGGTCCCAACCGCATATCAATAAAATCAGCGGGATAAGGAGATACACCACAACTAATCGGATCCACTGGAGAGGGGATACTGTTTGAGCTGCCTCTTCACTAACCGTCTTCGCTGACATGTCATTCCCCAAAATAAAACGGATTTGAGTGTGTGCCTAACAGTATGTTAACGAACCGATTGTCGGATAATGTTATATGGAAGGCGATTGAAGAACATAGAAATAAACTCCTTTTAATCAATATGTTGTCTTACTTTAGCGCCTTCATGCCTCAATATCCAGTAGGCTCACTTTGCTATTCCCAATAGCACTTTGGAAAACGCCATGTATATTGAATAATTTGGAAAAATATCTTTTATTTCAATAAATTATGATATGCAGGAGAGTATGCAATAACGACACATTTTAGGATCTATGGTATCAATTTGAATGTCCGCTTTCGCTGGAAAGCAGCCGGTCATAACATTTAATTAGAAAAACTTAAATAGATCGCTTAATTATCTGGATGCGAGTGTCTGCTTCATACTGAAAGCGGACGTTCAGGTCGAAGTAATGATGGGCAAATCATAGATTGGAGAGACCATCAATGATGGTATCAATCAAGGGTTCATTAAAACTAATGAGACAACCATGTTTGTGAAACAAGTAACCAGGACTTAATTACAAACTATTAGTTATCTACACAAAAAAGGCGGTTCGATTGAACCGCCCTGATCTAAGATGAATGTAGTGAGTTTATGTTGTCCCGTCTAAAACCTTGTTTGCTCTGATTTTACAGTGCAACATAATACTGGATGTTAATCCTTATCCTTATTCTTTATTTTAATTTGTACTCCCGTTTTACCACAGACCAATTCAGAGACATTATTTATCCCATCGAAACTCAATCCTTCAATTTCGTCATCATGTCTCTCTACCAGAAGCATTTTTTCATCCTCGCCTATATGCCCATACCATTTTTGGTTTCTGACTATTAATGGGGGAGTTCCCTCTGGAGCTAAAATGTCTAACACTTCACATTCTCCTTCGTAGCTAAAGGTCAGATCTTCATTGACCTGATACGCCCAGTCACAAGAATAGGTTGAATTATTTACGCTTGGATTGGTGTGTTCTGTGGCGCTAGTCCGACCTTCTGCCGTTGCAGTACCGTCACCGTAATAGGTGATTTCACCCGCAGCGGTGACGCTACTTGTAGAACAATCAGGGCAGCCTATCTGAAATGGTGGAGGGCTGTTACTACATGCCCATATTTCATTTTGAGCATACACACCGTTTAATAGACTGTTTGGATCTTTTTCTGCATATACTGAAGTCACAGGCAATGTGACTAGAATTAATACGACAAAGATATTTTTAATGTAGATATACTGATTTTTCATAACCGTTACTCCTTATTTTATTGCTTCGGAACAATAACTTAGGTATATGTTTAGCAGAGACAAGTGTCTGCTATTACGTGTTAATACATTCCCACGTAATAGCTTCTCTTTCAGGCGGGTCGTTGCAAATTGATAGCAACTCAAAAGAAGGGTTGATCCGCTAAATCCCTCAGGATTAAATCACATCAAAGAATTGTTATGCTGCTACAAATATAGTAGTTATCAACTCAATTATTTTGATCTAGATCATGTAATTAGTCACTCGGGAAAATCTCTGGTCGTATAGGAACCAAATAAGGATTTTGAAATTTTTGAATGTCCGCTTTCGCTGGAAAGCAGACGGTCAGGACATTTAATTAGAAAAACTTAAAAAGATCGCTTAATTATCTGGATGCGAATGTCTGCTTCATACTGAAAGCGGACGTTCATCAAATAGGATTTTCCTTAAAAGCTACCGCATCTACTTCAATCAGCATCCCATCTATCGCTAATTTTGGAACAGGGATTAATGTACTTGTCGGAAATATATTTTTATCCCAAATTTTATGCATCTCTTCAGTCCAAATTGACAACTTTTCCGCAGAGTGATCAACAATCAAAACTGTAATTTTCAGTGTGTTTTCCGGTTTTAAATCGTGCGAAGACAAGACAGCAAGTAAATTTTTCAAGGCAAACTGAACCTGTGTTCTGAAGTTATTGCTCAATTTATGGTTAGTGTCTTCCGCGCCACTCTGCCCAGAAATAAATACTAAAACTCCATTTTCTGGAGAAATTACGGAATGACAAAATGCATAAGGTGTTGGGTCAAATAGCGATGGGGGGTTGTAAAAAGTTGGAGTTTTGGAATCTTGTCTATTCATATTTACTAAACCTTAGATGTGATTTTAGTTTCTCTACCAGAGTATCAACGAGTAGAGCTTTGGGTCGATATTAGCATATCAATATTTAGTCCCGTATTATGTCCGCTTTCAGTATAAAGCGGACATTCAATGGCCATTTTAATATTCGATAGCTACACGGGTAGGATATAGTATTCTGATGTGAGTCCGATGCATTTTCATTTTGGTTAATTGTTTGTTTCCCCGTTCGAGTTCCATATGATTAAGAAAATTATATTTGTATGTTGCCTATTATTCTCTCTGACCTCATTGGCAGAGATAAATGCCGTGACCTTGCAACCATCGGATGATCGGTATATGTCCAATCTGACCCAGTTAACGTTCGATGGCGATAATGGCGAGGCCTATTTCAGTTTCGATAGTCGGCAATTGATCTATCAGTCCAATCGCGATGGCTATCAATGCGACAAAATCTGGATCATGGACATTGATGGTTCAAACAATAAAATGGTTAGCTCGGACCGCGGAGCACATACCTGCGCGTTCTTCTATCCGGGTGCACAAAATATCCTTTTCGCATCGACCAGTCACCTCAATGGCGCTTGTCCACCCAAGCCGAAATGGCCCAGTCATATTCGTTACGCTTGGCCGTTATATCCCTATGATATTTACCGGGCCAACTCGGACGGTTCCAACCTGATTGCACTGACTGATAATCCCAAGTATGACGCCGAACCTATAGTATCGTCCGACGGTAAATGGTTCGTGTTCGGCTCGCAGCGTGAGGGTGACTTTGACATATACCGTATGGATGTTGATGGCGGCAATATCAGACGTCTGACTAATACTGAGGGTTACGATGGTGGTCCGTGGATTTCACCGGATAGTTCTAAGATCGCCTGGCGTGCCTGGCATCCGCAAACCGTGGCTGAAAAAGCACAATGGCGTAACAATATGGAAATGAATTACATCCAATCCACACCGCTAGATATCTGGGTTATGGATGCGGATGGCAGCAACAAGAATCGCCTAACCAATAATGGTGCCACCAACTGGGCGCCATCATGGCACCCGGACGGTGAGCGCATAGTCTTTTCCAGTAACATGGATGATTGGCGTGAAGATTTACAAACATTTGGCCACAATTTCGAGCTTTACCTGATCAACAGTGACGGTACCGGGCTTGAGCGCATAACCTACAACAAGGTGTTCGATAGCTTTCCCATGTTTTCACCGGATGGCAAAAAGATCGTATTCGGCTCCAACCGTAATCCACAGAAGCCGCGTGCAACCGACATCTTTATTGCAGACTGGAACGAATAAATGAAAAGAACGTTATTACTTGTGCTGTGGCTATGGAGTAGCCTGCTACTGGCACAAGATGTTCAATCTCCAATACATCACGAACTCAAGGTTGCGCTTCAGCCCCAACAACAAGCATTGATCGTCACTGACCAAATCACATTGCCTGAATCGGTTGATAGCCTGACACTGCAATTGCATGCCGGTTTGAAACCCTACTTTTCCTCCGATCGTGGTGAAATAAGCGTGGACAAGTTGCGCAGTGGCAATGATTTTGAACGCTACCAAATCAAACTACCGAACGGAGCAACTCGCATGCGGGTTGAATATGCTGGAATGATCTATCATGCACTGAGTTCCGATCGTGCCGAGCAGTCGCGTGGTTTCCAAAATAGTGCTGGACTTATCGATACGGAGGGTGTGTTCCTAGCTGCCGCTAGTCTGTGGTACCCGCAACTAGAAGGATATCCTTACTTGACCTATTCATTACAGGTTGAATTGCCCATTGGCTGGTCTTCCGTCAGCCAGGGTAAACGAGAACAGCACCAGCGCGCTCCCAAACTGACCCGGGACCGCTGGAGCATCGACAAGCCACAGGAAGAGATTTACCTGATCGCGGCAGAATTCAACGAATATCAGCGAACCATGCAGCTGCAGCAAGGCGCAGTATACGCCCAGGTATTTTTACGTGAACCAGATCAGAAACTCGCTGATAAATACCTGGACGCGACTGCCATTTACCTGCAGATGTACGAGCAATTGCTTGGTCCCTATGCCTACAGCAAGTTCGCACTGGTGGAAAACTTCTGGGAGACCGGCTTTGGGATGCCGTCGTTTACCCTGCTGGGTTCACGCGTGATCCGTCTGCCGTTCATTCTTAATTCCTCCTATCCACACGAAATCCTGCATAACTGGTGGGGTAACGGTGTGTATGTCGATTTTGCAACTGGTAATTGGAGTGAAGGATTGACTGCATACCTGGCCGACCATCTGATCAAGGAACAACACAGGCAGGGGGCAAACTACCGTCAGCAGAGTTTGCAGAAATACCGGGACTATGCGGCTAATAACCGCGACTTTGCTCTTAGCCAGTTCCATAGCCGCCATAGTTCGGCCACTGAAGCGGTGGGTTATGGCAAGACCCTGATGCTGTTCCATATGTTACGCAAGCAACTGGGCAATGAAACCTTTCTCAAAGCTTTGCAAAAGCTATATCAGGATTATCAATTTCGGATTGCATCCTTTAACGATGTAATGCAGGTGTTCGAACAGACATCAGGTGAATCACTGCAGCAGTTTTTTTATCAATGGGTGGAGCGTACCGGTGCACCTGAACTAGTCCTTAAAGAGTGCAGCTTTGTAAAGAAGTCAGGGCAATACCGCCTTCAACTTACTCTGGAGCAGGTTCAACCTGGTGAACCGTACACACTGAACATCCCCGTGGCAGTGTCTGTGAAGAACAAGCGAGAGGCCAGTGAATTTATTGTCAATATGACGAAACGAAAGCAAACCTTTGAGCTGGATTTGCCATCATTACCCACGCGTGTAGATATTGATCCCCAGTTTGACCTGTTCCGTAATCTAGCCATAAAGGAAACACCGCCTGCCTTTACAGAGGTGTTCGGTGAAAGTGATCTGCTGGTGGTGTTGCCGTCTCAAGCAAATGGTGACATGAAAGATGCCTGGCACGCATTTGCGCAGGATGTTTCTCATATGGGTCCGGACCAGGTCAGCATTATCACTGACGATGAAATTGAATCATTACCCGAGAATAAAGCAGTAGTGGTCCTAGGATGGGACAATCGTTTTGCATCGCAGGTACAACGCGAATTGGTTCAACACCCGGTCAGTTTTGAATCCGGGGATGTGCAAATGGGGCAAGTACGTACTGAAAAACAGCATCATGCATTTGCCTGGGTTACTCGCGTAGATGGGACAGACAACCGATCCTTCTCTAGGGTACTAATTACTGCAGACTTGCCAAGTGCATTGCCAGGGCTGGGACGAAAGATTCCGCATTACCACAAGTACAGTTATCTGGCATTTGCCGGTGATGAGCCGGAAAACCGGCTTAAGGGACGCTGGCCTGTGACCGATTCACCAATGACAAAAGTGCTACAAAAAGATGCAGAGCGGGCAAAGTTGCGCACGTCGGCCGCGCTAATCGATCAGGTTTCAGTGTTCGATAGCGAGCGCATGATGACAACTGTGCGGTATATGAGCGATAAGGAACGTCAAGGTCGAGGCCTGGGTTTGGCGGGTCTTGTACAGGCAGCAGAATACATTGCAGAGTCATTCAGACAGGCAGGTCTGAAACCAGGTGGTGATAATGGCAGTTATTTCCAGTATTTTTCCGCAAAGGGAGAAGACGGCAAGTCCCGGACTCTGAAAAATGTCATCGGTGTCATTCTAGGTCGACATCCAAAGCTGTCTAGTCAGAACCTGGTGTTAGGAGCCCATTACGATCATCTGGGCCTGGGATGGCCTGATGTACGCGAGCAAAACTTGGGTAAAATACACTATGGAGCGGATGATAACGCCAGTGGTGTTGCAGTGATGCTGGAATTGGCGCGCGTATTGGGCAGTAACTTTCGACCCGACCGCACCACCGTATTCGCAGCATTTAGTGCGGAAGAAGCAGGACGACTGGGTTCGAAGCACTACGTCAAGCATGAAAAGGACTACCCGGTATCTAAAACCATCGCGATGTTGAATCTGGATTCTGTAGGGCGGCTGTTCGATAACAAGCTGATGGTGCTAGGTGCGGAGAGTGCTTCCGAGTGGACGCATATTTTCCGAGGTATCGGGGTTGTGACCGGTATTCCTTCTGTGATGGTCAATGAGCCGCTAGATGCCAGTGACCAGATTAGCTTCCATGAGGCGGGAGTGCCGGCAGTGCAACTGTTTTCCGGTGCGCATGTCGATTACCATCGTCCGGGAGATATAGCTGATAAGATAGATGCAGATGGCTTGGTCAAGGTAGCCGAGGTTAGCAGGCAGGTGTTGGAATATCTGGCCGGACGAGAGGAACCGATGACCAACCAGTTGGCTGTGGGCAAGGCTTTTCAAAGAGCCGGTGGCAGCCGTAAAGTCAGTCTTGGTAGCATCCCTGACTTTTCTTACCAGGGTGAAGGTTATCGTCTTGAAGGCGTGGTACCTGACTCACCAGCTGCAAAGGCAGGTCTAGGTAAAATGGACATTATCGTGGCTATTGACGATGCCACCATCAAGGGAATTCGTGATATCTCAAAAATATTGAAATCACTCAAGCCGGGTCAGACGATTCATATCCGTTACTTAAGGGATGGAAAACAACAGCAGACCAAGGCTATATTGAAAAGCAAGTGATCTATCAATTTACTCATGTGTTGATAAATAATCTGTATTACTGATCGCAAGTGGCTTTCATCCTTGATAATTCCCTGTAAATTTCTGGTACAGAGAGAGAAGGGGGACAGACCACTAATTACTGACATATCTAATGTCCGCTTTATACTGAAAGCGGACCTTCAAGTGAAAGTAATACTAGCTTTGTTATGTTCTGGTGCTTACGAAAACCGGTTTAATCACAAGAGTTAGGCTGGCACCACCTTATTAGCACACGGCCCTTTTTGGCCTTGTCCAACTTCATACTCCACTTTCTGACCATCACTTAGGGTTGCACCGCCAGCTTGGATTTCAGAATGATGAACAAACAGATCCTTGCCACCATCATCTGGAGTAATGAAACCAAAGCCTTTGCCTGCATCGAACCACTTTACTGTACCTGTACTCATGCCGTTTTTTCCTCTATGTATTTAATATTCATTAACTTCGATTATTTTGCTATGTGTCGCCGATTGTTACCGCTTTA
>PVMK01121653.1_pt1 | contig 21623 bp, 22 predicted proteins | sample 1853481 | NCBI WGS metagenome assembly PVMK01 (sample SAMN08533507, study PRJNA380276) | Marine sediment metagenome, whole genome shotgun sequencing project.
CGGAGGAAGCGACCTCCATCGTATTGGGTGTGATCTGCCTGCAGCTGGCAGCCCTCACCACGTCCATAACTTTTGCCGGATCGCTGTTTCTCCTGAAGGGAGATCAGCATCTGCAGCTCTCCACCCCGGCCTATCTTTGGGCCGCCGCCGCCGGGATTTGCATCGGCGGCGCCGAGATCGCCTACTTCTATCTGTTCGGGGGAATCGGCACGGCAAAACCTATGGCGGCGAGCATTGCCATACCAACGATCGTCAGCGGGACAATCGTCATCACGCTGCTCGTCTCCCTGTTCATCCTACGGGAGCCCTTGAACTGGAACCAATGGCTGGGCAGCGGATGCATCGTGTTGGGCATCGTCATTCTGTTTCTCAGCCGGAACGCCGCGCCGGCCTGAGCGCCCGGCTCGCCCGCAAACCCATGACAGACCCCGTGACCCCACGCCGCCGCAGAGTGCCCAGCGCAGAAACCCAGCCCCTGACGGGACGGCGTTTTGCCCGCTCCCTCGACTGGAACCTGCTGAGAGTATTCCACGAGATCGTGCAGGCGGCGGGCATTAGCGAGGCGGCCCGCCAGACTTCGCGTAAGCAACCCTCCCTCAGCATGGCGCTCAGGCGCCTAGAGGACCACCTCGGAATGAAGCTCTGTCAGCGGGGCCCAGGAGGATTTTCTCTGACGCACGAGGGCGAGGTGTTGGCTGAACTCTGTGAAACCGTCTACGAGTCGGTGTGCGGGATCCCGGCGCGCGCCGCTCATATGTCCGCGGAGCTAAGAGGCCGGATCCGAATCCAGCTGATCAGCAATCTGATCGATCCCACCATAGACACGGCCATCGAGTCGTTTCATCTCGCGCACGAAAGCGTCGAAATCTTTGTCAGTGTCACCACGTGGGACGTCATAAAGCGCAGCATTCTGCAAAATGAAGTGGAGATCGGTATCGCACCGGCACATCACCGGGATCCGCAGCTGCGCTACGAGCTGCTTTTCCGGGAAATCTATCGCCCCTATTGCGGCCGAAATCATCCGCTATTCGGAAAGACACTCCAAAGCCCCAAGAATTTGACCGGCGAAGCGATCCTTCTTACCGGCGCCGACGAACCCGATGAGTTGGCCCGTTTTCGCATGCGTTACAACCTTGGACGCCACGTTGCTGGGCTTTCGGAGCACTTGGAGGAGGCGCGACGACTGACCATCCTCGGCGTCGGCATCTGCTTTCTCCCAGAAGCCTTCGTGTCGAGCGACGTGGAAGACGGCAAACTCCATCCCGTCCTCGCCCGTGGAAAAGATCCGGCTTCGGACATCTTTCTCATCTCGAACCCTGGTGCGCCCGTCCACCGCGCCAGGGACACCTTGCTGGACCACTTCAGGCAAAGATTCGAAGGCCATTGAGCACAACGGTCGGTTCCGGTGGCCGGCGCTAGGACCGGCCCGCTGGACATAGACAGGATTGATGAAACTCATAGGATATTCCGGCCTATTCATAATATTTTTTTACGGTCAGGATGAGGCCTAGATTCCTCGCCGACAAAATCGCGGCGGATCGCTGGGGAGGGGTATGTTGAAGGGGGCATTGGAGACGGAGCGAGCCCGGGCAGAGGCCCAGGTCGATGAGGGTGAGACGCACCGTCGCAAAGAGGGGTTTTTCGAGCTACGCTACGTTCCCTCCGCCCGTCGCACGACCCTTCTCGGTTTCATCGGCGCTTTGGCGTTTTTTGGTGTTTGGGAGATCGGACATTACCTGACGCCGGAATCGGGGCAGCGGTTTCTACCCTCGGTCGAGCAAGTCGTCGGCAAGCTCATATTCCTTTATGCCGACAAGAACTTTCTCTACGACGTCGCTATCAGCTGCATGCGAATATTTGGCAGCTTTTTTTTAGCTTCGCTGATCGCTGTGCCGCTCGGTATTGCCATGGGGTGCTTTGCCAATTTGAGGGCCCTGGTTAACCCAACGGTGTCCGGATGGCGCTACCTCCCGGCGGCCTCCTTTATCCCACTCCTGCTGGTTTGGTTCGGCCCTACCGAAACGGCAAAAATGGGCCTGTTGTTCCTCGGTGTCGTTTTCTTCCTGGTGGCCATGGTATTGGACAACACCGAGGCCGTTGAAAACGCCCTGATCGAAGCGGCCCTTACGATGGGGGCCTCGCGCACGCGCATTGTCTTTAGCGTCGTCGTTCCCGCCGCTATGCCGGCCATTATCGATTCGATGCGAACCATGATCGCTGTCGGTTGGACCTATCTGGTCATTGCCGAGATCGTCGGCGCCCAGGCCGGGATCGGCGCCGTGATGATGCGTGCCGGGCGCTTCCTGAACGTCGACATCATCATGGCGGGCATTCTCATGATCGGTATTCTGGGCGTTCTCACCGACCTGCTTTTTCGTGGGCTCCAACGGATGTTGTTCCCTTGGAACGTCGAACGGAGGGCTTAGTGATGCCTGAGCAGAATAGCCCGGCCGTGATGTCGCTCGGAATCGTCAAGCAGTACCTCAATGGCGCGTTTACGGCGCTCGACAACATCGCGTTGGAGGTCAATGAAAATCAAATAGTGGCTTTGATCGGCCCTTCGGGTTGCGGCAAAACCACGATGTTGCGCTTGATCTCTGGACTCGAGCATCCGACCAGCGGCCGGCTGACCACTTTTGGTAAGCCGATTCAAGGTCCGGGACCCGATCGCGGAATGATTTTCCAGGCCTACACGTCGTTTCCCTGGCTGACTGCTCAGGCCAACATCGAATACGGCATGAAGATCATGGGGGTTCCCAAGGCCGAACGCCAAGCCAAGGCCGCGGAGTTTCTTAAGCTCGTGCATTTGGAGAAGTTTAAGGACAGTTATCCGGCGAGCCTGTCCGGCGGCATGAAGCAACGCGTCGCTATTGCCCGAACACTGGCGCAAGATCCGCGCGTCTTGCTAATGGACGAGCCATTCGGCGCCCTAGATGCCCAGGTTCGTTGGGAAATGCAGGAGATGATGATCGAGGTGATAGAGCGCGAGAGCAAAACGGTCATTCTGGTCACGCACGACATCCAAGAAGCGATCTATCTCGCCGACCGGATCATTTTCTTTACCCGCCAGCCAGGCCGTATCAAGGCTGACATTACCATGGAATTCAAAAACGGCCGCCGCTTTGCTCAGAAGGAGGAGCTCATATCCGAGCCCGGTTATGTCGAAATGGAGCGTCAGTTGTTTTCTATGATGCGCGAAGAGATTCAATCCGCGGCATGACGCATTGCCGTGTCAGTCGAGCGGCTGCCAACAAAACTTACGACCGACCAAGAGAACCAAAAGCAGGGAGTCAAGAAATGAAACGTTTGGATTTATCGAGAGTATGGCGCGTTGTGGCCAACCTCCTCCTGGGATTTGGGCTAACCTTAACCTTCGCGCTTCATTCAAAAGATCTGCGGGCGGAAGAGGATGTGACGATCACGATCATATCCTTCTCACCCTATGCGCCTTGGTACATCGTCCAGGAAAGGGGCTTGGCCAAGGGCATCAACCTGGACATCCAGATTATCGAGGACATCACGGCAAAGAATGCCGCGCTTACCAGTGGCACCGTCCAATGTATGCTGAACACCTTGGATTCCGTTGTTGTTGCACGAGCGGCGGGTATTCCGGTGAAGGTCATCGCCGTCCCGGCAATGTCGTTCGGTCTCGACGAAATGGTTGTCGATCAATCAATCACCTCCGTTGAGGATTTCCCCGGCAAGCGGTATGGCGCCGACTACGCCTTCTTGAATCACATGTGGATGCTGCTAACGCTCAAGAAAGCCGGTATCCCTGTCGACCAGCTTGAGCACAGTATCATGCTGCCGCAAGATAGCGCGGCGGCGTTTGTCAGTGGCGGCCTCGATATCGACGTCAACTATGTTCCTTTCTCCAGCCAGTCGTTGACGCGTGACGGGGCTCACGTACTGAAGACCAGCTTCACCGATCGGACATGGGAACGTGGTCTGATTTCCGAGGCAATTGCCTGCAACGAACACTGGCTTGCGGAGAAACCGGAGGCTGCCACCGAATTAATGCGAGCTTGGTTTGAAGCCGTGAACTGGTGGAAAGAAAACCCGGCCGAGGGCAACGAACTCATTGCCAAGGGGCTCGACTGGCCGGTGGCCGACGTGAAGCTGACGCAGTACGGCGCCATCATGCTGACGCTCGATCAGAACCTGGGCGCTTTTGGCATCGCGGGTGGCAAGGCGGTTTGTGCAAGCCTGCCCGAAGGCACGCCGCCGGTTCCAAGTGAGCCGAGTAACTGGGGCAATATTCTGTTCGATGGAGCGCCGGATTGCGAAGCTGGATATCTGCCAGCCACTTGGGATCTATTCGGCCAAGTGTACCAAGATGCCGGGGTCACTGATATTACGGCGCCGGCCGCAGAGGGGCTGGACCCGAGCATCCTCGAGTCGCTCGCGGCCGACGGCGTGCAGTCGAGCTACTCCAACAACTCCTGGATCGGCCGCCTCGGACCGTAGCGTTCGAATGAGGGGCCGCCCGGCAGGCGGCGGCTCCTCCCGTTCCATCTATGAGACAGGGAAAGGATGGCGTCATGCCGGATCCGAAGACAGGAGAACTCCGCGGCACCCGCAACATCAAGCGCCTGAAGCGGATTTCTCAGAAGAAACAAGACGAAGAGATCGCACGCTGCCTGGAACTGGGTCTAGAGGCGGCGAACTCTATCAACGACCGGACCATCTCGCTGTTCAGCCGGGGCCATCAGCCGGCCTTCGCCGGGATCAACACTTTCATGAAGGCGCCCTATTGCGAGGACGTGCGAAAGGTCGGCGACTACGAGGCCGCCTTCGTCGGCGTTCCCTTCGACACTGGGACGACCTACCGTCCGGGAACCCGCTTCGGACCGCAAGCGGTCCGGCGAATCTCCGCCGTCTACGACGGCTATTCGATCGACGCCGGCGTCGACCTCTTCGAGGAGCTGGACTTTTGCGATGCCGGCGACGTGTTCGTCATCCCGGGCAACATCGAGAAGACCTTCGATCAGGTCACCATGGCCATCGCGCACATTTACACCTCCGGAGCGTTTCCCATTATCTGCGGCGGCGATCACTCTCTGGGCTATCCCAATGTGCGGGGCGTCGCCCCCCATATCGACGGCAACGTGGGCATCATCCATTTCGATCGTCATATCGACATGCAGGACATGGATATGGACGAGCGCATGCACACCACGCCCTGGTACTGGACGTCCAACGCCCACGAGGACGTGGAGTTCCACGGCACCCATAACGATCACAGCCATATGCACGATGTCGGTCTCGCCAATTGCCCGCCCAAGAATCTGGTGCAGATCGGCATCGGCGGCTGGTACGGCTCGCGCCCCGGATCGGAAGTCGCGCGCGAACGCGGCTCCAGCGTCATGACCATGAAAGACGTGGAAGAGCTGGGCGTTCACAAGGCCGCCGAGATGGCCCTGGAACTGGCCTGGAAGAACGCCAAGGCCGTTTACCTCTCCTTCGACATCGATTCCATCGATCCCGGCTTCGCGCCCGGCACGGGGACGCCGGAGCCTGGCGGCTTCACCCCGCGCGAGGCGCTGGAGATGGTGCGCCTGATCGCTCGCGAAGGGCTCTGCGCCATGGAGGTCGTCGAGGTATCGCCGCCCTATGACGTGAACGACAACACCTCGCAACTCGCCTGCCGGGTGATCCTCGACACCTTGGGAACCTTGGTGGTCGAGGGAAAACTAGGCCATCGCAGCGAGGTCATGGCGAAGGACGAATAATACCAAGGAGCGGCCCGTGAGTGTATGGTGCCGGCGCCGGGGGGCGGCACCGTCGGGGCTTTTGCGCAAGGGATGTGCGCTTGGGGATGTGCGCTTGGGATATGGGGACGTTTGAATGACAGCCGTGCTCTTGTTGGGTTTTCTCTTGGGGCTGCAACACGCCCTGGAGGCCGACCATTTGGCGGCGCTCGCCAGTCTTGCGGCACGCAGCCGCTCGCGGCGCAGCGTCATCCGCCACGGCTTCGTCTGGGGCCTTGGCCATATGGCGACGCTCTGCACTTTCGCCGGCGCGGTCATCATCTGCGAATGGGCGGTCGGCCCGACGCTGGCCGGTTGGCTCGAGATCGCGGTCGGGGCGATGCTGATGCTGCTGGGCGGACACCTGCTCTACCGCCTGCATCGCGATCGTATTCACTTCCACGCTCACCGCCACGAGGATGGGCGCATCCACTTGCACGCCCACTCCCACGCCGGGGAGGCTACGCCCCACGGGCGATCCCGGCATGATCATGGCCATCGCCGCGAGTTTCCCCTGCGCAGCCTGCTGGTTGGGATGATGCATGGTCTGGCCGGCTCGGCGGCCCTGGTGGTCCTGGCCGGCGCCGCGCTCAGTTCTCCCCTGGACGGGGTCTTCTACGTGCTCATTTTCGGCCTGGGATCCGTGATCGGCATGGTCGCCCTGTCGCTCGTCATCGCCATTCCAATCAGCTGGAGCGCCAAGTCGCTCACCTGGGCCAACCGCAGCTTGCAGTCCGGCATGGGCCTGGCAAGCCTGGCTCTTGGCGGCTTCGTCATTCTCGAGGTCGTTGGCGATCCGGCCTTCGCCCTATGAGACGGTAACCGGCAGACCTTGGGTGTTCCGTTCCTCGACGCCTATTCGGCGGCCCGCCGCGGGCCGGGCGCGAGGGGCATGACCGAGACCCGCTCCCGGTAATAGGGCAGGTGGTCGACCCGCGGTTGGTAGCTACCGTCGTCGATGCATTGGCGGACGTGGCCGGCGATCTCTTCCATGGGAGCGAACCAAACATCGCCCTTCTCGCGCATGTAGGCGAGCAGCTTCTCGACCCGCCGCCAGCGCGCGAGGCGCCCGGTGGCGAAGGGATGCCAGACCCCGACCCAGAGGCCGCCGTTCTCCCACATGGCATCGAACTCCTCCCGGAACACGGCTATGCCGCGCTCCGGCGACTGAATAGGCATCATGTAGTCGAGATCCATCGAGTGGACGAACTGGGGCCAGTCGTCCATGCCCCAGTACGACGGCAACTCGATAAGCTCGCCTTGCTCCGTCTTGAGAACATAGGGCACGTCGTCGCCCATGAGGGAAGCGTCGTAGAGGAAGCCTTCCTCGATCAAAAGGTCGGCCGAGTGGTTCGAGAAGTTGTAGAGGGGCGCGCGCCAACCGCGGGGCCGCTTTCCGGTGTGGCGCTCGATGACCTCGATGCCGCGCTGCAGCCAGTAGGCCTCCTCCTCCCGGCCCGCGCCACTGGGGTTCTCGTGGATGTAGCCGTGGTGTCCGACCTCGTGACCGCCCGCCACCATGGCTTCGACCGCCGCGGGATACTGTTCGATACACCAGGCCGGTACGAAGAAGGTCTGGTGTATCTCCAGTTCGCGGTAGGTTTCGAGGATCCGCGGCACCGCCACCTCCGGCCCGTAGCGCAGCATCGATATCGCCGAGACCCGGGAAATCGAATCGCGCGGATGCTCCAGGTGAATGAGGCTGTCGGCATCCATGTCGAAGGTGATTGAGACGGCGCACTTGGCGCCGTTCGGCCAAGGTATGGGGTTCGCGATCATCGCTTGGCTGCTCCTCTCGTTCGTCGCGGCGCGTGGGAACTCCACGTCCACTTGCTTCAGTTATGGCATGACGCTGCCGCCGTTGGGGTCGAGGGTCTGGCCGGTCATGAAGCTCGCGCCCGGTCCGGCAAGGAAGACGGCGACGGCGGCGACTTCTTCCGGCTGGCCGACGCGCTCCAAGGGGATCTGCGCCTCCTTCTCGCGCCACTCGGCCGACATGGCTTCCGGGCCGAGCATATCGGTGTCGATCGGTCCGGGCGCAATGGCGTTGATCAGGATATCGGGCCCAAACTCCTTGGCCCAGGACCGGGTCAGGGTCAGGACCCCGGCCTTGGAGGCGCAATAGGCGGAGAAGTTCTCGCGCCCAAAATAGCCGAGGTCCGAGGCGACATTGATGACACGACCACCCTCGCCCTGCGCGCGTATGATGCGAAGGCCCTCGCGCCCCACCAAGAAGACGCCGCGCAGGTTGACGCCCATCAACCGGTCGTAATCCGCCGCCGTGGTCTCGAGAAGCGGCTTCTCCAGCATGACGCCGGCATTGCTCACCAGAATGTCGAGGCCGCCGAGCCCCGCCAACGACTCGGCAAAACCCGAGGCGATGCTGGCCTCGTCGCTGACGTCGAGGCGGATCGGAAATGCGCGGCCGCCGTTTGCCGTTGCGGCCGCCGTGATCGACGTGACCGTCTCTTCGGCTTTCCCCGGCGAGGCCCCGTAGCAGACCGCCACATGGGCGCCCTCCCCTGCGAACGCCTGGGCGATCGCACGGCCGATACCGCGCGAGGCGCCGGTCACCAGGGCGCGCCGTCCAGCCAAGAGTCCACTCATGCCATCAGCTCCCCACGGTCCACGTTGATCGTCTGGCCGGTGATGTTAGCCGCCATATCGGACGCAAGAAACAGATAGGTCCCGGCCACGTCGTCCGGCTCCATCAGGCCGGGAAAGGCCTGGGCCGACATGATCTCATCCAGACAATCGTCCTCGCTGCGGCCGTCGCGGGCGGCGATCTTCGAGAGCGACAGCATGGAAGCGTCGGTGCGCACCCAGCCGGGACAGATCGCATTGACGGCAATGCCGCGCGGGCCCAGCTCCTCGGCCAAGCAGCGCATGAAGCCGATGTTGGCGTGCTTGGAGCTGCTGTAGGCGCTGAAGGGCCCGGCCGAGGTGCGGCCCCAGACCGAGGCGGTAATGATGATACGGCCGCCGGCCGGCATCGCCTTCACCGCTTCGCGCGTGACGTAATAGGTGCCGATCACGTTGATTTCGATAATCCGTCGGAAGGTCGCCTCTACCTCGTCGCCGGGCTCCAGGATCGGCGTGATGCGCTCGAGACCGGCGTTGTTCACCAGGACGTCGAGCGCTCCCAGGCCGCCGACCTCGCGCGCCACCGCCGCGCGGTCGGTGATGTCGCAAATAATGGCGCGGACCTCTCGGCCGCAGTCCTCGGCGAGGGCCTCGGCCGCGCGCCTGACGCTCTCGCCGGTCGCGAGGATCGTCAGCTCCGCGCCGGCGCGCGCGAAGCCCCGGGCGATGCCGAGACCGACGCCGCGGCTGGCGCCGGTTACCAGGACGCGTTTGCCACGAAGATCCGCCGGGAGATCCCCTGGGAGGTCCAGGCCCGTCATTCGCCGACCTCATCGGGCCGCAGCGCCTCCTGGAGTTTCTCTTCGGTCGCCCTGGCCTGGTCGCGCATGATATCGCGCACATGGTTGCGCAGGTGGAAGAAGGCCTCGGTTTCCTTGGTGGTAATGGTGCGCTCGCCGGGGATGTGATCGGCCACCTTGATTTCCTCGATGATGGTGGCCGGCCGGGCGGAGAACATGAAGATGCGGTCGGCCAGGAATACGGCCTCCTCGACGTCGTGGGTGACGAAGATCACCGCCTTCTTTTCGACCCGGTTGATCTCCAAGAGTTGGTACTGCAGGAATTCGCGGGTCTGGGCGTCGAGGGCGCCGAAGGGCTCGTCCATCAGCAATATGTCCGGGCCGGCGGCAAGCGTCCGGGCGATCGCGACGCGCTGGCGCATGCCGCCGGAGATACGGTTGACGTAGAAGTCGGAGAACTCTTCGAGGCCGACGAGGTCGAGATAGTGGCGCGCGATCTCGTCCTTCTCGGCGCTGTTGATGTCGGCGCGGTATTTGGTGCCGAAGCGGATGTTCTCCAGCACGGTGAGCCAGGGAAAGGAGGTATAGGCCTGGAACACCATGCCCTTCAGGCGGTCCGGCCCGGTCACCTTCTGGCCGGCCAGGAAGACCTCGCCGTCGCTCGCCGTTTCGAGGCCGCCGACGATGCGCATCAGGGTCGTCTTGCCACAGCCGGAAGGGCCCAGATAGATGGCGAACTCGCCGGCCGTCAGGTCCATCGAGATGTTGTCTATGACCTGGATCGCCGCGTGGGACGGGCCATCGGCCTCGAAGATCTTGGTCACACCCGCGACCCGCAGGAACGGCGTCTCGTGATCCATGGTGCGTCCCTTTAGAGGTATCTGAAGTAGCGGCGGTGGAGCACGCGGATCGCCTGGTCGGTGGCCAAGCCGATGACGCCCACGGTCAGGATGCCGGCCATCACCTCCGGCGTCTTGACGAAACGCCGCGCCGCCCAGATGACGTGGCCGATGCCGCTGTTAGAGGCGACGATCTCGGCGACGATGATCCAGGTCCAGCACCAGCCGAGGGTAATGCGCAGATTGTCCACCATGCTGGGCGCCATGGCGCGCAGCACGATGTCGCGGGTGATCTGGCGCGGCTTGGCCCCCAGGGTATAGCCGATCTCGATGAACTCGCGCGGCACCCGCTTGGTGTCGTCGGCGATCAGCAGCACCAGCTGGAAGAAGGTGCCCATCCAGAGCACGGCGATCTTGGAAGACTCGCCGATACCGAACCAGATGATCAGCAGCGGCACCAGGGCCGGAACCGGCAGATAGCGGATGAAGTCAATAATCGGCTCGAGCAGCGTCCCCACGATGCGGTAGTTGCTCATCCACATGCCGATCGGCACCGCCATGACGACGGACAGCAAGAAGGCGCTCCAGACCCGCGCGACACTGATCCAGATGTCCTCGATAAAGTTCCGCTCCACCAGCATGTAATAGAGGGCCGCGACCACCTTCCAGGGCAGGGGAAGGAAGCGCTGGGGAACGATTTCGAATGCGGAGATCAGCGCCCAGATGCCGATGAAGCCAATAAAGGCGCAAATGCCGAGCACCAGGTCGCTACGGCCTGAGCTCATGCCGCGGTAGGCAAAGAGCGATCGTCGGGTCACGGGTGGGGGTACCTGCGTCCGGATACGGTGAGGGAACGAGGCCCGGGCGAGCCGCCTTGTCAGGCAGGGCGGCGGCGCCCGGAGGCCTCAGCGGTTCAAGTTAACGGGTCTTGCCGTCGAACAGGCCCTCGGTCAGGGTCGGGTCGACCATCGCTTCGTAGTCGAGCGCTTGATCCATGAGATCGAGGTCGACGTTGATCGCGTTGAGGCCGTCGATCACGTCCTTCAGTTTCGGATCTTGCCCGATGCCGAAGAACTCCAAGGCGTCCTCGTAGGAGGTGTAGTAGACGCCGCCCAGGTCCGCCTTCATCTGATCCGGCGTCACGTCATAGGTCGGCGCCGCCACCTCGAGGAACTTTTCGGGGTCGTTGTTGTAGAGATCGACGGCGCGGTAGATGCCGCGCATGAACTTGGCGTACTTCTCGCGGTTGGCCTCGTAGTCGGTCTTGTTGACGATCACCACGTCGGTGATCAGACCGTTGAAGTCCGCCGACGACAACAGGATCTTCGAGCCCTTGCGCGAGGTGTTGGCGACGATCTCGCTCAACATCGGCTCCCAGGTGGCGACCGCCGCGACCGACGGATCCTCGAACACCGCCGAGGCGTCGTCGGTGGCGATCATCCGCACCTCGACGTCCTTGTTGAAGTCGTACCCGGCCAGCTTGAGCGCGTGGGCGGTCATGATGGTGCCCGGGTGGTTGATCTCGCCGGCGAAGATCTTGCCGACCAGGTCGGTGACATCGTTGATCTCGGGCCCGGCGACGACGCCGTCGGCGCCCACGGAGACATCGATCACGCCGATCACCACCAGGTTGGAGTCCGCCTCCAGCGGGCGCGACATGTGCTCGCCGATGGTGCGCATGGTGCAGTCGATATCGCCGATCTCGAGTCCCGGCAAGACATTGGCCCGGTCGTTGTCGAACACGGTTTCGACCTCGAGGCCTTCTTCCTCGAAATAGCCCATGCCCATCGCCACCGGCGTCGGCGCGAAGCCGAACCAGTAGGGATAGGCGCAGCGGATCACATCCTGCGCCTGCGCCGCCGGCGCCTGAACGACGAACGACGCGGCCGCCAGCACGACGGCCGCAGCCGAACAAGACAATAGCGTTCTCACAAATCTCATGAGTCTTCCTCCCTGGGTCCCGGTGTTGATTGTGGCCAGCATGGCGACCGCCGCCGCCGATATCGCCTGCAACCAAGGACCGGGCCGGGCCGCCCTATGACGGCGGCAGCCGGTCCGCGAGGGTCGGCCCACACCATGATAGATGTGAGCGCCGTTGGCGACCGCGGCGGTCAGGTTCGGGACCTGCCCCGCGAGGATCGCCCAAATCGCCAAGAATTGCTAGAGCCTAGGCCGGGCCCGGACAGTCTGAATTCGCTGCCTTTGATCGAGCGCCCTCACGCGCCCTGCCTGCGCTTGGCGACCGCCTCGGCCAGCGGGCAGAGGATCTCGTACATCATGGTGACGCCCACCAGGGCGGTGTTGCCGCTGGGATCGAACGGCGGGGCGACCTCGACCACGTCGCCGCCGACCAGATCGAGCCCGCGCAGGCCGCGCAGCAAGATCTGCGCCTCGACGGTGGTGAGGCCGCCGACCTCCGGCGTGCCGGTGCCGGGCGCATAGACCGGATCGAGCCCGTCGACGTCGAAGGAGATGTAAGTCGGCCCGTCGCCCACGACCCGGCGCGCCTCGGCGATCACCGCCTCGACGCCGAGCTCGGTGAACTCTTCCATGAAGATGACGCGCATGCCGGTCTCCAACGAGAAGGTCCAGCCTTCGTCGGAGTTCTGGGCGCCGCGGATGCCGATCTGCACCGTGCGCTTGGGATCCAGCAAGCCCTCCTCCACCGCGCGGCGGAAGGGCGCGCCATGGGTGAACTTGGAGCCGAGGAACTCGTCCCAGGTATCGGTGTGGGCATCGATGTGGACCATGCCGAGGGGGCGCTCGGCGGCGATCGCCTGGAAGATCGGCAGGGTGATCGAATGATCGCCCCCGGCGCTCAAGGGGGCGACGCCGGCGGCGTGCAGGACGCGGTAGAAGTCGGCGATGTCGTCGAGGGTGCCCTTGAGGTCGTAGATGCGCGGAAACGGCACGTCGCCCAGATCGGCGACGGTGCAGAGCTCGTAGGGGTTGATCCGGGTCACGTGGTGGATGGCGCGCATGAAGCTCGACATGTTGCGCATCTCGCGCGGGCCGTGGCGGGCGCCCGCCCGGTTGGTCACCCCGCCGTCGAAGGGCACGCCGACGAGGCCGATATCGACGCCGGTCGGATCGCGGGTCAAGGGCGCGCGCATGAAGGTGGCGATCTCGCGGTAGCGCGGCGCGGTCATGGGGTCCTCGACCTGGGGCAGATCGGGTCGCTTGTCCATGAGGCTCTCCCTGGGGCGTGCTTCTAGGCGGCGGTCGGCTCGTGACGAGAGCCCAGCCTACAGAAATCGGAGAGCCATGAGAACCGGCTTGGCCGGCTTTTCCGACAGTCAACGCACGGTCTTGCCCCGACCAAGTTCAGCTAAGCCTGAGCGCTGGAATTACTCGTTTGTCAGCTCCTCTGGAAGGGTGAGACACATAAGGTCGAGTTTGCCGCCGTTTTGGCTGGGCAAGAGGAGCGACGGGCCATGCCGGAATTCGATTTCGAAGAGGGATTTCAACATCTCGACGCCGCCATGAAAGCGGACGGTCCGGGCTCGCCAGTCGTGCCCTTCATCGCCCAGATGCACGAGTTCGCCATGGTCGCCACGGGCGCGGCGGGCGACGTCTTCTACAGCGATGCCGAGACCTTCGTGCGCGGCATCTCGACCACCTCGCGGGACCTGGGCTTCGACACGCCGTCGTTCATCTGGGACGCCTACAACATCGAGGCCGAGGCGCTCGGCGTGCCGCTGGTCACCTTCACCGACATGGCGCCGGCGCTCGACAACCTGACGCCGCTGATCCGCGACGAGAAAGACTTGGCCCGGCTCAAGTCGCCCGACCCGGCGACGGCCGGGCGCATGCCCTTCGTGGCGGAAGTGCTGCACATCGGCAAGGAGCTGACCGGCCGCCGGCCGTTCCACGGCTTCTGCGCGCCCTTCACCATGGCGGCGCACCTCATGACCTTCGAGAACCTGATCGTCGGGATCAAGCAGAACCCGGCCTTCGTCCACAAGGTCATGGACTTCATCGTCGACGAGGTGCTGGCGCCCTACTGCCGTTACATGCAGACGCAGTTCCCGGACCTGGAGTCCCACGACGGCTCCGACGCCACCGCCTCGCTGCCCTTCATCACCCAGGAAATGCAGGAAGAATTCGCCCTCGGCCCCATCCTGCGCCTGCAGCGGCAGATGGACCTCCCGGTCTACGTCGACAACTGGTGGGGCGATTCCTACACCAGCGACAAGGCGCGCTTCTGGGACAACAAGCTGAAAGCGACCCCGGGTTATCTCAAGACCCAGGACCCGGATACCTGGAAGATGGGCCTCAGCGAGTTCATGGCCCACGCCCAGTCGAGGCAAAAGCCGGTCGTCGTCGGCATCGACAACAATTTGTTCCAGAACGGCACGGAGGTGGAGATCCGCCAGCGCGTTCACGAGTACTTCGAGGTGATCGAGGAGGCCAGCGGGCGCGGCTGCGTCTACTTCTGCTCGCTCTCCGCCGTGACGCCCCGCGAAAACGTGGAGATCGCCCTCGACGCCGTGCGCCAGTTCCGCGCCGGCGACCGGCCCTGGGCCGGCGAGCGCCGGGCCGGCACCCCGGAAGCCCGCGGCGAGACGCCAGGCGAGACGGGGCCCGAGCCCAAAAAGAAGCCGAGCGTCGCCGCTGCCCCGTCGGCAAAGCCGTCGAAAGAGGACCCGCTGGAGGACCTGCTCGACGACATCTTCGACGCGGTCCTCGACCAGGATGACGGCTTGACGTTGGACCTGGTGCAAGACGCGGTAGGGCGTGGGATCTCGGTGCACAAGATCCTCGACGAGGCGCTGATCGCCGCCATGGACGACATCGGCGATGATTTCTCCAAGGGCGTCATCTTCGTGCCCGAGATGCTGATGGCCGCGCGCGCCATGAAGGCGGGCCTCGAGGTGCTGCGCCCGATCCTGACGGCAACCGGCGAGCCGCCCAAGGGCAAGGTGATGCTGGCGACGGTGCAGGGCGACGTGCACGACATCGGCAAGAACCTGGTCGGCATGATGCTGGAAGGGGCCGGTTACGACGTGGTCGACCTCGGCGTCAACGCCACGCCCGAGGCGATCCTCGAGTCCGCCAACCGGGAGGACCCGGACGTGGTCGGCCTGTCGGCGCTGCTCACCACCTCCATGCCGTCCATGCAGAAGACTCTCAAGCTGTTCCGGGAAAAGCAGTCGCCCTATCCGGTGATCGTCGGCGGCGCGCCGGTGACCCGGGCCTTCGCCGACCACATCGGCGCCGACGGCTACGGCGAAAACGCGCCGGAGGCCGTCGAGACCGTGCACCGCCTGGTCGGCGCGGCCGCGGCGGAGATGGCAGAGGCGGCGGCCGTGGCGGCCGAGTGACGCTGCGCGTAACTAAAGAGCGCCTCAGCCCGTCCAGCCCAGCAGCTCGTCCTCGAAGGGGAACCGGACCAGGAGTTCGTGGCCGTCCTCGGAGATGAGGATCTGCTGCTCAAGCTTCACGCCCTCGCGGCCGCCGACCTCGCCGACGTAGCTCTCGACGCTCATGGTCATGCCGGGTTTCAGCGCGCCATCGTAGATGAAGGCCGCGTCCTGGGGGTAGTAGATCGCGGGCCATTCGTCGGACATGCCGCCGCCGTGGGCGTCCAGCAGCTCGGTCATCTGCCCGGCCCACTGCCGGTCCACTCTCCACGCCGTCGCGAGGCGAACATATAGCTGAGCGGCAACACGTCCGTGCGCAGCTCGTCGACCGTCTCCAGGTCCCGGCCGGTGAACAGGCCCGGTTCCGCATCGAAGTAGACCGTGGGTCCCTCCGCCGGGACGAAGAGATAGCCGGCCAGGATGTGGGTCTGGAAGATCGCGCAGTTGCGCACCCCCGTGGCGTAGCGGATGGAATAGGGCGACAAGAGGACGCAGGCGGCGATGTCCTGCTTCTTGAGCTGCGCGCGGAGGCGGCCGAGGCGATAGGCGCGCATCTTTACCAGATCGATCGGCGCCTCGGTATCGGTGATCGTCGGGCGCGGCGTCGTGGGGGCCGCCTCCTTCAGGGTCAGGTTGCGATAGCCTTTGGGCTCGGCCGCCGGGGCGTCCGGGTGGCCCGCCTGGTGGGGCTTGGCCTCGCTTACAGCGCCTTTGGGTGCCGTGTCGTCCATCTCAGTCCAGCCCCGCCGTCTTGGTCGTTCACAATCATAACCCAACTCAGGCCCCATCGGCCCGGGCCTCAAAGCTGAATGAAAACCCGGCCGCCCTCGACCTTGACCGGATAGCACTTGAGGTCAACGCAGACCGGTGCGCTCCTGGCCTTGCCGCTGGGGATGTGGAAGCGGCCCTGGTGCAGCGGGCATTCGATGATGTCGCCGATCACCAGGCCGTCGGCGAGATGGGCCTTCTCGTGGGTGCAGTGGCCGTCGGTGGCGTAGAAGCCCTTGGGCGTGTTGTAGACCGCAAAGGTCCGCGCGCCGTGATCGAAGCGAAGCACGTCCTCCTCGTCGATCTCCTCGACCGCGCAGACCAGGTGCCAATCGCCCGTCATGACCCGCCCTTCGTGTCGGCCGCGTTGCGGCGGGTCAAACGGCCCGCTCGTCGGCGACGGCCGGCCGGCCCAAGCTGCGCCGCCAGACCGCGCCCAACACCTCGGCGTTGGTGCGAAAGAGCCCGCGGCTCGGTGCCGGCAATTGGTCTCGAAGCGCAGCGTTCAGGCGCGGCAGAGCATGGAACGGCACCATGGGATAGAGGTGGTGCTCGAGATGGCTCGACATGTTGGCGTAGAGGAAGTCGGCGAACCGGTTGGTGGTGAAGGACCGGGTCGACTTCGTCAGGTCGTGCTGGTCTTCGGCCATCTCGGCGTGCTGGATGACGGTGTAGAGCTGCATGGTGACGCCGCCCACCAAACGCGGGATCACCAGGAAGGTCAGCACCCAGAGGGACCCGGTGGCAGCCGCTGCGGCCCCAGCGAGGTAGAGCGCGAGGAAAATCCGCGACTCCCACGTCAACTTCGGCAGTTCGCTCGCCGGGGTGAAGGCGACCACCTCCGCATCGAAGCGGCCGAACGCGTTCCGCACCATGTGCCGGGCGTCGTAGACATACTGGCCCAGGTCCGACATCTCCAACGCCCAGCTCTTGATGGTCAGCGGCGTGTTGAAGGGCATCTGCGCGTCCATGGCCCGGATCCAGGTGTAGGTATGGTGCCGGGCGTGGGCGTAGCGGCGAAAGTGCGGCCCCTCGAAATAAATCAATGAGGTCACCCAAAAGACCAGCTCGTTGAGCCAGCGGGTGCGGAAAGCGGTGCCATGGGCGCATTCGTGGGAGAGCGAATAAGCGGGCACCGTCAGGATCGAACCGTACAGAACCAGCGCCGGCACGACGGCCCAGGTGCCTTGACTGAAGAACAGCAGGGCGCCGCTGGTGGCGAGGAACAGGGCCCAGAGGCCGAGGGTGACCAGGCCCGGCCGGTTACTGCGCCGGGTCAATGGTTTCAAGGCCTGCTTGTCGAGGCTGATGCCCGAGCTTTGCGGGGTCGTCGCCTCGATCTCGTTCATATTCGCAGCCCTCGTATCCGGCCGGTCAGCTCTTGTAGTCGGGTTCGAACTCGTCGAGCATCGCCGTGAGCTCGGCGAAGTGGCGATCGGACATGTCGGGATAGCTCTCCCAATCGGCGACGGTCCGGCGGGCGACGGCGTCGGAGACGACCCGCAGCTCCCGGCCGGTCATATAGGCCGTGACCAGAACCTCGCAGGCCTTCTCGAAGTAGTAGAGGTCGTCGAAGGCCTTGGCCACCGTGGGGCCCGCCACCACGACACCGTGGTTGCCCATCAGCAGGATCGACTTGTCGCCCAGGACGCGGGCTAGGCGGTCGCCCTCGGCCGCCTCCATCGCCATGCCCTCGAAATCCTCGTCGACCGCCACCTTGCCATAGAACCGCATGGTGTTCTGGTCGATCGGCAGCAGGTTGGAGTCCCTCAGGCAGGTCATGACGGTGGCGTATTTCATGTGGGTATGCAGCAGGCAGCGCGCCTGGGGCACGGCCTTGTGGATGCGGCCGTGGATATTGAAGGCGGTGGGATCGACCGTGGTGCTGGTCACCAGATCGCCCGGCTGGTCGGCGTCGACCAGCAGCAGATCGCTGGCCCTGAGGCGCGACCAATGGCGACCGTAGGGGTTGACCAGGAAACGGCCGCCGTCCTCCGAGACCGCCAGGCTGAAGTGATTGGCGATGCCCTCGTTGTAGCCGAGACGCGCAGCCCAGCGGAAGGCGCAGGCCAGATCCCGGCGCGCTTCGCCATGGGCGGGCGTGCCCGCCCTCGTGGACGGGAACTCTTTCACAGCTTCGATGCTCATGGCGCCTCGCAATCGTCCAGCCGTCACCCTCCGGCGCCCGCCAGCGACAGGCGGGCCCGGACAAAATCCGGACAAAACAAGAAAAGCCCGGAACGGGGCAATGGACAAACGATCATTTTGGACCCATAGCTATTAGTTAAACTTATGTCACAATTATATCTCGAAACGGGAGTGCCGAAATGCATGGCCGACTGCCCCCTTTGAACTGGCTGCGCTGCTTCGAAGCGGCGGCCCGGCGCCTTAGCTTCACCGCCGCCGGGGAAGAGCTCCATATCACCCAGTCGGCGGTCAGCCAGCAGGTTCGCAGCCTGGAAGGCCTGCTGGGCCAGCCGCTCTTCCTCAGGGGGCCGCGCAGCCTGCGGCTGACGGAAGCCGGCCGGCGCTATCTGCCGACGGTGGAGAACGCCTTCGAGCTCTTGGCGCTGGGCACCGGCGAATTCCTGGCGCCGAAACGGGAGAACCTGCTCGACATCCGGGCCAACTTCGCCTTCACGCTCTATTGGCTGACGCCCCGGCTGGACGGCTTTCTCGCCGCGCATCCGGGTCTGCGGCTCAATCTCTCGGCGGCGCTCTGGCAGAGCGACTTCGCCGGGACGCCGGCCAGCGTCGAGATCCGCTATGGCCGCGGCCAGTGGGAGGGCGTGTGGAGCGAACGCCTGATCGCCGACCGGCTGGCGCCGGTCTCGGCGCCGGCGCTGGCCGCCCGGCTTGCCGAGCCAGAAGATCTGGCGGGCGAGACCCTGCTGCACATGACCTCGGCGGCCGACAGCTGGGACTACTGGGGCCGCGCGGCCGGCGTCCCCGAGGTGCGAAAGCGCGACGGGCACTTCATCAACGCCATCGCGCCGATGATGGAAATGGCCAAGCGCGGCCAGGGCGTCGCGCTCGGCTACGAGGCGCTCTGCGCCGATCTGCTCGAGAGCGGCGATCTGACGCGGCCGTTCGATCTTTGGGCGCCCGCCCAGGACACCTACTACGTGGTGCTCGCCAACCGGGACCAGGCGAGCCCGGCCGCCCTGGCTTTCCGCGACTGGATTTTCGCCCAGGTGTGAGGATGGAACGGTGAAGTGGGCGGTTTCGGCTTTTGATAGAGGCAGTTTTTGCTCAATCGCAAAATCCCGTCGTCAAGGCCCAGTCCATCGATTACACATGTCCATCGATCACAAGGGCTATCGATCACAAAGGCTAAGGTTGCAGCAACGCTCAGGCTTTCGGTATGGCTGGATCATTCCCACTTTCCCTCCCAATATCTCTCCGCGGCGCCCGGGTGCTGCTGGTGAACGACGACGGCATCGACAGCGCGGGCCTGGCGCTGCTCGAGCGCACGGTGCGCCGCTTCACCGACGACCTCTGGACCGTCGCGCCGCGCGACAACCAGAGCGCCCGCGGCCGCGCCTTCACCCTGCGGCGGCCGATCGGCTGCCGTCGCCTGGCCGAGCGCCGCTATGCCGTCGAGGGCACGCCGGTCGATTGCGTCCTCATCGCCCTCAACGGCCTGATCCCGGGCCGCCGGCCCGAACTTGTCCTGAGCGGCGTGAACCAGGGCACCAACCTGGGCGAAGACATTGCCGCCTCCGGCACCGTGGGCGCCTGCCTGGAGGCGGCGGAACAGGGCGTGCCGGGCATCGCCTTCAGCCAGGTCGGCGCCTATCCCGACCCGGACGGAACCGCCTGGACCTGCGCCGAGCGAAACCTGCCGGGGCTGTTGCCGAAACTGGTGGCCACGCTCGACCACCACGAGATGGTGCTGAACGTGAACTTCCCGCGCCTGGGCGCTGGCGGCGAACTGGCCGGCACCTGCGTGGTTCCGGCCGGGCACCGCAAGGGTCCGGTGATGGTCGAAAACCACAAAGACGACGGCAACGGCCGCGCCACTTTCTTCTATGACCAGCTTCGCGCGGACGATCCCGTCTCGCCGGATTGCGATATCGACCGGGCCCATGCCGGCCACATCACGATCACGCCCCTGAAGATCAATCTGACCCACGACGCTCAGCTCCGCGATTTGCGGGCCCGACTTGAGAGCTTCGAAAGCTAGGCCATGGACGCGCACGCGGAGACAACCTTGCCGGAAAGCGCCGACGTGGTCGTTATCGGCGGCGGCATCGTCGGCTGCTCCACCGCCTATTTTCTCGCCAAGCGAGGCATCTCCGTTCTCCTCTGCGAGAAGGGCCGCATCGCCGGCGAGCAGTCGGGCCGCAACTGGGGTTGGGTGCGCCAGCAGGGCCGCGACCCCGCCGAAATGCCGATGATCATGGACTCCTTACGCCTCTGGCGAGGACTGAAGGAAGAGACCGGCGAGGACCTGGGCTTCGTCGAGGGCGGCTCTCTTCATCTGGCGCGCGATCAGGCGGAGCTGGAGGCGAATGCGAAGTGGCTGCCGACGGCCGAGCAATTCCAGCTCGATACCCGCATCATCGACGGCCGGGAGCTGGGCGACCACATCGACGGGGCGGACGGCCGCTGGGCCGGCGCGCTCTATACGCCGAGCGACGGCCGCGGCGAGCCCGCCCTGGCGGCGCCGGCCCTGGCGCGGGCGGCGGCGCGCCTGGGCGCCGTCGTGGCGACGGGCTGCGCGGTGCGCGGCCTCGAGCTGGCCGCCGGCCGGGTCTCGGCGGTGGTGACCGAGCGCGGCCGGGTCGGGACCTCGACGGTCGTCTGCGCCGCCGGGGTCTGGACCTCGCTGTTCTGCGGCAACCTCGGCGTCATCGTGCCGCAGCTCAAGACCCGAGGCTCGGTGATGCGAACGGCGCCGGCGCCGCAGATCCTCAACGGCCAGGCGGCCTCGAAGGGGGTCGCCATCCGGCGGCGCCGGGACGGCGGCTACTCGGTCGCCCACGGCGGCGCCTCGGAGCACCCCATCGTGCCCGATTCCTTCCGCTTCTTCGGGATGTTCCTGCCGGCCTTGCGGGCGCACAGAAAAAAGCTCCGTCTGAGCGCCGACGGCCGCTTCTTCGAGGAATGGAAGCTCCCACGGCGCTGGGCGCTCGATGCCGAAAGCCCCTTCGAGGCGACCCGGGTGCTCGACCCGAAGCCGAATGCGCGCATCCTGGCCCAAGCGCGCCGGAACCTCGCGCGCGACTTTCCGGAACTGGGCGACGTAGCGATCGCCGAAAGCTGGGCCGGGATGATCGAAGCGAGCCCCGACGTGCGCCCGATCATCTCCACCGTCGACGGCATCCAGGGCCTGGTCGTTTCGACCGGATACAGTGGCCACGGCTTCGGCATCGGGCCGGGCGCCGGGCGCGCAACCGCCGAACTGGCCGCAGGGGACGTGCCCGCCGTGGACCTCGCACCGTTCCGGCTGTCGCGCTTTTTCGACGGCACCCCGATCAGGCCCGGGCCGCTATAACGCCCTCCCACCCATTTTGG
>PVMK01173549.1_pt1 | contig 21618 bp, 17 predicted proteins | sample 1853481 | NCBI WGS metagenome assembly PVMK01 (sample SAMN08533507, study PRJNA380276) | Marine sediment metagenome, whole genome shotgun sequencing project.
CTGCCGTTCGCACGCGTAGCATTGCATTCCAGTTACCTAAACGCCGGACCGGGGCTTAGGGATTCCCCTGCACCCGGCCCGGCTATCATATCGCTACTCAAGCTCGACGGTCGCGCCGGCTTCCTGAAGCTTCTTCTGCGCCGTTTCCGCGTCAGGCTTGCCGATCGCTTCCTTCACAGTAACCGGGGCGCTCTCGACCAGATCCTTCGCCTCCTTGAGGCCCAGCGAGGTGACCTCGCGGACGGCCTTGATGACGTTGATCTTGTTGGCACCGATGTCCTTGATGACGACATCGAACTCGGTCTTCTCCTCTGCGGGTGCGGCATCGCCGTCACCACCAGCAGCGGCACCCGGAGCGGCGGCAACGGCGACCGGCGCGGCGGCCGTGATGCCAAACTCGTCCGTGATCTTCTCGTTGAGGTCTCGCAGCTCCAGGATCGTCATGTCCTTGATGATGTTCAGGACCTCGTCAATCTTGCTGTCAGCTTTGGCCATGATGCTTGTTCCTCCTTGCGCTAGTTGGGCCGGCGGGCGGCCGGGTGTTCGTTATGCTGCTTCGCTCTCCAGCTGTCGCGCCCTGGCCTCAAGGAGACCCGGCAGTTTCTGCAGAAGAGCCTGCAGGAGCTGCGAGAACTCCCGCGGTTGACTGTCTATGAGGGCGACGAAGCTTACCAGCGGGCTCTCGATCGTGCCCATGAACTGGGCGATGAGAACCGGCCGCGGCGGGATCTTCGTCAGGGCTTTCACGGCGTCCGCGGTGAGTAGGGTACCGTCCAGGTAGCCACCACCAACCTCGAAGGCGGCCGGCGCCTCCCGAGCGTACTCGGTTATCGCCTTCGCCGCATCCACGATGTCATCGTAGGAGATGGCGAGCGCCGTGGGCCCATCCGCCAGCTCGTACAACTCAGTCGCGCCGGCCGCTTCGGCAGCCAGCTTGAGGAGCGAGTTCTTGATCACCCGGAACTCCAGGCCACCTTCGCGCAGCTTGCGCCGCAGGACCTGCATCTCCTGGACGGTCAGGCCACGGTAGCGGGCGCCGATGACGATCGTGGAACGCTCGATGCGATCCTTGATGTCGGCTACCTGATCGATCTTATGCTGTGTGGGCAATAGGCCCTCCGTATTCCGCCGGGCGTCGCCGTCCGGGTTAACTCGCGCCCATTCGGGCTAACTCGCGCAAATGAAAAGCCCCCTGCCACAGCAAGGGACGTCGCCTGGAACCGCCGGGCTTGTGGCCTGACGCGGTTCGACCTCTCCTCGGCGGGCTCTCCTGGTGGAGACTTAACCCTTGCGGGACCTGCAGTCTGCGGTGAGACGTGCGCTATTCAGTTGGCACGCGGAGCATTGTACGTCGCTCCACCGTTTGGTTCAAGCGTAGTTATCGGCCGCTGCGACCGCGCCGAGCGCGCCGGGGTCCATACGAACGCCGGGGCTTATGGTGGTCGTCAGGGTCAGCGTGCGGACGTAGTGGCCCTTGGAGCCGGCGGGCTTCTCGCGCCGGATAGCAGCGAGTAGCGCGGACAGGTTCTCGGCGAGCGCTTCTTCGGAGAAGCTGATCTTGCCGACAGACACATGCACAAGGTTGGTGCGGTCCGTCCGGAATTCGACGCGTCCCTGTTTGGCGTCCTTGATCGCCCGCGGCAGGTCCTCGCCGTTGACTACGGTGTTCGTGCGCGGGTTTGGCATCAGCCCTCGCGGGCCGAGGATGCGACCGAGCTTACCGACCTTGCCCATCATGTCTTTCGTGGCAAGCGCGACATCGAAGTCTGTGTAACCGTCTGCCACCTTCTTGACGAGCGCGTCGCCGCCTACCTCGTCGGCGTCGGCATCCTCCGCCAGGCGCGCCGGTTCGCCCTCGGCGAAAACGAGGACACGCTGGCTCTTGCCCAGGCCGTGGGGCAGGACGATGGTGCCGCGCAGCTGCTGATCGGCGTGGCGCGTGTCGAGACCGGTGCGGATGTGCAGTTCGACGGTCTCGTCGAACTTGGCGTACGCGATCTCTTTGAGGAGAGCGATCGCCTCGTCTGCCTTGTACTCTTTCTTCTCGTCGATCTTCTCGGCGGCGTCCCGGTACTTCTTTCCGTGCTTAGCCATTTGTCTGCTCCGGAAACTGGACGCCCATGCTGCGGCAGGTGCCTTCCACCATGCGCATGGCCGCCTCTACGTCATTGGCGTTGAGATCCTTCATCTTGGCCTCGGCGATCTGCCGAATCTGGTCGCGGGTGATCATGCCGACTTTCTCGCGCTTCTGCGTCGGGCTGCCCTTTTCGATCCCGATCGTCTTGCGGATCAGGTCGGAGGCGGGCGGCGTCTTAAGGATGAAGGTAAATGAGCGATCCTCGAAGACGCTGATCTCGACCGGAATGATGGCGCCGGCCTGGCTGGACGTGCGCTCGTTGTACTCCTTGACGAAGCCCATGATGTTGGCGCCATGCTGACCCAGCGCGGGGCCGACCGGCGGCGCAGGCGTTGCCTGTCCCGCTGGCAGCTGAAGCTTGATCACTGCGCGAATTTTCTTAGCCATAACAGTACGCTCTTCCGGTCATGAGATAGTATCGTATCCCGGCGCGGCGAGCTCTCCTACAGGCGCTCCACCTGTAGGAAGTCGAGTTCGACGGGTGTCTCTCTTCCAAAGATCGAGACGGAGACTTTCACTTTGCCCTTTTCCGGGTTGATGTCTTCTACTGTGCCCACGAAGTCGGAGAACGGCCCGTCGACGACGCGCACGCTCTGGCCGACGCCGAATCCGACCTTAACAACCGGCTCCTCCGCCTTCATCTGGCGAATGATCGACTGCACCTCTGCCTTGGCGAGCGGCGTGGGCGCGGTGCCGGAGCCGACGAAGCCAGTGACTCCGGGCGAGTTGCGCACGACGGTCCAGGCCTTGCTGGAGAGCACTTTGTCGGCCTCGCTGGCCTTCGGGTTCTCCTGCTGCAGAGTCATCATCTGGACGAGGACGTAGCCGGGGAAGATCTTGCGGGGCACCGTCCGGCGCTGGCCGTCACGGATCTCGATCTCCTCGACGGAGGGAACGATGACGCGGTAGACAAGCTCCTCCGCGTCCATGGACTTGATGCGCTGGTCGAGGTTCGTCTTGACCTTGTCTTCGTAGCCGGAATAGGTGTGGATGACGTACCAGGACTGGCCCTTCCGGAACATCTCCTCTTCGGTGATCTCCAGACGAGGCACTTTGCTTTCCTGGGCGTCCTCATCCTCTACAACGATTTGAACTGCGCTTTTTCGCTTCTTAGCCACTACTGCAACCTCACCTAATTGAGCAAAGCCCGGTCAATGATCCAACCGAAGGCGAGGTCGATCGCGCCAAGGATTGCGCCAAGGATAAGAGTGACGATAACGACGACGATCGTCAGGTTGATGACGTCGGGGCGGGACGGCCAGACGACCTTACGAAGCTCAGTGAAGATGTCAACCAGGAACTGCGGGCGCCAGGAAAGGATTCCGCCACTGCCACCCGTAGGCTTTCGGCTTGGCCCCGTGCTTGGAATCGCACGCTTGGCCGCACCTTGCTTGGACTTCGGCTCGCGCGTCCGCTGGCGCCGTAGCGCTCGGTTACTCACCTAGCGAGCCTCCTTGAACAGGCGATGTCCACGGCAGCGTGGGCAATACTTGCGCAGCTCCAGGCGGTCCGGATCGTTGCGCCTGCTCTTGGTCGTCGTGTACGGACGTATCCTGCAGTCCGGGCACGCCAGGTCGATTGGCAGTCGGTTGTCCTTCTTGGCCATCTATCTCCAGCTTACTTTACGATCTTCGTCAGCACACCCGCGCCGACGGTGCGTCCGCCTTCGCGAATTGCGAAGTGTACGCCCTCTTCCAGCGCCACCGGTGTGATCAGGTCCACTACCATCTTGATGTTGTCGCCGGGCATCACCATCTCCACGCCTTCGGGAAGCTTGATGCTGCCGGTAACGTCAGTAGTGCGGATGTAGAACTGCGGGCGGTAGCCGTTGAAGAACGGCGTGTGACGGCCGCCCTCTTCCTTGCTCAAGCAGTAGACCTCCGCCTCGAAGTCGGTGTGTGGCGTGATGGAGCCTACATGCGCCAGCACCTGTCCGCGCTCGACGTCGTCGCGCTCCATGCCGCGGAGGAGACAGCCGACGTTGTCGCCCGCCTCGCCCTGGTCCAATGTCTTCTGGAACATCTCAACGCCGGTGCAAACGGTCTTGCGGGTTTCCCCGAAGCCGACGATCTCGATCTCTTCGCCCGCCTTGACGATGCCACGCTCGACACGGCCGGTGACAACGGTGCCACGGCCCTTAATGCCGAACACGTCCTCGACCGGCATCAGGAACGGCTTATCCTTCGCCCGTTCCGGCTCCGGGATGAAGTTGTCGACTGCGTCCATGAGATCCCAGATCGGCTTGTACTCCTCGGCGTCCGGATCGGTGGACTCGCTCTCGAGGGCCTTGAGGGCGCTGCCGCGGATGATGGGCGTGTCATCGCCCGGGAAATCGTACTTGTCCAAAAGCTCGCGGATCTCAAGCTCAACGAGGTCGAGGAGTTCGGCGTCCTCCATCATGTCCACTTTGTTGAGGAAGACGACCATAGCGGGCACTTCCACCTGTTTGGCCAAGAGGACGTGCTCTCGCGTTTGGGGCATGGGCCCGTCGTTGGCCGCGACGACCAGGATGGCGCCGTCCATCTGGGCAGCGCCGGTGATCATGTTCTTGATGTAGTCGGCGTGACCGGGGCAGTCGATGTGAGCGTAGTGACGCTTATCCGTCTCGTACTCGACGTGCGCGATGGCGATAGTGATACCACGGTCGCGCTCTTCCGGCGCCTTGTCGATGCTGAAGAAGTCACGATATTCGGCCTGCTGCTTCAGCGCCATCACTTTGGTCATGGCAGCGGTCAGCGTCGTCTTGCCGTGGTCGATGTGACCGATCGTTCCGACGTTCAGGTGCGGCTTCGTTCGTACGAATTTTTTCTTAGCCATCCTAGGCTTTCCTCCTAATTGAATCGGCTCGCGATATCCTATCAACTCTTGGCCGACAGGACTATGATAGCGCGGCGGTATGATACATGAAACCGGCGTAGTCCGCGCGGTTGCCTGTACTTATGTGGTTATCGGGCTCTGGAGCCCACGTCCGGACTCGAACCGGAGACCCCGTTCTTACCAAGAACGTGCTCTACCAACTGAGCTACGTGGGCCCGCAATTCTCCCTCGTTACTGGTGGCGGGGGCAGGATTCGAACCTGCGTAGCCCTTAAGGGCGCCGAGTTTACAGCCCGGTGCAATTGACCGCTCTGCCACCCCGCCGTTTCGCGCTGCTGTTGCGCCACTTCGGCCAGCGCTTCCGCCGGACGCCAAAAAAATTCGCCCCACAGGGAGGCTCTATTAGTATAGGCCGCCCCGTAGCAGGCAGTCAAGGATTCACGCATCACGGAGGAGGGCGACGGAGACAGCCGCGATCGCCTCGCCGCGTCCTATTTCGCCGACTCCTTCGTTAGTCGTCGCCTTTACGCTGACCGCCGCCTCGGAGACGCCCATCAGCTCCGCGATTCGGGCGCGTAGCGCCGCTACGTGTGGCCCGAGGCGCGGCTTCTCTGCGATGACGGTGATGTCGACGTTTTCGACGGCGTATGCGGCATCTCGCACGAGCACTAGTGTCTTCTCCAGCAGCAATGAGCTGTCGGCGTCCTTCCACTCGGCGGCGTCGGCCGGGAAGTGCGTTCCGATATCGCCCAGGGCAGCCGCACCGAGCAGCGCATCAATGAGGGCGTGCAACACAACATCGGCGTCGGAATGTCCCGCCAGGCCTGTCTCGCCGGGGAGTGCGACCCCGCCCAGGACCAGTGTGCGCCCCGGGCCGAAGCGGTGGATGTCGTAGCCGATCCCGATTCGCATGGCGCTAGTGCAGGTAAGCCTCGGCCAGCATCAGGTCCTCCGCCGTGGTGATCTTGACGTTGCGACTGCTGCCTTCATACGTCGCTACTGAACAGCCGAGCGCCTCCACCATCGCCGCATCGTCGGTGACGTCGTCGGAAACTTCGTCGTGTGCCCGGACGAGGAGATCGTAGCGAACAACCTGAGGCGTCTGGACGGCGACGAGACGTGAGCGGTTCAGAGTGCGCGTGATAGCACCCGTCTCATCGATCTCCTTGATCGTATCGGCCAGCGGCAAGACCGGCACGGCGGCCCCGGTCTCGCGGGCCGCTTCGAGTCCACGCGCGATCATGCCCGGCCGCACGAGCGGGCGGCCACCATCGTGCACAGCGACCAAGTCGCACGGCCCCAGCGCCGCCAACCCACGCTTCACGGAGTCCTGCCGCCTGGGCCCGCCGGTGCAGACCGCAACTACTTTGGCGAAACCCTCTTCCGCCACGAGGGACCGCCCCCGCTCCAGGTTCGCCTCGGAGACAACGAGCACGACACGATCGATCGGTTCGCAGCTCTCGAAGGCGGCGATGCTATGCGCCAGCAGCGGCCGGCCGGCGACAACAGAGAACAGTTTGTCGGCGCCGCGCATTCGCGTCCCAGCGCCGGCAGCGACGATCACTCCTGCACAGACTTCAGACATACGTACGCCACTATAGCGCAGCGCCCCTCGCGTGTGCCGACTCAGGCCAGATTGCTGAACACGGTGACGCCGGCGCTCGCCAGGCCGGCGAGCCACATGTTCTTGATCGTCTTACCAGCGAGGACGGAGAAGAAGAACTTCCGCATCGGCATCTGCACGGCGCCGGCGGTCAGCCCGACGAGGTCGAACGCCGGGTTGGGAATCGTAGACATGACGAAGAGCGTCAAGGCGCCGCGCCGCTCCATCCAACGGCGGATGCGAGCGTAAGATGGCCGGTCTTCGATGAACACGCGGCCACCGTAGCCGGCAGCGTAGCCAGAGAATTCGCCGATCGCTTCGCCCAACCCAGCCACGATGCCAACCCAGAACCAGGCCGGAATGCCGAGGAAGTCGTTGAGCAACGCTCCGCCGCCGAGGACGCTGACTACCGCGGGCGACGGCAGCAGGATCGAAGCAGCGCCGACGAGGCTGATGATGAAGACGCCGAAGTAGCCGTAACTGGCCAGGTTGGAGACGTCGGTGCTGAAGTAGAAGAAGCCAATCGCGAAAAGTGTGAGCAATAGGGCGACGCCCACTAGCAGCGTGTACTCAAAGCGCCAGCGGAACCGCCCCGCTACTTCAAGGACCTGGGACGGCTCCAGCTCCTCCTCGCTTTCGGGGACGATCACACTCCCGCGCTCCGCCTGGTCTGTCATCGTCTGACAGCCAGGGAGAGAGCGAGAGTGGGCACTCTCGCCCCGTATCGGGTCATAACCAACGCCTCTCCTATCGCGAACGCTTGTGAGCCCGCCTCAGCGGGGATACGGCGTCCATTCGATCGTAGCAGCGACCGACAAGAGCGCCGCCGCTCGTTTACCTAGTCAACGTCAGGCAGGCGACATGGTTACGTGGGCGCGACTCCAGCCCATCAGCTAGGGGTAGATGCCGCGGATCGACGTCGCTTCGACGACGCGGCTCACACCAAGCACCATCGCCGCTTCGCGCATCGTAATCCCGTCGCGCTCGGCCGCCGCCGCGACTTCGCGATGGGCACGCGTGATCACTTTTCTCAGGCGATCGTTGACTTCGTCCTCTTCCCAGAAGTAGAACTGCAGATCCTGCACCCATTCGAAGTACGAAACGATGATGCCGCCGGCGTTGGCCAGGATATCTGGCACGATCGTCACTCCCCGCTCTTCCAGGATCCGATCTGCCTCGGGGGTAGTGGGGCCGTTCGCGCCTTCGACGATGAACCGGGCTCGCACGTCGCCGGCGTTCTGGGACGTGATCTGCCCTTCTAGCGCCGCCGGGATGAGGAAGTCGACCGACAGTTCGAGAACCTCGGCGTTCGTGATCTTGTCCCCGCCGCACTCAGCGAGCGGCTTCTCGTTACGGCATTCGATGAGCGAGTCGACATCGAGGCCGTTGCCATCGTAGACACCGCCGGCCCGGTCGCTTACGGCGACTACCTTGGCACCAACGCGCCGTAGCAGGTTAGCAGCTACGCTACCGACGTTTCCGAACCCCTGAATGGCCACTGTCGAGCCCTCCAGGTTGATGCTCTTCTGTTTGCACAGCTCTTCGATCACGAAGAGAACGCCCCGGCCCGTCGCCTCCACGCGGCCCAGCGTTCCGCCCACGGCAACGGGTTTGCCCGTAACGACGCCGGCGACTGTGTAGCCCTTGTGCATGCTGATCGTGTCCATGATCCAGGCCATGATCTGCTGGTTCGTGCCCATGTCCGGTGCCGGGATGTCCTCTGACTGGCCGATGATGATGATGATCTCCGTTGCGTAGCGGCGGGTCAAGTCTTCCAGTTCGGAAGCGGAGAGCGCGCGCGGGTCGACCAGGACGCCACCCTTTGCGCCACCAAAGGGCAGCTTGACGACCGCCGCCTTCCAGGTCATCCACATCGCCAGGGCGCGCACCTCGTCCAGCGAGACCTGCGGGCTGTAGCGGAGGCCACCTTTGGCGGGGCCGCGAGCGATGTTGTGCTGTACTCGATAGCCGCAGAAAACCTGGATCGAACCGTCGTCCATGTTCACCGGGAAGTTGACCGAGAGCTCGCGCTTGCTGACGCGCAGTACGCTCCGCATGTCGTCATCCAGATGCAAGCGCTCGGCCGCATCGTCGAACTGGGTGAGGGCTGTAGTCAGCGCCTCATTTTCCGCTGTGGCAGCCTGTGAGTCCTTGTCTGATTTGGTCATTTGGTCCGCCATTGGGGACATTATAGTCCCGCCGGCGGCAGGCAGCAGACGCTGAGAAGCCCGGCCGTAGAGGCCGGGCTTCTCGATTGCTTCGCCGAACGGTAGTTCGCTAGTCTTTCGCCTCGTCGGCTGTCGCGGCAACCGGTTCCTCGGCCGCCGCGGTCTTGCCATCCTTCTCACCTTTGTCGGCCTTCGCCTCAGGCTTCGCTGCGTTGCCACCGTTGGCACCACCCGCTTCGCCTTCGTCTTTCTCGGCCGGTGCTTCGATCTGAGCCATGAGGGCTTCCGGCAGTTCGAGAATCGTCACCGGCGGCATCGCGACGTGGACCTCCGTCCGCGCCGGGATGAGCTTACCGATGATGACGTTCTCCTTGAGGCCCAGGAGCTTATCAACCTGACCGTTGATGGCCGCTTCGGTGAGAACGCGCGTCGTCTCCTGGAAGGAGGCGGCGGCCAGGAAGCTCTCGGTATTGAGTGAAGCCTTGGTGACGCCGAGTAGGACCGGCTGCGCGGTGGCGGGCTCGCCGCCCTCGGCCAGCACCTTGGCGTTCGTCTCTTCGTAGCGGAAGCGGTCGACCAGTTCACCGGGCAGGAGCGTCGTGTCGCCGGGCGAGTCGATGCGAACGCGGCGCAGCATCTGGCGGACGATGACCTCGATGTGCTTGTCGTTGATCGTCACGCCCTGCGCGCGGTAGACCTTCTGCACCTCTTCGACGAGGTACATCTGTACCGCCTCCGGGCCCTGAATGCCGAGGATGTCCTGCGGGTTAAGCGGCCCATCCGTTAGCGCCTGTCCGGCGTGCACGGCATCGCCATCATGGACGTGCATGTGAGAGGCCGCCGGGATGACGTAATCGCGAGACTCCTCTTCCTCAAAGATGACGGCGAGGCGGCCGCCGCGCTCTACGGCCACTTCGCCCGAAGTACGAGCGATGAGGCCCTCCTCTGCAGCGATGATGGCCTTCTCTTTTTCGATGGCTTTCTTCGTCTTCTTGGCTGTGGTCTTCTTGTCCGCGGCCTTCTTTCTGGTGGCCTTTGGAGCGGCCAGGATATCGCCTTGCTCCACCTTGTCGCCGGTCTTGACGACAACCTTGGCGCCCTTCGGCACGGTGTATTCATCGCGGTACATCTCGGAGTTCGTGATCAGCAGCGTGCGGCGCTCGCCGTCTCGGATCAGCTCGGCCTTGCCATCGATCTCAGAGATCGTGGCCGCGCCCTTGGGAACACGCGCCTCGAACAGCTCTTCAACGCGAGGCAGGCCGGATGTGATGTCCACGCGCCCGAATACTTCCGCAACACCACCGGTGTGGAACGTGCGCATCGTCAGCTGCGTGCCCGGCTCGCCGATACTCTGGGCGGCGATGATTCCCACGGCTGCTCCATCGCTCACCTGGGCGCCCTTGGAAAGGTCACGTCCGTAGCAGAGGGCGCAAAGGCCGCGCCGCGTCTGACAGGTCAGGGCCGAGCGGACGTAGACCTTGTCCAGGCCGGCGTCGATGATTTTGTCCGCCGCCACCTGGGTGATTTCGGCGTTTCTTTCGACGAGGATTTCGCCGCTCTTCGGGTCGGCGATGTCCATCGCTGGGTGACGGCCGACGAGGCGTTCGCTCAGCGACTCAAAGAGGCCCTTCTCCAGCGGCTCGCCGACCCAGATGCCGGCGGTCGTTCCGCACTCGTCTTCCGTGATGATGACGTCCTGAGCGACGTCGATCAGGCGGCGCGTCAGGTAGCCACTGTCGGCGGTGCGCAGAGCCGTGTCGGCCAGCCCCTTGCGCGCACCGTGCGTCGAGATGAAGTATTCCAGCACCGTTAGGCCTTCGCGGAAGGATGAGCGGATCGGCAAGTCGATGATGCGACCGGACGGGTCGCTCATGAGGCCACGCATGCCGGCCATCTGGGAGATCTGGCTGATGTTACCCTTGGCACCCGAGACGGCCATGGTGTAGACGCCGCCGTATTCCTCAAGGCGGTCCTGGATTACGTGCTGGACGTCCTCAGTCGTCTTGCGCCAGATGGCGATCGCCTGATCGTAGCGCTCGTCGCTGGTGATCAGTCCCTGGTTGAACTGATCGTCGATCTCGTCGATCTCGGCGTCGGCGTCGGCCAGCAGCTGCGCCTTCTCCGGGGGCAGGCGCAGGTCGTTCATCGCGATCGAGATGCCTGACTTCGTGGCGTACTCGAAGCCAACGTTCTTCAGGCGATCGACCATTTCGGCGACGACCTCGCTGTCGTGCGCCTTGGTGCATTCGGCTACGAGTTCCTTGATCGCCTTGCGGTCCATCGTCTGGTTGCGGTAGGCGATCCCCTCCGGCACGACCTCGTTGAAGATGATGCGGCCGACCGTTGTATCGATCAGTTCACCGTCCGTCTTTGCGTCGCGTGCGCGGATGGGGGCGCGCAGGTCAAGATGGCCTGTGGCGTAGGCCATTCGGGCCTCGTCAAACGAGCTGTAGACCCCGCTCGGCGGCGAGCCTTCCTTGAACGCGCCTTGGGTGCCAGCCTTCTCCTCGGTCATGTAATAGCAACCGAGGACGATGTCCAGCGTCGGTGCGACGACCGGCTCGCCGTTAGAGGGGTAGAGCAGGTTCTTGCTGGAGAGCATGATCTGCCGCGCTTCGGCTACTGATGCCCGCGAAAGCGGAACGTGCACGGCCATCTGGTCGCCATCGAAGTCGGCGTTGAAGGCGGTGCAGACCAGCGGGTGAATCTGGATCGCGCTGCCGTCGATGAGGACGGGCTCGAACGCCTGGATGCCGAGGCGGTGCAGCGTCGGTGCGCGGTTAAGCAGCACCGGCCGCCTCTTGATCACCTCGTCCAGGATGTCCCAGACCTCCGGTCGTGCTCGCTCCACGAAGCGTTTGGCCGACTTGATGTTGTGGGCCAGGCCGCGCGCGACAAGGCCGTGCATGACGAACGGCTTGAACAGCTCCAGGGCCATCTTCTTGGGGAGGCCACACTGGTGGAGCTTGAGCTCCGGGCCGACGACGATGACGGAGCGGCCGGAGTAGTCGACGCGCTTGCCCAGCAAGTTCTGGCGGAAGCGCCCCTGCTTGCCCTTGAGCATGTCGGAGAGGCTCTTCAGTTTGTGGTTGCCAGCAGTGGAGACCGCGCGGCCTCGGCGGCCGTTGTCGATCAGGCTGTCCACTGCCTCCTGGAGCATGCGCTTCTCGTTGCGGATGATAATCTCCGGCGCGCCCAGCTCCAGCAGCCTCTTGAGGCGGTTGTTGCGGTTAATGACGCGGCGGTAGAGGTCGTTGAGGTCGCTCGTGGCGAAGCGGCCGCCGTCCAGCTGCACCATCGGGCGCAAGTCCGGCGGCAGCACGGGCAGCACGCCGACGACCATCCAGGGGGGCTTGTTGCCGCTCTTACGCAGCGCTTCAACCACACGCAGCCGCTTGGTCGCCTTTTTGCGGCGCTGACCGCTGAACTCCTGGATCTCGACGCGGAGCTGAAGCGCCAGCGGGTCGAGATCCACGCGTTCGAGGATCTCGACTACGGCCTCGGCGCCCATTCCGGCCTTGATCAGGCCCGGATAGGCGTCCTGCATCTCACGCAGGCTCGCCTCGGGGAGGATCGTGCATTCGTCGTCGCGGATCGGGTCCTTGAGGTCCTCGATCGCCTCAATGCGCTCCAGGAACTCGGCGCGCACAGCGTCACGCTCTTCGTTGACCTGGCGGCGCAGCGGCTCCATCTCGACCAGCGCTGCTTCACGCGCCTTCTCGATGTCGGCTGAAAGCGCTGCCTCAGCCTCTTTCTTGCGCTTGGGGCGACTGGCCTCCAGTGCCTTGATGCGCTTCTCGACTTCCTTCTTGATCTTCTCAGGCGCCTTCTTGGGCAGCAGTTCGCCACGCTTGGCGAGGATGAAGTCGTCGTCGAGGCCCGTCTTGCGCGGCACCTTCTTCGGGCCTATCTCCTCGATGCGCTTGAGCGCTTCTGTCTGCTTTTCCTTGAGCTCCTTGATCTCTTCCTTGATAGAGTCAGCCGCAGCCTTCAGGCGGGCCTTGCGCTCGCCCTCGACTATGTCGATCGCCTCGCTGGTGGCCTTCTCGATCTCGGCGATACGCTCGGAGTTCGAGGCCTCGCTCGCGGCGACGGCGTCGTCCATCTCCTTCTGCAGCTGCTCGAGCGCGGCCTTACGCACGTCCTCGTCAACTTCGGTGACGATGAACTGTGCGAAGTAAAGTACGCGTTCCAGCGCGCGCGGCGAGATGTCCAGCAGGAGGCCGATGCGGCTGGGCGTGCCCTTGACGAACCAGATGTGCGCCACAGGCGAAGCCAGCTCGATGTGCCCCATGCGCTCACGGCGCACCTTCGCGCGCGTCACTTCGACACCGCACTTGTCGCAGACGATGCCCTTGTAGCGGACGCGCTTGTATTTACCGCAGTAGCACTCGAAGTCCTTGGTCGGCCCGAAGATCTTCTCGCAGAAGAGGCCGTCCTTTTCCGGCTTGAGCGTGCGGTAGTTGATCGTCTCCGGCTTGGTGACCTCTCCATAGGACCACGAGCGAATTTGCTCCGGAGAAGCCAGGGATATTCGGATTGCGTTAAAGTCGTTAACTTCTAGAGCCAACTATGTCCTCCCCTTTTTCAAATCCACTGAGGTCGATGCCGAGGTCCGGCAGTTCCGCCGTCGACGTGTCCGCCAACGTCACTCTCTCTTCTTGGTTCAGTACTTCGACAGCCAGGCCAAGGCTCTGCAGCTCCTTGACGAGCACCTTGAACGATTCAGGAACGCCCGGCTCCTGGATGTCTTCTCCTTTGACGATCGCCTCGTAGGTCTTCACGCGGCCGATGACGTCGTCGGATTTCACGGTCAGCAGCTCCTGAAGGATGTTCGCCGCGCCGTAGGCTTCCAGCGCCCAGACCTCCATTTCGCCGAAGCGCTGGCCGCCAAACTGCGCCTTACCACCCAGCGGCTGCTGCGTGATGAGCGAGTAAGGGCCAGTGGATCGCGCGTGGATCTTGTCTTCCACCAGGTGCACGAGCTTGAGCATGTAGATATAGCCGACGGTGATGGGCAGCTCGAACTGCTCGCCTGTCCGCCCGTCCAGCAGGTGATGCTTGCCGTAGGTCGGCGGCGTCAGGCCCTTCTTCATGAGCAGTTTTTGCGCCATGGCGTCCAGCTGCGGGTACGTCTTGCCGCGCGCGCTTCGCGAGCCGTTCTGCTCCAGCCAGAGCTCGAGGCCGATGCGGCGCGCCTCTCCCTCTATTGCGTCGTCGAACACGACGTCTGGATCCTGCTTCTTGCCTCTGAGCCATTTACTAACCTTTTCGACATCGACGTTCTCGCCGATTTCGTTCTCCGTATGGCCGTTGCTGGAACCGTTCGCCGAACCGCTCTCCCTTGAGATTAGAGCGCCGGCCTGCTCGCAGATCCAGAGGCGGCAGAGCGAGTCTTCGATAGTCATCGGATTGCCACCGTCGAACACCGGCGATACAGCGCGGAAGCCCATGCGGCGGGCGGCCCAGCCCAGGTGTGTCTCCAGCACCTGTCCGATGTTCATGCGGCTCGGCACACCGATCGGGTTGAGGATAATGTCCACGGGTGTGCCGTCGGGCAGGTGGGGCATGTCCTCAACCGGCAGGATGCGGGCGATGACGCCCTTGTTGCCGTGACGACCGGCCATCTTGTCGCCTTCGGCGATCTTGCGCCGCTGGGCGATGGAGATGCGCACCATCGCCTGCACGCCGGGGGCTAGTTCGTCGGTGATCTTGGCATAGTGTGGCCAGCGGCAGTGATGGCCCGGCTCTCCGTGATCCGGCCGGTTGCCATCGTCGTCCGGGCGAGCGAAGAAGCGCGTCTCGATGACCTTGCCGCGTTCGCCGTGCGGGACGCGCAGTGAAGTGTCCTTCACCTCGCGCGCCTTCTCGCCGAAGATCGCGCGCAGCAGCTTCTCTTCCGCCGTCAGCTCGGTCTCGCCCTTGGGCGTGATCTTGCCGACGAGGATGTCGCCGGACTGCACTTCCGCACCGACGCGGACGATGCCGTACTCGTCCAGGTCGAGGAGGCTCTCCTCGCCGACATTAGGAATGTCGCGAGTGATCTCCTCCGGACCCAGCTTGGTGTCGCGGGCCTCCGACTCGTGCTTTTCGACGTGGATGGAGGTGAACTTATCGTCCTGCGCCACCTTCTCCGAGATGATGATCGCGTCCTCGAAGTTGTAGCCGTCCCAGCTCATGAAGGCGCAGAGTAGCGTTTGGCCCAGGGCCAGCTCACCCGAATCCGTGGAAGAGCTGTCTGCCAGCGTCTGGCCGGCTTTCACCTTATCGCCGCGCTTGACGATGGCGCGGTGGTTGATGCAGGTTCCCTGGTTGGAGCGCACGAACTTCGTGAGCGGGTACTCCTTCTTCTCCTTGGCGTACTTCACGACGATCATGTCGCCGGTAACGCTGAGGACTTCGCCTGAAGCTTCTGCGATGACCACCTGGCCAGAGTCGATCGCCGTTTGCTTTTCCATGCCCGTCCCGACCAAGGGGATCTCCGGCCGCAGCGTGGGAACTGCCTGCCTCTGCATGTTCGCGCCCATCAGTGCGCGGTTGGCGTCGTCGTGCTCAAGGAACGGGATCAACGACGCCGCCACAGAAACGATCTGCTTCGGTGAGAGGTCCATGTAATCGACGTGGTCGGGGCTTGACATGGTGAACGTATCGGTTCGCGCCTCGACGTGTTCAGTGAGGAAGTGCCCATCCTCGTCGAGCGGCGAGTTCGCCTGCGCGACCACGAACGCCTCTTCTTCGTCGGCAGAAAGGTACTCGACCTTTTTCGAAACGAACGGCTTGATCGGCACGGGCTCGGACCGGGATGCCAGCTTCTTCGCCAGCGCCGCATCGATGGTTGTGCCTTCCTTCGCGATCACTTTGCCCCTTGGGCCCATAGCGTCCTCGCGCAGGATGCGACCGATCAGCAGCGCTGACTTCGCAGGAAGTTCATGGTAGACCTTGCGGTATGGCGTCTCAATGAACCCGTACTCATTCACGCGGCCAAAGGTGGCCAGGTTGGCGATCAGGCCAATGTTGGGGCCTTCCGGTGTCTCGATCGGACAGATGCGCCCATAGTGACTGAAGTGAACGTCACGCACGTCGAAGCCGGCGCGGTCCCGCGAGAGGCCGCCAGGCCCAAGCGCCGACAGGCGCCGCTTGTGCGTCAGCTCGGCGAGCGGGTTCGTCTGGTCCATGAACTGCGAGAGCTGTGAACCGCCGAAGAACTCCTTGATGGCGGCAACGACCGGTCGGATGTTAATCAGCTGGCTGGGCGCCGTCTCCGCCGGATCCGTGATCGTCATGCGCTCGCGGATCACCCGCTCCATGCGCAGAAGGCCGATGCGGAACTGGTTCTGGATCAGCTCACCGACGGTGCGGACGCGGCGGTTGCCCAAGTGGTCGATGTCGTCGGGCTTGCCCTGGCCGTTGTTGAGGCGGACCAGCTCCTGCACGATGGCCAGGAGGTCGTCAGGCGAGAGGACACGTTCCGTCGTGGCGTCGCGGCGCAGGCGCTTGTTGACCTTGTAGCGGCCGACCTTGCCCAGGTCGTAGCGTCGCGGGTTGAAGAAGAGCGAGGTTATGAGCCCCTTGGCGTTGTCGATCGTCGGTGGGTCACCGGGCCGCAGACGGCGATAGAACTCCAGCAACGCTTCTTCTTTGTTTGTGGCGCCGGTATCACGGTCGAGCGTGGACTGGATGTACTGGTGTTGCTCGCCGGTGTCGATTCCGTCGAACAGGGCGAGTATGCGATCGTCCGTGCCAAGCATGGTTAGAATCTTGGCGCGCAGCTTGTCGGCCGCTCGCTCGCTCTTGGCGGTCTCGATCTCTTTTTCTACCGCGCGAATCTCTTTCGTGCTTCCATGCTTCGGAAGAAGTCCGGGCTCATCGATTGCGCGCAGGAGCGTGGTGATCGGGATCTTACGCTTGCGGTCTACCTTGACGGAGATAACGTCCTTGTTGGAGGTCTCGAACTCCAGCCAGGCGCCGCGGTTCGGGATCAGCTTCGCGTAGCAAAGGGCGCGCCCGCTGGTGGCGTCGCGCTCCAGAGTCAGGTAGACGCCGGGCGAGCGCACGAGCTGCGAGACGACGACGCGCTCGGCGCCGTTGATGATAAAGGTGCCCCTCTCCGCCATCAGCGGGAAGTCACCCATGAAGATCTCTTGTTCCTTGATCTCGCCCGTCTCCTTGACGACGAGCTCCACGTTCACGCGCAGCGGGGCCGAGTAGGTAACGTCGCGCTCCCGGCACTCTTCCTGCGTGTACTTCGGTTCGCCGAAGCTGTAGTCGGTGAAGCGCAGCTCCAGACGGTTACCGGTGAAGTCCTGAATCGGCGATATCTCATCGAAGAGCTCGCGCAGGGCTTCCGTCTTGAATGTCTCATAGGAGTCGAGCTGGATCTCGACGAGGTTAGGTAGCGGGTGAACGTCAGGTATGCGTGAGTACGACTTGGTGAGTTCGGGGACACTGAACTTCTCGGATACGACGTCGCGGGCAACAACCATGCAAACTCTCCTCCCGAGAGGCTAGAAACTGGGGGCTGAACAGACGGCAGGGGCTAGGGTCAAAGGCAAATAGATACAGGGAATAGAATCTGGGGGGATTCGACAGTCATCCAGTTAGATATTCTAGTGAGCGCCAAGTCGAAAGTCAAGACAGAACTCACTGCTTTTCCCACACGCTCAGATAGTGCGCACCTACTCGCCGACTGAGGCCGGCGCTACTGGCTCCACCAAGCGCTGGTTGGTAGGCGCCTGACCGCGCATCACCGTTGCCACGCCCATGATGATCAGCAGGAAGCCGGCGATCGTGTTCACGCCGATGCTCTCATCGAGGATCAACCAGCCCAGAAACAAGGCGAGCACCGGCACGATGTATGTGACGAGCGACGCCCGTACGCTGCCGATGTTCTCGATCAGCCAGACGAACATCAGGTACCCGATGCCCGTGCCCAGCGTGCCCAGCGCGATCAACGAAGCCCAGGCTTCGAGGCTGAGCGAGTAGTTCGGCGTTCCGGAAACGACGAAGAGCAAGGCGCCGGCGATGAAGACGGAGAGGACGAGCTGTAGCATCGTCAGGCTGACGGCATCCTGTTCACGGAGAAGGCTGCGCATGTAGACCGCGCCCAGGCCGTAGCAGAGCGCCGCACCAACCACTGCCAGCTGACCGGCGACGGCCGAGTCCGTGACGTCGAGCGACTCGGTGCCGGTGAGCACCGCAACGCCGATGAATCCGAGCAGCAAGCCGCCCAGACGCGCCGGCGTGAAGTGCTCTTCGTCGAGAGCGATGGCGGCGACGACGGCAGTGAAGATCGGCACCATCGCGTTGAGAACGGACGCCGTGCCACTGTCGATGTGCTGCTCTCCCCAGGAGATCAGCGCGAAGGGCATGATGTTGGCCAGCACTGCGAGGACCGAGACGCGCGCCACCAGGCTCGGCGTCACGAACATCTTGTGCCGGGTTATTAGCACGTAGGCGCCAACGGCCAGGCAACCGAAGAAGACCCGCCCGAAGACGACTTCTAGCGGCCCCGTCTCTTCGACGATGACCTTGATGAACAGGAACGAGCCACCCCAGATGGCGCCCAACGCGAACAGCGTCGGCATGGCCCGTCCTGCAGACCCGGCGGGCGCGGTGGGTCCGTTGGCCGCCGCGCGGCCGGGGTCGCTCAACTGGGCGGCCGCTCGTCGTCCTGCGGCCCTGCCTGGCTCTCCATCGCCAGCAGGGCCTCCTTGCGCTCCACGCCGCCGCCGTATCCGCCGAGGCTGCCATCGTTGCGCACGACGCGGTGGCAGGGGATGACGATACCGACGGGGTTCGTGGCGCAGGCGCGGGCGACGGCACGGGCCGCGCGGGGCGACCCGATCTCGCGGGCCACCTGCGAGTAAGACTTCGTATCGCCGCGGGCGATGCCGCGCAGGGCGCGCCAAACGCGCATCTGAAACGCCGTCGCCCGGATGTCCAGCGGCAAGTCGAGCCTGGTCGTTTCCCCGCCCAGATAACGGACGATCTCGCCAACCCAGGCGCTCAGGCGTTCGCCCTGGCGCTCCAGCCTGGCCCGCGGGAACTCTCGCTCTAGCTTGCCTTCGAGCTGCGTGATGTCGTCGCCGAGCTTGACGATGCAAACGCCGCGCTCCGTAGCGCCGACGAGAAGCTTGCCCAGCGCGCAGTCCGTGATCTCGTATTGCACGGTCATGCCCGCACCGCCGCGGCCGTAGGTCGCCGGCGTCATACCCAGCACATCGTCGGACTTTTCGTAGAGCCGGGCGCTGCTGGGATAGCCGGCGTCGTGCAGCGCTCGGGTTACGGTTGCGCCCTCACGCAGGCCGTCCTTGAGGCGGTCGGACCGCGTCGACGCCAGGTACTGGCGCGGCGAAACACCAAGCTCACGACGGAACAACCTGCGCAGGTATTCGCCGCGCAGACCCAGCCGGCCGGCGACCGCAGCCAGGGACGGTTCAGCGTCCGGATCGTCGTCGAGGTAGGCGCATGCCTCGGCCAGGTAGCCGGCGCGTGGATCGGGTGAGGGGTCGAGCGGGCGGCAGCGCTTGCAGGCGCGGAAGCCGCTAGCCTCCGCCTCTTCGATCGTCCAGTAGAGCACCATGTTCTCCGGCTTCGGCGCCCTGGCGGGACAGCCCGGCCGACAGAAAATTCCCGTACTGCGCACGGCGATGATAAACGCCGGGCCAGCGGCGTCCTCCGCGGCCTGCGGGCGAGTGGTGACGTCAGTTGTGCTGTTCATATCGATACCTCCACCCGCACGATAGCGGAGGCGGCGGCGACCGGACTATCCGCTTTCGGCAACCGAATACGGCGGACGCGGCGAGTGTGGAAGCCACACAGTACATGCCTTTGTGGACTCGGTCAATCGAGGGGCGTTCGACGGTTGCCCGCACGTGGTCAGTATTGTATTTTTGAGGCCGGTTCCACCGTGGCTGATTCACCCGTCTTCCAGGATCTCAAGGTCTTCTCCGGAAACGCCCATCCGGAGCTGGCACAGAACGTCTGCACGTACCTGGAAACAGCCGTTGGCGACGTTGACGTGTTCGAGTTCTCAAACGAGAACATCTTCGTGCGTTTCAACGAGAACGTTCGCGCCCGCGACGTGTTCATCTTGCAACCGATGTGCTCGCCGGTGAATACGCGGCTCATGGAGCTGTTCATCATGATCGACGCGGCGCGGCGTGCCTCTGCCGGCCGCATCACGGCCGTTCTCCCTTACTACCCGTATGCGCGCAGCGACAAGAAGGACCAGCCTCGCGTCCCGATCACCGCCCGCCTCGTCGCCAACTTCCTTGAGACGGCCGGCTCCGATCGCGTCCTGACGATTGACCTGCACGCCGGCCAGATCCAGGGCTTCTTCAACATCCCCGTCGATGAACTGACCGCGCTCACCCTGCTCTCAAACTACATCGCCGAGAAGAAACTCCCGAACCTCACTGTCGTCGCCACCGACGCCGGCGGCGCGAAGGGCGCCCGCCGTATGGCCGACCGCCTGAACGCTCCGCTGGCTATCGTCGAGAAGCGCCGGCTGGGCAACGACGAGAAGGTTCAGGCGACGACGCTGATCGGCGACGTCGAAGGCCGGACCGTCCTCATCGTCGACGACGAGGTCCTGACCGGAAGCACGCTCGTCGCTGCGGCGGAGATCGTCGTCGAGCGGGGCGCGACGGCCGTCTACGTCGCCGCTACGCACCCGATCCTTTCGGGCGACGCCGTCACTCAGATCGAGAAGGCGCCGATCAACGAGATAGTGTTCACGGACACGATCCCCATCCCGCCGGAGAAGCACCTGCCGAAAATGACCGTGCTCTCCGTGGCCCCGCTGCTCGGCGAAGCGATCAGCCGCATCCACACCGGCCAGTCAGTCGGTGCGCTCTTCAACGGCGCCAGCCACTGACCCGCGCTCGTCTCCTGAGCCCCACCCCTGCTGGTATCATTGATTCGTACGTCCATCGCCTGGCGCTTGTAACATCCGTTGAGCGCCGGCGGTCGGAAGGAGCATAAGGACCCCGAATGAGCATCCTCAACAAAGTTTTCGGAGACTACAACAAGAAGGAGCTGAAGAAGCTCTGGCCGATCGTCGAAGAGGTCGCCGCCTTCGAGGACGATGTCCACCCGCTGACCGACGAGCAGCTGCGCGCGAAGACCGATGAGTTCCGCGAGCGGCTGGCCGACGACGAGACGCTGGACGACATCCTGCCGGAAGCGTTCGCCGTCGTGCGTGAGATGTCACAGCGGCGGCTGGGAATGCGGCCGTTCGACGTGCAGATCCTGGGCGGCATCGTCCTTCACCAGGGCAAGATCAGCGAGATGAAGACCGGTGAGGGAAAGACGCTCGTCGCCACCCTGCCGATCTACCTCAACGGGCTGGCCGGCCAGGGCGTGCACCTGATCACCGTCAACGACTACCTGGCCAAGCGCGACGCCCAGTGGATGGGCGCTCTCTACGACGCCCTCGGCCTCACCATCGGCATCCTCCAGCACGACTCCGGCTACGTCTACGACCGGACGGCCAACCTGGACAACGAAAGTCTGCGCCACCTGACCCCGGTGGAACGCCGCGAAGTTTACGCCGCCGACATCGTTTATGGCACGAACAACGAGTTCGGCTTCGACTTCCTGCGAGACAACATGGCGACAGACTTCGAGCGCGCCGTGCAGCGCCAGGAGATACCGCAGAACTACGCCATCGTCGACGAGGTGGACAGCATTCTCATCGATGAGGCGCGGACACCGCTGATCATCAGCGGCCCGGCGGAGGAGACCGAGGAGATCTACCGCACGTTCTCGCGCATCGTCCCCCGCATGACGGAGCAGGAGCTGGTCGTCGACCTCAAGCACAAGAGCGTCAGCCTCACGGAAGCGGGTCAGGCGGGAGTTCGCGGGATCGTAGAGGTTCTTGATGCTGAGCGC
>PVMK01126246.1_pt1 | contig 21606 bp, 18 predicted proteins | sample 1853481 | NCBI WGS metagenome assembly PVMK01 (sample SAMN08533507, study PRJNA380276) | Marine sediment metagenome, whole genome shotgun sequencing project.
TCGCGATATATTATTTCTTTTTTCTCATTATTTGTTTCTTCCTTGTGAAGTTCATACAGATCAGATATTTGCGCGATCAATTTTTCTTCTTTCTCCCAATCTGATGTTGCAATTATACTTGTTCCTTTAAAAAGCATATGCTCCAAGTAATGTGCTAATCCTGTAGTTTCTGCGGGGTCATAGTTCGAACCTGCTCTAACTGCAATATAAGTCTGTATTTTTGGCTCATCGTAACTTCGACTCAAATAAACCTTGAGTCCATTTTCTAAAGTATATACCCTTAACCCTGTAGGGTCATTAGTAACAGATTCATAATGAAATCCGTTGTTATCCGTGTGCTGTTCAGCAACATAATCATTACTTTTTTGATCAGAGGTATTACAGCTTATAAAAAAAATGGTTAAAAAACCGGCAAGTAAAATTTTATATTTTTTCATGAGAATATATTAATTAAGTGTGTGGAAAAGCCCGCTCTCAAATATATTAAAGAACTTAGATTAATAAAAGTTAAGAACTTACTATTAAGATAAATTTAACAACTTTAAATAAATGTCGTAACTTTAACACATTCAATTAATTACTAACTAAAACTTAATTATTATGAGAAAAATAGTTCTACTATTGCTATGTACGATTGTACTTTCCTGTCAAAGTCCAAAAAAAGAAACCGTCAGTACAATTGAGCCTCCCCCAAAGATTTCGGTAGAAGATTTTTTTAAGAATGCAGAAAAGAGAACATTCAGGTTATCTCCAGATGGGGAGTATATTTCATATATGGCACCCTATAAAAGTAGAATGAACATATATGTAAGAAAATTTGACAGTGATTCAGCGGTTAGAGTTACAAGTGCGGAAGATCGTGGAATTTACGGATATTACTGGGCGAGTAATGATAAATTGGTATATGTTCGTGATAAGGGAGGTAATGAGAACAACCATATTTTTTCAGTAAATAAAGATGGAACGGATGAATTAGAACTGACGCCATTTGAAGGAGTCAAAGCTCAAATAATTGATGATCTTAAAAATATTGAAGATGAGATGATCATAGGCTTAAACAAAAGAAATCCACAAGTTTTTGACCCGTATAGATTAAATATCAATACCGGAGAGATGAAATTGTTATACGAAAACCCAGGTAATATCACAGGATGGCAAACAGATCATAATGGAACCCTTCGTATAGCAACAACAATCAATGGAGTTGATCAAACTATAATGTATAGAGAAAGTGAAGACCAACCATTTAAGGAGGTTATTACTACTAATTTCAAACAAACTTTAGAACCTCAATTCTTTGATTTTGATAACGGACATATAGTTTATGCGGTGTCAAATTTAGGGAGAGATAAAGCTGCCATTGTAAAATATGATCTAAATGAAAATAAAGAAGTTGAAGAGGTTTTTAAAAATGATGAAGAAGATGTTGAGTGCATATCAAATAACAAAAAAAGAAAGGTGCCAACGGTTATTAATTATACAACCACCAAGTTAAATCGAAAATTTTTGGATAATGAATATGAGGATATATTTAATAATCTGAAAAGTAAATTAGGGAAAAACAATGATTACTATATTACAGCTACCAACAAAAATGAAGATATTTTTTTAGTTTATGTCGGTAATGATAAAACAAGAGGATCATATTATCATTATGATAATAACAGTAAAGATATCAAGCATATGGCAGATTTAAGCCCTTGGATAAAATCAGAACATATGGCAGATATGAAACCCATTAAATATACATCCAGAGACGGCTTAACCATTCATGGTTATCTGACCTTGCCAGTTGGCAGGGAGGCAAAAAATTTACCTGTGGTGGTTAATCCTCATGGCGGACCATGGGCAAGAGACAGGTGGGGATATAACCCGGAAATTCAATTATTGGCCAACCGTGGATATGCCGTTTTACAGATGAATTTTAGAGGTTCTACCGGTTATGGCAGGAAATTCTGGGAAAGTTCGTTTAAAAAATGGGGACAAGAAATGCAGAATGATGTTACGGATGGTGTTAAATGGTTGATCGATGAAGGAATAGCTGATCCTAAGCGAATTGCGATATATGGTGGAAGTTATGGTGGATATGCAACCTTAGCCGGGATAACTAATACCCCGGACCTATATGCCGCTGCAGTGGATTATGTAGGTGTTTCAAATATATTTACCTGGATGGAAACCATACCTCCTTACTGGGAGCCATACAGGGAAATGTTATATGAAATGGTGGGAGATCCGCGCACAATAGATAGTGTAATGATGAAAGCGAATAGCCCGGCTTTTCATGTAGATAAGATCAAATCAGCTTTATTCATTGCTCAGGGAGCAAATGATCCTAGAGTAAAACAGGCGGAATCCGATCAGATGGTCGAAGCTCTAAAAAAGAATGGTGTTACTGTTCAGTACATGCTAAAAGAAAACGAAGGTCACGGTTTTTATAATGAAGAAAATCGATTTGATTTTTACAATGCAATGGTGGAGTTTTTAGACGAAAATTTAAAAGAAAAACCTGAAAAGATCAAAACTTAAACTAGCCTGTAAAAATAATTGACTAGCTTAAAACCTCCGCAACTTTTTTTCCTATTTCCGCAGGAGACTCAACAACGTGAATTCCATTTTCTCTTAAAATTTCCATTTTGGCCTGAGCGGTATCATCCTTCCCTCCTACTATTGCTCCGGCATGCCCCATAGTTCTACCTGCGGGAGCCGTTTGACCGGCAATGAACCCGATCACCGGTTTACGATTACCGTCTGCTTTTATCCAGCGGGCAGCTTCCGCTTCCAACTGACCTCCAATCTCACCGATCATCACAATTGCATCTGTATCTTCATCATTCATGAATAATTCAACAGCATCTTTGGTGGTGGTTCCTATTATTGGGTCTCCACCGATACCAATAGCAGTAGTTACACCTAAGCCTTGTCTAACAACTTGATCAGCAGCTTCATAAGTTAAAGTCCCTGATTTTGAAACAATTCCAACCTTTCCTTTCTTGAACACAAATCCTGGCATAATACCAACCTTAGCCTCTTCCGGTGTTATAACTCCCGGGCAATTTGGTCCAATCAAGCGACAGTCCTTTTGATCGATATAAGATTTTACTTTAACCATATCTGCGGTTGGGATTCCTTCGGTTATGCAAATAATAACCTTTATTCCAGCATCAGCAGCTTCCATTATTGCATCTGCCGCAAAAGCCGGAGGCACAAAGATTATTGAAGTGTCTGCACCTGCTTTCTGAACGGCGTCTTCCACCGTATTAAAAACAGGCTTATTTAAATGAGTTTGACCACCTTTTCCAGGAGTGACCCCGCCAACTACATTTGTGCCGTAATCTATCATTTGTGATGCATGAAAAGTACCTTCACTTCCTGTAAAACCTTGAACTATTATTTTTGAATCTTTATTTACTAATACACTCATTTATTCTGATTTTAATGTTTTTATATTCTTCATCCTCCTTTGCTCTACAAAAGTAAATTAATGAATTGATTTTAAGAAGTTATTTTCTTAATTTTTGAACGAGTTCAGGTAGTACTCTCATCATCGATAATTCTCTCATTTTTTGTCGGGCTTCAATACAAGGAGATCCAAAGTATTTTTTACCTTCTTCCAGGTCGAATCCCACTCCCGACTGGGCATAGACTTCTACTCCCTTATGGATGGTAATATCACTTTTTATACCCACTTGCCCCCAAAGTATTACCTCGTCTTTAATTATTACACATCCGGCTATTGCAACTTGTGAAGCTAACAAGCATTTTTTTCCAACAACTGTGTCATGAGCGATTTGAACTTGGTTGTCTAATTTCGTTCCAACATCGATCGTTGTGTCCCCTGTTACCCCTTTATCAATTGTGCAAAGTGCTCCAATATGGACATCGTCTCTAATAACAACCCTACCAGTGGAAAGCAGCTGATCATATCCTTCTGGACGATTTTTATAATAAAACCCATCAGAACCTAAAACGGTACCCGCGTGTATTATGACATTATTACCTATGATACAATTGTCATAGACACTAACATTTGAGTGAATAATGCAATTATCTCCTATAACAACATTATTCCCAATGAATGTATTTGGTTGAATGACCGTATTTTTACCAATTTTTGCTGAAGGTGAAATACTTTGTGAAGCGCTTTTAAACGGTTTGAAATGAGTGGCAAGCTTGTTGAAATCTCTGAATGGATCATCTGATATCAACAAAGATTTTCCTTCCGGGCATTCCACTATTTTATTTATTAATACAGTGGTAGCAGCTGATTGAAGTGCTTTATTGTAGTACTTAGGATGATCGACAAATACAACATCTCCTTTTTCAACAACATGAATTTCATTAATACCATAGACAGGAAAGTTTTCGTCTCCAACAAATTGTGTTTCTGTTAGTTGCGCAATTTCTTTTAAAGTGTAAGTTCTAGGAAATTTCATACGTTTCTAGGTGTGATCAACTATATTACCGGGATATTTAACTTCTTTTAAACTCCAATCTACGAAAGGAGAATATTTTTGTTCAAGAATATAAAATTTATACTTTTACTCTTTCCATATACGTTCCCTTCTCTGTTTCAATTTTAATTTTATCACCTTCATTAATAAATAATGGAACATTTACCCTTGCACCGGTTTCAACAGTTGCTGGTTTAGTAGCATTGGTTGCCGTATTACCTTTAATGCCTGGTTCTGTTTTTGATATTTCCAACACAACATGTGCCGGCATATCAACAGATAGAGGCAGTTCATCTGAAGTTCTGATGATTATAGTAACAATTTCGCCCTCTTTTAACAGATCTGGTGAATCCAACGTCTCCTTCTGTAAAGAGATTTGATTGTAATCATCAGTATTCATAAAATGATACGTATCTCCTTCGGGATATAAATATTGATACTTTCTAGTTTCTACTCTTACTTCCTCAATTTTATGTCCGGAAGAAAATGTATTGTCTATTACTTTTCCGGTTGTTAAGCTTTTTAATTTTGTACGTACAAAAGCGGGCCCCTTACCCGGTTTTACATGCTGAAATTCAACAATTTTAAAAGTGTCATTATTATATACAATGCATAATCCTTTCTTTATATCTGAAGTATTTGCCATATTTTTATTTTTTATTTATTAGTAAGAACTGTGTAACCTTTCATTATACCGCGTTGTGAATTTCTGATAAAGGTGAGAACTTCATCTCGCTCAGTTGTTGCGTCCATTTCTGCTTCTAATATTCTGGATGCTTGCGTTGTATTATTGTTTTGTTGGAACAATATTCTGTAAATATTTTGAATTTCATTTATTTTTTCTGGAGAAAATCCCCTTCTGCGCAATCCAATTGAATTTATTCCAATATAAGACAAAGGTTCTTTTGCAGCCTTAATAAATGGGGGAACATCTTTTCTAACCAAAGAACCGCCTGAAACCATTGCATGTTTGCCAATATGAATAAATTGATGTATCCCCGCTAATCCGCCAATAATGGCATACTCGCCTATTTCTACATGACCGGCTAAAGTTACTGCATTAACTAGTATCACATTATTCTTAATGATACAATCGTGGGCAACATGAGCAGTCGCCATTATTAAACAATTATCCCCTATTTCAGTCTTGCCATAGGCCTTGGTTCCTCTGTTTATAGTAGCACATTCTCTAATAGTTACATCGTTTCCAATTACGGTTAAAGAATCCTCCTCATCAAATTTTAGATCTTGGGGTATGGCGGAAATTACAGCCCCGGGAAAAATTCTGCAATTTTTTCCAATTCTGGCCCCTTCCATGATAGTTACGCTCGAACCAATCCAAGTTCCTGAACCAATTATTACATTGTTATGGATTGTTGTAAAGGGTTCAATAACAACATTTGTTGCAATTTTTGCTCCTGGATGAATATAAGCTAAGGGTTGATTCATATTTTATTTTTTAACTATTTGAGCCATTAACTGTGCTTCTGTAACCAATTTATTGTTGGCATAAGCATAGGCCTGCATGTGACAAATACCACGACGGATAGGCGCAATTAGCTCACAATTAAATATTAAGGTATCACCGGGCAAAACTTTCTGTTTAAATTTTACATTATCAATTTTCATAAAAAAAGTAAGATAATTTTCAGGATCGGGAACGGTACTTAATACTAAAATTCCGCCACACTGCGCCATGGCTTCTACTTGTAATACCCCTGGCATTACTGGTGCTCCGGGAAAATGTCCAACAAAAAATGGTTCGTTCATTGTAACATTTTTCATACCTACAACGTGTTTGTCAGAAAGTTCAATGATTCTGTCGATCAACAAAAACGGAGGACGGTGTGGTAAAATACTCATAATTTTTTCAACATCCATCAATGGTGGGAGGCTCAAATCAAATTGAGGAACTTTGTTTCGTTTCTCAATTTTAATTATTTTCATCAACTTTTTAGCAAATTGCGTGTTTATTTTATGTCCTGGTTTAGTAGCAATCACTTTTCCTTTGATTTTGGTGCCAACCAGTGCTAAATCTCCAATAACGTCCAGCAATTTATGCCGAGCTGCTTCATTGGCCCAATGAAGCGTTAAATTATCCAGAATTCCATTTGGTTTAATTTTTACAGAATCTTTTTTGAAAGCTTTACTCAGCTTTTTCATTGTTTTTTCAGATAGTTTCTGATCCACATAAACAATGGCATTGTTAAGGTCTCCTCCTTTAATCAGATCATTATCCAAGAGCATCTCAATTTCATGTAAAAAGCTAAAGGTTCTCGCTGCCGCAATTTCTTCTTTAAAATCGCTTATATCTTTAAGTGTAGCATTTTGGGTGCCTAAAATTTTCGTACCAAAATCAATGATGGCAGTAATTTCATAATTATCGGAAGGCATGATCATTATTTCACTTCCGGTCTCTTCATCCTTAAAGGAAATGATCTCTTTAACCTCATATATTTCTCTTTCAGCATTTTGTTCTATCACCCCGGATTTTTCCAATGCTTCCACAAAGAATTTTGATGACCCGTCCAATATTGGCGGTTCCTGAGAGTCTATTTCCATAATGATATTGTCAATATCGCATCCAACAACTGCTGCTAAGACATGTTCTGAGGTGTTTACAATAACTCCATTTTTCTCTAAATTAGTTCCACGCTGTGTACTGGTAACATAATTTGCCTTTGCTTCGATATGAGGTTCGCCTTCTAGATCAGTTCTTACAAAAATAAAACCGCTATTCTCAGGTGCTGGTTTGAAGGTAATATTCACTTTCTTTCCAGTATGTAAACCCACCCCAACTAATGAAATTTCTTCCTGAATGGTTTTTTGTTTTGTACTCATATTTTTGATTCTTTAGAAATGATAATTTTTTCTAACTCATTTATTCTATTTACTAATTTGGAAAGATTTTTAAAGTGAACATATGATTTATTATAGTCGGAGTAACCAAGCGCAGGACTTCCTTGTACTACTTCATTATCCTTTAATGATCTGCCAATTCCTGATTGTGCTTGAATTCTTACATTATTTCCAATACTGATGTGACCGACTATTCCAACTTGTCCGCCAATTTGACAATTTTTACCAATTTTTGTCGATCCGGCTATGCCCGCTTGAGCTGCAATCACAGTATTTTCTCCTACTTCTACATTATGTGCAATTTGTATTTGATTGTCCAGCTTTACGCCTTTTCTAATAATTGTAGACCCCAAAGTTGCCCTGTCAATTGTCGTTCCCGATCCAATGTCAACATTATCCTCAATAATTACATTGCCAATCTGTGGAATCTTATTGTATATTCCATTTTCATCCGGTACAAATCCAAATCCATCACAACCAATAATAACACCTGAATGAATTGTGCATTTTTTACCAATTTGTGATTCTGAATAAATTTTTGCGCCTGCAAAGATCATAGTGCCATCCTCGATGATAACGTTATCTCCAATAAAGACGTTTGGATAAATTTTTACTTTATTGCCAATAGACACATTCTCACCTATATAAGTTAAGGCTCCGATATAAACATCTTCTCCGATTTCCGTGTTGTCATTAATATAATTAGGAGTTTCAATCCCCGATTTATCCAGTTTTATTTGATTGTAATATTCCAGAAGTTTTGAGAATGCCTTATAAGCGTCTTCAACTTTTATCAGAGTGGTTTCAATTTCAGATTCCAGAACAAAATCCTTATTAACAATAGCGATCGAAGCTTTGGTTGTATATAAATAGGATTGATATTTTGGATTCGATAAAAAAGTTAGTGAACCTTTTTCCCCTTCTTCAATTTTTGAAAGTTTATGAACTTCCTCATTAGGATTTCCATGAATATCTCCATCGAGAATTTCTGAGATTTGTATAGCTGTAAATTTCATCTGTGCAAAAATACTAAAAATTAACAACCATCCTAAATTAATATAACTTAGGATAACAAATATAATATTTAGTCACAGATTTGGATAAGCCGGACATGCTTAGATCATCGGAGGCCTTAACTATATCTGTAACTTTACCATTTTTGCACAAAATATTAATTCGTTCATTTTCTGAATTATAAGCCCTATTCTTAACCCACCCCTGAAAAACAAGATAATCAACATTCACGTTATTTATTTGATAGCTTTTGGCAACTTCCTTACTAATTTTTTTAAAATAACTTGTGTCAAATACTTTATTCTGCATTTCAACTTTTGGCAACTTTCTATTTATTATGGAACTACTTAAAGTAGAGAGAATTAGGTCATTGTGATCAGACCATTCTTTTAAGGCAGAAATTATATCAAAATCGTCCAGATTTGAAAACATTCTCATGTCATCGTCACTGAAATTTTCAATATCGTCATCGGTCTTCAAAAAATGCAATAGAGGTTTACTTGCATTCAATGAATCTCCCTCTTCAATTAGTACTTTTGCCCTTTGCAGTATTTTAACTAGGATTTGCTCGGCTGCCAAACTGGTTTTATGAAGGTATACCTGCCAATACATTAATCTTCGGGCTACTATAAACTTTTCGACTGAATATATTCCTTTAATATCTATTAATAACTGATCGTTTTTTATATCGAGCATCGATATTAATCTGTCTGAATTGATATTACCCTCCGCAACTCCACTATAGAAGCTATCTCTTTTTAAATAATCTAATCGATCCATATCTAATTGGCTGGAGATCAATTGATGCATGAATTTTCTGTGATAGTTTCCCTTAAAAATTTCAATTGCCAGATCCAATCTACCAGCAAACTCTGTATTAAGAAGCTCCATAAAGCGTAAGGAGATTTCCTCATGGTTTCTGTTCTTAATAATTATTTTTTCCAGAGCATGAGAAAATGGGCCATGTCCAATGTCATGAAGTAAAATAGCAATATAAAGTCCCTCCTCTTCTTCATCGCTTATTTCCACTTGCTTCATACGTAAGGTGTCGATCGCTTTTTGCATGAGATAGATACATCCTATAGCATGGTGGAACCTGGTGTGATGTGCTCCCGGATACACCAAATAAGACAATCCCATCTGTGTTATTCGCCTTAAGCGTTGAAAGAGAGGGTGCTCTATTATACTAAATATTAAAGCATTTTGTATAGTTATAAAACCATAAATAGGATCGTTAAATATTTTTATTTTTTCCAAAATAGTATCACCGTTTTTCGTACATTTCGACAAGAATTTTTCTTAGCAAATATTATCTTTGCGAAAACAAAATTAAAACATTAATTTATATAATCAATTTTAAGAATGAGTGCATCCAGAATACTTTGGGTTGATGATGAAATTCAACTCCTTAAACCTCATATTCTATTTTTAGAAAAAAAGAACTACGATGTTACTCCATGTACAAATGGAGCGGACGCACTGGAAGTTGTAAAACAACAATCTTTCGATATCGTTTTTTTAGATGAAAATATGCCGGGACTTTCAGGTCTGGAAACATTGGCAGGAATTAAGTTGAGCCATCCAAATCTTCCCGTTATTATGATCACGAAAAGTGAGGAAGAGTATATTATGGAAGAAGCAATTGGTTCAAAAATAGCTGATTATCTCATTAAACCGGTTAATCCAAATCAAATATTGTTAAGTTTGAAGAAAAACCTGGACACTTCAAGATTGGTTTCAGAAAAGACCACATCCAATTACCAACAGGAATTCCGTAAAATATCTATGGATCTGGCTATGGTGAATTCAATAGAGGATTGGGTTGATTTATATAAAAATTTAATACACTGGGAAATCCAACTGGAATCAATTACCGATGTTGGTATGACTGAAATACTTGAAAGTCAAAAAGAAGAAGCTAATTCTCAATTTTTTAAATTTATTAAAAAAAATTACCAGGATTGGTTTCATGGAGCAGATAAACCAATTATGTCGCATACTTTGTTTAAGGAAGTGATTGTTCCGCAGATAGATAAAGAGAAGGGTACTCTGTTAATAGTTATTGATAATTTAAGGTATGACCAGTTAAGAGTTCTGGAACCAAAAATTAATGAATATTATAAAACGGTAGACGAGACATCTTATTTTAGTATTTTACCCACAGCAACACAATATGCTAGAAATGCCATTTTTTCTGGATTGACTCCTTTAGATATGGAAAAAAAATATCCCAACTACTGGAAAAATGATACGGATGAAGGCGGTAAGAATTTATTTGAAAATGAATTTTTGACCGAGCAATTAAAAAGGTTGAACTTGAATCTCAATCACGAGTACTATAAAATCACAAATTTATATAATGGCAGGGATCTGGCTTCTAATTTTTCAAAAATTAAAGGGAATGATTTAACTGTGGTTGTTTATAATTTTGTCGATATGCTGTCCCATTCGCGTACTGAAATGGAAATGATCAAAGAACTGGCTAGCGATGATAAAGCTTACCGATCTTTAACCATGAGTTGGTTCATGAATTCACCTTTACTGAAAATGATTCAGGAAGCTCAACATATGGGTTTGAAATTGATCATCACTACGGATCATGGTACGATTAACACGAAGCATCCGACAAAAGTAATAGGTGATAAGAACATCAGTGCAAACCTACGCTACAAAACGGGAAAAAGTTTAAGTTATAATGATAAAGATGTTTATGCCGTTAGAAATCCCAGAGATGTTTATTTACCAACAATAAGCATGAGCAGCTCCTTTATATTTGCTAAAGAAGATCTGTTTTTTGCTTATCCTAATAATTATAACCATTTTGTTAAATACTATAAAAACACCTATCAACATGGAGGTATTTCTTTAGAGGAAATGATAATACCTTGTATTACTTTGGTACCTAGGTAATTAATAATTCTTTTTCTTACTAGAATCAACATTTTAAAAATATCATAAAAGCTTTGACTTATTGTTTTTACATACGCTAATAGACGATAAGAAAATTAGAGATACTTGTTATTGATCATCCAAATTTCGAAGCTCAGCGGTATCAAAGCGATATTGATGTCATAAATGTGATAATTACATAGACTTATTGAAAAAGATTGATATTCAGTTAATTACTTAAGGTAAAATCAAAGAAGAACTCTCTTCTTAATATATCTAATACCTATAATAAAAATTTATCAGCATCATTATGTCGATCAAGCGTTAAAATCCATTGAATGGTTCTTAAAATTCTTGCGATTTATGTAAAAAATTAATGTAAATTTTATGAATTTTATAGTAATTATATAAAAGAAAATCCACAATTTTGCAATTATAAAAACCAGTATAATGAAGAAACATAATTTTAGTGCAGGACCTTGTATTTTGCCTCAGGATGTATTAAAAAAAGCCTCACAAGCAGTATTAAATTTTAATAATATTGACTTGTCATTAATAGAAATATCTCATCGGAGCCCTGATTTCGTGGCAGTAATGGACAAGGCGACGGATTTGGCGCTAGAACTTCTGGATTTAAAAGATAAAGGCTACACTGCACTGTTTTTACAAGGTGGTGCAAGTTTAGAATTCTTAATGGTTCCTTATAATTTGATGAAAAAGGATGGTAAAGCAGCTTATTTAGATACCGGTGCCTGGAGTTCAAAGGCAATAAAAGAAGCTAAACTACTGGGTGAAGTTGAGGTTGTAGCCTCATCTAAAGATAAAAATTACAATTATATACCAAAAGATTTCAATATACCGAGTGATGTGAATTACTTTCACTGTACAAGTAATAATACAATATATGGTACTCAAATTAAAGAATTCCCAAAAACGGATGGCCTATTAGTTTGTGATATGAGTTCCGATATATTTTCTAGAAAACTTGATTTCTCTCAATTTGATTTGATTTACGCAGGAGCACAAAAAAATATGGGCCCGGCAGGTGCAACACTTGTCATAATAAAAGATGATATTTTAGGAAAGACCAATCGTCAAATTCCTTCCATGTTAGATTATAAAATTCATATCGACAAAGAAAGCATGTTCAATACACCGCCTGTATTTTCGGTTTATGTATCCATGTTGACTCTTGAATGGCTAAAGGACTTAGGTGGAATTGAAGCAGTAGAAAAATTAAATAATGCAAAAGCTGAATTATTGTATAACGAAATTGACAGGAATCCACTTTTTGAAGGTGCTGCCGCTATAGAGGATAGATCGAATATGAACGTAACTTTTTTACTTAAGGAGGTAGCGAAAAAAGATCACTTTGATGCAATGTGTAAGGAAGCAGGAATAAACGGAATAAAGGGACATAGATCGGTGGGCGGTTATAGAGCGAGTATATATAACGCCATGCCAATCGAAAGTATTGAGGTATTGGTTGATATTATGAAAAAATTATAATTATTAAATTAAAAAAAATGAAAGTTTTAGCAAATGATGGGATCGCAACAACAGGAGTTGCAGCTTTAGAGGCAGCAGGTATTAAAGTAATTCTAAAAACCGTTGCTCAGGAAGAGTTGGTTAATTATATCAATGATAATGATATTGATGTATTATTGGTTAGATCTGCAACTAAAGTTAGAAAAGATATTATTGATAATTGTCCATCTATAAAGATCATCGGAAGAGGTGGTGTAGGAATGGATAATATTGATGTGGAATATGCCAGAGATAAAGGTATTAAAGTAATAAATACTCCAGCGGCATCTTCACACTCTGTGGCTGAATTAGTTTTTGCCCACCTTTTTGGAATTGTGCGTTTTTTACACGATTCGAATCAAAATATGCCCTTGGAAGGAGATACTAAATTTAAGGATTTGAAAAAAGCATATGCAAAAGGAATTGAGCTTAAGGGTAAAACATTGGGTATTCTTGGATTTGGTCGTATTGGTCAGGCTACCGCAAAAATTGCTTTGGGTGTTGGAATGAAAGTTGTTGCTTTTGATCCGTTCATCGACTCTGCTAATGTTGAACTTGAATTTTTTGACGGACAGAAGGTTAATTTTGCATTTAAAACAATCTCTAAAGAGGATGTATTGAAACAGTCGGATTTTATCTCCCTACATGTTCCTGCTCAAGAAGATTATGTAATTTCAACAAAAGAATTTAATATGATGAAAGATGGTGCAGGCATAGTTAATGCTGCCAGAGGTGGTGTTATTGACGAAGTTGCACTTGTTAAGGCAATTGAAAGTGGTAAAATATCAAATGCGGCATTAGATGTATTTGAAGGTGAACCTACCCCTGAAATACCTTTACTAATGAATAAGAATATTTCATTAACTCCACATATTGGTGCAGCAACCTTGGAAGCACAAGCAAGAATAGGAGAAGAACTTGCCTCTCAAATAATTGATATTTTAGGATAAGACAATAGGTATGAATAATTAGATTGATTAAATGCTCCTGCATAGGCGGGAGCAGTTCTTTTTAGCTGTTTTGTAAATATTTTAAGTATTTATAATAATGAGTTCACACTAACAATAAATCTCTATTTTTGCTTTAATAAATCCAAAGATTATACATTGACATTAGTTAAACCTTTTAGAGCAGTAAGACCTACCAGAGATAAAGTTTCTTTGGTAACTACAAGATCTTATGATATTTATACAGAGAAAGAACTAAAAAGTATACTAAATATTAACCCTTTCTCTTTCCTTCATATCTTAAGACCTGGTTTTAAATTCAAAAAACGAGTAAAGGGTAAGAAACGCTTTAAAATGGTGTATAATAGGTTTATTGAGTTTAAAGAAAATAATATTTTCACATCCGATAGTGAGCCTCTTTTCTATTTACATGAAAAAACATACGGGCATCAAACTTTTTGGGGAATTATTGCGCTAGCCAGTTTAGCAGATTATAAGAATGATGTTATAAAGAAACATGAAAAGACTTTAAAGAATCGTGAAGAATTATTTGGTAACTATTTAAACATCACAGGGTTTAATGCTGAGCCTGTACTCATTACCTATCCTGATAACGTTTTGATAACGGCTATATATCACAAGTATAAATTAAGGAGATCGGAGTATGAATTTACTACTAACAAAAGCAGAACCCACCAAGTTTGGTTGATTGAAGATAAGGAAGATATATTAGCAATAGAAAAGGAGTTTGATAAAATGGATTCTGTCTATATTGCTGATGGGCATCACAGAACGGCCTCATCGTTATTTTTAGCTGATAAATTGAATAAGGAACATAATACATCCCTGATCGACGTTAAGCTTCATAATTTTTTTATGTGCTATTTAATTCCTGAGTCGAACTTGAATATTTCTTCGTTTAACAGGTTTGTTAGTACCTTAAATAATTTGAGTAAAGAAGAATTTTTAATGAGATTGGATATGCGTTTTAGAATTGAAAATTTAGGAGTAAAGCTTTATAAACCAACAAAAAAACATCACTTTAGTATGTATTTGGATGGAGAATTTTATAAATTATACTTGAGAAAAACAAGATACAAAATTAGCAATGCCTTGGAAGATCTGGACTCTCAGATATTGTATAAAACTGTTTTAGATCCAATATTAGGTATTACTGATCTGACAAATGATGATAGAATTTCTTATAAACCTGAAATATTGAACCCAACTCAAATTAAAAGTGAAGTGGATTCCGGGAAATATGAAGTCGGATTTGGACTTTTTCCTATTTCTATCGATCAACTAAAACTTGTTGCAGATAATAATCTCACCATGCCACCAAAAAGTACTTATATAGAGCCTAAACTGCGAACTGGTCTAACCATTTTTGAATTAAATGGAAATCAAAATCAATAAACTAATGTTTATAAAAGAGAAACTTGATCGATTAATTAAATCTTTACCTTCCAATGTCCAATTAGTGGCGGTGTCAAAAACAAAACCTCTGTCGGATATACAAGAGGCTTATGATGCCGGGCAAAGAGTTTTTGGTGAAAATAAGATACAGGAGATGGTCAATAAATATAACGAATTACCTAAGGACATTCAATGGCATATGATTGGACATTTGCAAAGAAACAAGATAAAACATATGGCGCATTTTGTTGATATGATCCATGGCGTAGATAGCCTTGAAAAATTAATTGAAATTGATAAACAAGCAAAAAAACATGATCGGGTTATTAAAAGTCTCTTACAGGTAAAGATCGCTCAGGAAGATTCTAAATTTGGATTGAATGAGGAGGAAATTATTGAAATACTAAAATCGAACGAAATTAAAGATTTGAAAAATGTAAAGGTTGTTGGTTTAATGGGTATGGCTACCTTTACTGACGATGTAGAACAATTAAGTGATGAATTCAAGTCGCTCAGTACTTTTTTTAATAAGTTAAATTCTTCTCTAATGATAGATCTGAATACACTTTCTATGGGGATGAGTGGAGATTATCAAATTGCCATAAGAAATGGCAGTAATATGATTAGAGTTGGAAGCGCCATTTTTGGAGAAAGAAATTACCTGGCATAAAGTTATATCCTTGTTCTATGGCATCTGACATCCTTGAATCTTCGATTTTCCCAAGAAGAAAAATTAGTGCATAATTTTAAATATCAATTCTTTCAAAATATCTCCTTGTGGTAAATTCGTTGCCCCTACTCCTTTGCTTTTGACATCTGCATCACGTAGAAAAGAGATAATTTGTGCTACTTTTCTCATTGGATATTTTTTGGCCGCCACTTCGTAATCGTTTACAAAAAATGGATTTATTCCCAATACTTTGGATGCATTAATCCTTCCTTTGTCCTTTAACCCATTGTATAAGAGTAATTTGGTAAAATAATTATTCAACATGGAAATGGTTAGAACAAGTGGATTACTCTTTGGGTTTTGAGCAAAATAAATTACAATTCTATTTGCCTTCACTACGTCGTTCTCTCCTATTGCCTTTTGTAATTCGAAGTAATTAAAATCCTTGCTAATACCAATGTTTTCTTCAATGTCATTTGCAGATATTGTTGTTCCAACCGGTAGAATAAGAGTCAATTTATTCAACTCATTCATGACTTTTGACAAGTCGTTACCTAAGAACTCAACCAACATTTGATTAGCCTTTGGCTCAATGGTATACCCTTTTTCTTTCAATTCATTTCCTATCCAGCCACCTACTTGGTTATCGTATAATTTTTTGCTTTCGAACAAGCATCCATTTTTTGCTATAAGCTTGGATAACTTTTTTCGCTTATCCAGAGTTTTATATTTATAGCAAATTACAAGGATTGTTGTGGGTTGTGGATTTTCTGCATAGGTAGATAATTTTTCAATAACTCTGGAGAGATCCTGTGCTTCTTTAACGATGATAACTTGTTTTTCCGACATCATCGGGTATCTTTTTGCATTTGCAATAATATCCTCTATCTCAACATCTCTTCCGTAAAGAATCATTTGGTTAAACCCTTTTTCTTCTTCAGTAAGGATATTATTTTCTATATAATCGGAGAGTTTATCTATATAAAAAGCCTCCTCACCCATCAAAAAATAAATTGGTTTCGGGTTACCCGAAGTTATTTCATCAACGATCTGATTCATCCTATTCATAGAAGAGGTATAAGTGGTGATTTAACAATGTTAATTGTATATTTATCCAATGGTACAACTGAATCTTCCAAAGTATTCATTCAAAATCAAAAATAGAGAAAATAAGCTTTATATTTTTGATATTATCCGTAAAAAATATGTTGTATTAACTCCGGAAGAATGGGTCAGGCAACATTTTGTACATTATCTTAACATGGATAAAAAGTACCCAAAATCAATTATAGCAATTGAGAAACAGTTGAAATACAATGGTTTGATTAAGAGAACGGATATTCTAGTTTTTGATAAGCTGGGGCAACCGGATATAATTGTGGAATGTAAGTCTCCAAATATTAAGATTTCTCAAGACACCTTCGATCAAATAGCAAGATATAATCTTAAATTGAATGCAAATTTTCTTGTAGTGACCAATGGAATTCAACACTTTTATTGTAAGTTGGATCATCAAAATAAACAATACGTGTTTTTAGAGGATTTAGCCCAATATTCTTAAATTTAGTATATTTTTAATATGCTAAAACGTTCATTTAGTTTATGTTTGTACCACATTTAAAAAACCCATCAAATTCTTGAAAGTAGCAATAGTCATTTTAAATTGGAACGGACGTGTTTTACTTGAAAAATTCATTCCCACTTTGCTAAAATTCAGTAGTTCTGAAGCAGATATTTATGTGGCTGACAATAATTCTACGGATGATTCCATACCTTTTTTACAATCAAATTTCCCTGAAATTAAAATTATAAGGAATAAAATAAATGGAGGCTTTGCTAAGGGATATAATGATGCTTTAAAACATATCAATGCTGATATTTATGCCTTGGTGAATTCTGATATTGAAGTAACAAAGGGCTGGTTAGAACCTATTATTGATCAATTTAAGAATAATCTAAAAACGGTTGTAATTCAACCAAAGCTGTTAGATTATAAAAACAAATCAAAATTTGAATATGCAGGTGCGGCTGGTGGATTTGTTGATTTTATGGGGTACCCTTATTGCAGAGGAAGAATATTTATGAGTTTGGAAACCGATGAGAATCAATATGATAATACCTGTGATATATTTTGGGCAACCGGAGCTTGTTTTTTTATTAGATCAAAAGTGTACCATAAGATGAATGGTTTTGATGAGGAGTATTTTGCACATCAGGAAGAAATCGATTTGTGCTGGCGAATTCAAAATGAGGGTTTTAACATACAGTATGTCGGCTCATCAACCGTTTTTCATATAGGAGGTGCAACATTAAGAGAAACCAACCCTCGCAAAACATTTTTAAATTTCAGAAATAGTTTATACACTATTAGCAAGAATGTGCCAAAAAGATTTTTATTTTTTGTTGTACCGTTGAGACTATTGCTTGATGGTATTGCGGGAATAAAGTTTGTAATTGAATTGCGCCCTATTCACACTTGGGCAATTATAAAAGCTCATTTTAGTTTCTATAAACACCTTCCCGAAATGCTTAGAAAAAGACGAAAAATATCGTTTAAAAAAACTAACTACTACTCCTGCTCCAGCATCGTATGGCAGCACTTCATTTTAGGGAGAGATAAATTCACAGCCATTAGATAATTTTGTTTTATTGATTTTTTGACTTAGATTTGGTTATAAATCTCCTAAATTAATAGTGAGAAATTACATAGGAGAACATTATTATATCGATCAATATTTATTATTAATCAAATTATATTGCTATGTTAGAAATCAGATCTATTATAAAAATAAGGTATTTTTATTTTGTAAAACCTTTTTTATTGTTAGGTATTTTATTCGCTTTTTTAAATTGTAATAGTGATGTAAAGAAGAAGGAGGTCAAGTTGCCAACTATTGAAGAGCCAATTCAGTTTGACTTGAGCGACATTAAAAAAGCCGGGGTTCTAAGAGCTATTACCACATATTCACCAACCGGATATTTTTTGTACAGAGGAGAAACAATGGGTTTTGAATATGAAATGCTAGAACGTTTGGCAACATATATTGACGTAGACTTAGAAATAGTAATAGCCAGAAACGTTGATTCTGTAATTCCTATGCTGAACAGAGGTGATGGTGATATCATTGCCCTCGGTTTTACAATTACAAATGACAGGAAGGAAATAGTAAGTTTTACCAACCCATATTTAATAACCCATCAATCTCTGGTACAGAAAAAACCTGCAAATTGGCGAAAAATGACCTTAGATAATATTGAAAAACGATTAGCTACTGATGTTGTGGATATTCTTGGTGATACGGTATCTGTTAGAAAAGAGTCTTCTTATTATTCTAATTTGGTTGAACTCTCCGAAGAATTAGGAGATACAATCTATATCAATATTTTATCGGGAGAGCTGACAGATGAAGAAACTATAAAAATGGTTGCGGAAGGTAAAATAAAATATACCGTAGCCGATAATAATATTGCCAATGTTTATACAAGTTCATACCCGGATATAGATGTTAATACACCACTTAGCCTCTCCCAAAGACTGGCCTGGGCCGTTAGAAAGTCTTCACCGGATCTATTGGATACAATTAATACAGCACTTGGGACTCTTAAAAAAAAATCGGATTACAATATTATTTACAAGAAATATTTTGAAAATAGAAGACAATTCAAGAACAGGGTAACCAGCGAGTACTTCACGAGCAGTTCGGGAAAAATTAGTAAATATGATGATATGGTTAAAAAATACTCAGAAACTTTAGGATGGGATTGGGTACTCGTAAAATCATTGATCTATCAAGAATCTATGTTTGAACACGATAATAAATCCTGGGCAGGCGCAAAAGGCCTTATGCAATTAATGCCTGCAACAGCTAAAGAACTGGGTGTTACAGATGTTCATGATCCTGATCAGAATATAAGGGCGGGAACAAAGTATTTGAAAAGAATGTATGGTTACTGGGATAATATTCCTGATTCAATTCAACGTATTAAATTTGCTATGGCATCTTATAATTGCGGTTACGGACATGTAAGAGATGCACAAAGATTGGCAAAAAAATTTAATAAGGACAGCTTAATTTGGGATAATGGAGTTGATTATTTCGTTTTAAACCTTTCGAAATCAGAATATTACAATGACGAAGTTGTTGAATATGGTTATGCCAGAGGAAGCGAACCTTATAATTATATTATTGAAATATTCAATCGATACGATAATTATAAAGATTTTGTAAAAGAATAAGTGTCACAAATAGAAAAAAATGTCCTCTTTAAAACCTTAATAATCACCTAAGGTTTCCGGATTCTGTTTTAATCCTATTTCCAATTGTTCATCATTAGGGGCCTTACCATGCCAGGCATGGGTATGCATCATGAAATCAACACCATTGCCCATTTCTGTATGAAGTAAGATACAAACAGGTTTCCCTTTGCCTGTTTTTTCTTTGGCCTTCTTTAAGCCTGTAATAATGCTTTCAATATCATTTCCTTTTTTAACATCTAAGACCTCCCATCCAAAAGCTTCTAATTTAGCTCTCAAATCGCCCAGGGGCATCACTTCTTTAGTTGGTCCATCAATTTGTTGATGATTATAATCGATAGTAGCAATCAAATTATCAACATTTTTGCCGGCAGCATACATCAAAGCTTCCCAAATTTGTCCTTCCTGAAATTCACCATCACCATGCAAGGTATAAACCAGATGCTTATCGCCATTCAATTTTTTCGCCTGAGCGGCACCGATGCCCACGGATAACCCCTGGCCTAAAGATCCGGAGGCTATTCTAATTCCTGGTAATCCTTCATTCGTAGTAGGATGTCCTTGTAAACGAGAATTCAATTTTCTAAATGTTGCAAGTTCCTCAACAGGAAAAAACCCACTATGTGCCAACACACTGTAAATAGCCGGAGAAATATGACCGTTAGATACAAATAATAGATCTTCACCCTTCCCATCCATGTTGAAATCGTTGGAGTAATCCATGATTTCCTGATAGAGAACGGTTAGAAATTCAGTACAGCCTAAGGAACCTCCCGGATGCCCGGATTGAACAGCGTGTACCATTCTAATAATATCTCTTCTTACTTGGCTTGTAAAATCTTGTAACTCTTTTATTGTGGGCATTTTTAATTGAATTTTAAGCGCAACAAAAATACTAAACTACTTTTAATATATGTATTAATATTCTCTTTTTTATTCCTTAATAATTCAGTAGGTATCCTATGTTCTCCAATCCTATAATTTTAATAGATAAATGATTATATTCGTGTTGATATTAATCTGTTTTCTCTCATGTAAAAAGTTAATAATTGAAACTAAATCAATGAAACAATTTTTTGGAATTCTCATAGGAATACTTCTTTATAATGATGCAAAAGCGCAGGAATTAACAGGAATGCAATGGTTTAACGAACCATCAAAATGGAACATTCAAGACAATAAATTAAAAATGGATGTTACTCCACAATCGGATTATTGGCGCATTACGCATTATGGTTTTACGGTTGATGATGGTCCGTTCTACTATACTACAAGAGGAGGTGAATTCGAGGTAGAGGTCAAGATCACAGGGGACTATAAAACTCGTTATGATCAAATGGGGCTGATGTTGAGAATAGATGAAAAACATTGGATTAAAACAGGGATTGAATATGTTGATGGCGTCTATAATTTTAGCACGGTATCCACGAATGAATATAGTAACTGGAGTGTAATAGCCTTACAGGATAAGCCCGGTTCTATATGGATAAAGGCTATCCGAAGAATAGATGCTGTTGAAATCTTCTATTCCCTGGATGGTAAAAATTATGTAATGAGTAATTTGGCATATTTTCC
>PVMK01142066.1_pt1 | contig 21605 bp, 21 predicted proteins | sample 1853481 | NCBI WGS metagenome assembly PVMK01 (sample SAMN08533507, study PRJNA380276) | Marine sediment metagenome, whole genome shotgun sequencing project.
GTCATTGCATCTTCTACTTCGCGTGCGCCCTGTATGACGGTTTCCTGATAAGCAAGCAACGCCTGCTGCAGACGTGCATCCTGCACCCGAATATTGTTTCGAATGCGTCCGTAGTTCAGAAATGGCCAGACAAAGCTCGCGCCAACCGAATACGATGTGCTGTCGGAGGAAAACAGATCATCAATGGTGGAGTTGCCTGTGTCGACATCGGTGGAGGAGATTCCAAGAAAGCCGTTCAGGCTGAAACTCGGATAGAGGTTGGCCTCTGCGACACCGACTAAGGCATTTTGCGCGAGTGCCGCCAATTCGGCCCGCCGCACATCCGGTCGCTGCCTGAGCAAGTCGGCCGGCACACCCACGTCGACCGCTTCCGGCACATCCGGCGGTGATCCGTCTCCCTTGAATATTTGCTCCAGATCCGAGGGCGCCATGCCGAGCAGCACGCTTAAGGCGTTCTTTGATTGCTGTAAGGTTGCCTCGAGTCCCGGAATCGTTGCCTTGGTGCCCAGCAGCAGCGTTTGCGCCTGCAACGCATCGAGCTCGGAGCTCGATCCGTTGCGGAACAACACTTCAACGATTTCGAAACTGCGTTGCTGTAGTTCGACGCTGTCTCGGGCAAGTCGCAGCTGTTGCTCGGTTGCACGAATTATCACGTAGGTATCGGCGACCGCAGCGGTCACGAGCACCATGACGTCGTCGTAATTTGCGATCGTCGCGAGCAGGTTCGCGTCAGCCGCCTCGATGCCGCGGCGAAAACGGCCCCAGAAATCTATCTCCCAGGACAGTCCGGCACCCAGGTTGTATTGCTCAACTCTCAAGTCGCCGTTGTCGGCGATGGACGCGTCACCACTCACTGCCTGAACTTGCGGGTAACGGCTGCCGGTTGCGATACCGAGATCAGCCTGCGCTTCGATGACACGAAGTCCGGCGATTTTCAGGTTGTTGTTGCTTTGAATCGCCGCATCGACGAACTCATTCAGCACCGGATCCTCGAGTATCCGCCACCACTCGGCGAGACTGGCCGGGGAGGTTTCGAACTGGGCAAGCTCGGCATCGAGCCAGGCAGGATTCACGGGGGCCTCAGGCCGGACAAAGTCCGGCCCGACCGGTGCGCAAGCAACGATCAGCAACAGAGTTGCCAGGAGGGTGAATCGCATTGCCGAACGCTACGAGCCGTTCTCAGGCGCCGGTTTCGGTCGATGGCGCTTGGTCCGGCGCCATCCAGACGGTCAGTAATTCGTAGCTGATAGCCAGTATTACCGCACCCAGGAACAGGCCGATGATGCCAAAGGCTATTGCGCCGCCAATTGCGCCGATCAATATCACAAGCATCGGCGTATCAACGCCACGACCGAGCAACATCGGTTTGAGGAACGCGTCGCTGACGCTAACGATCATTGAATAGACCGCGAATATCGTTGCGGGCACGGGCTCGGCAACCGAAAAGACCCAGAAGGCAATTGGCCCGAGTATTATGATCGGCGGCAGTTGTATTATCGCGAGAACCAGCACGGCCCCGGCCCATAGCCCAGGGGCCGGCACGCCAATCATTACCAGGCCGATAGCGGCAAATATTGTCTGAATTATCGCCACGCCAAGCACGCCTTTGACGACGCTGCGAATGGTCAGGATCGACATGTCGGTCAGCTTATCGCCGGCGCTATCGCCCACCAGGCTGCCGGCAATGTTTCGAGCTACGCGATGCCCGGACGTGGCGCTCATAAACAGGACGCCTGCGATGATCACCGAAAAAATGAATTGGAAGGCCGTGCCAATCGTGCTGCCGGCAAGACTGAGCGCTCTTTGGCCAAGTGCTTCAAGTTGCGAGGAGTACTTGTTGAGCGTGGTCTCCAAATTGGATGCAGCATCGCTCCAGACTGCATGAACTTTCTCGCCAATCAAGGGCCACTCTGCGACGCTGTCATTGGGAGGAGAAATCCTGACCGAGCCGTCTTCGAGATTACTGGCAACACTCCGGAGTCCGTCGATTGACGATTCGGCCAGCATCCAGGTAGGCACAATGATGATTGCCAGCCCGATGGCCACCAGGATGAACGACGACAATTTTTCCCGCCCACCGAGCTTCGCGGCTAAGGATGTGTACGCGGGATATAGGGCAATGCTGATGACTATGCCCCAGATAACGATGGTGATAAACGGGGAGACGATTCGGTAACACATTATCAACAACAGCAGCAATGCACCGATCTGGATGAACGAAGCCATCGCATTCGAGAGAAAGCGATCGTCTGTTTGTGCACTATTCGCACTGGTCATGAGAATCTCCTAATTATTATTTTTTGCAGCGAATTCCCGATACATGCGTTGCACGATGGCGAACAACAAGGCCGTGGTCCAGCCGATCAGCAAAATGCCATTCAGGGCTTCAATGCCACTTAATATGCGCCAACCTTCACTCAAGGTGATGTCCCCATAACCGAGCGTGGTGAAAGTGACGAAAGAAAAGTAAACCGCCTTCTCGAACGGGGCCAACTCGCCGTCTGGCAACAGCACCATATACGAGGCTGCCCAGATCATAATCTCGATCGTATGCAGTAGCATGAGGATAAGTACGGTCCTGATCAGAACGGCGATCGCCAATGCGCACTCCGCCAGAAGTCCTCGGCAGCATGGCGCCGTCGCAATGCGGCGACCCACAGCGTAGTGCCGAGGGCGTGAATCACGACCGTTAGAGCGACAATCGCCGCGCCGACTAGACTGACTCCTAACATGGCGCCAGATTACACCAAAATGGGCCGTCGACGAGCGGCCGGCCGGGCGCTAAACGACCCGGTTTCGCGCCTGACCGGCGAGGAATGCGGCGGCGTTTGCGGCGAGCTCATCGATTGCGTTCTGGCGGCCTGATCCGTTCCCCAGGCGATATGCGCGTGATAACCAGGTTTTCGCCGGCGTAATCCAGCAGGGCATCCCCGTCCGCGGGCGGTTCTTGCGACAATACATCTATTGCGGCCCCGGCAAGATGGCCGGCGTCCAACGCATCGGCGAGAGCCGCAGAATCGATGAGCGCGCCGCGCGCGGTGTTAATCAATATGGCGTCCGGCTTCATCCGCCCGATCGTGTCCCGGTCGAACAGAGTTTGTGCGTTTGCTCGGTGAGCGGGCAGTGCAGTGAAATCACGTCAGCCCGTTCAAGCAGCTCGTCGAACGTTACGCGATCCTCGGCAACGTCTCGGAGCCGGGTCGTGCGGACACAATTACGGTCATGCCGAACTCGCGCCCGATTCGCGCTACGCCCTGGCCGAGAGTGCGTAGCCGACAATGCCAAGCGTCATGGCCGAGAGCTCACGTATGGGATACGACAAGATGCAGGCGTCTTTTGGAGCGTTTGCCAGTCGCCGCCTCGAACAGACCGGCTGTATCGATCGAGACTGTGAGTCAGCATCAGTAGTGTGCCGAAGACGTGCTCGACGATCGACTGCGTACAGTAGCCGCGAATGTTGGCGACCGCGATGCCGTGCGACTTGGCCGTTTCGAGGTCGATATTGTCGGTGCCCGTGGCAGTCAGGCCAATGTAGCGAAGGCCGTTCGCCTTCAACAGCAGCTCATTGGTCAATCGAATCTTGTTGGTGAAAACGAACTCGACACCCGAGATGCGTGCAGCGACCTCGTCGTCGGTCGTGTCGTCGTAGAGCTTTCAGTTCGGGAAACAGGGCTCGCAGTGGCTGCAGGTCCAGGTCCGGACCCATCGTCGAGTAGTCGAGGAATACCGCTTGCATTGCGATTTGCGCCAGTCTCTGTCACAAAGTGTAGCAACATGAAGGATGAATACTGGAAACGCAAATCACTGGCGGAAATGAGTGCCGACGAGTGGGAGGGTCTGTGTGACGGCTGTGCCCTCTGTTGCATGCACAAAATCGAGGACAAGGACACGGGTGAGGTTTTTTACACTGACATCGCATGTCGATTGCTCGACGTAAAAACGTGCCGCTGCGGCGACTACGCGAATCGCGCCAAGCGGGTTGCCGATTGCCTGGTGTTATCGGTGCATGAGCCCGCAGCATTTTCGTGGTTGCCAGACAGCTGCGCCTACCGCCGACTTGCAAACGACAGCGCTCCCCGTGTGGCACCCGTCTGCTGACGGGAGATCCTGAATCAGTGCACGAAGCCGGCATTTCGGTCCGCGGCAAGGCGGTATCTGAAAATGAAACAAGCGAGTACACGGTGCTGCGCCAGATGAGTGACACCAATGAGTAATCACCGGACGATTCCGCTGCCCGATTACCGCGAATACCCGGTAGAGGAGATGCGGCAGCGGCTCAACGACTCTACACTGAGGTGAATCGGCGGCGAACGGTACGCGAGTTTTCTGATCGACCTGTTCCACGAGACATCATCGAAACGGCGCTCATGGCAGCGAATACGGCGCCGAGCGGAGCGAACCTGCAGCCCTGGCACTTTGTCGCGGTTAGCGCTGCGGCGACGAAACAGAAGATTCGGGCACGCCGCCGAGATTGAGGAGCGCGAATTTTACGAGCATCGCGCAACACCCGAGTGGCTTGCGGCACTGGAGCCAATAGGCACGGACTCGAATAAAGCCGTTTCTCGAAACGGCGCCATACCTGATTGCTGTGTTTCTTTACAAAAGTTTCGGCGTGCTCGAGGATGGCCGCAAGGTGAAACACTACTACCCGACAGAGTCGACGGGACTCGCAACCGGAATACTGATCACAGCATTGCACCAGGCGGGTCTCGTTTGCCTGACGCACACACCGAGCCCGATGAAATTCCTGAACGAGATTCTCGACCGGCCAAAGAGTGAACGACCATTCCTGTTATTGGTGACCGGATACCCGGCCGACGATGCCGAGGTGCCGGACATCAACAGAAAGTCACTCGAGGAGTTCACGAGTTTCATTGATACCTAACCCGTATTCTGCAAAGCCCTGCGCAATACCGTTGACGCTCGCGAGCAGCGCATCAAAGAGTTTCGAATCATCTCTGCCCGAGCTGCGCCAACGGGCAAGCAGGTCGATTTGCATCAGACTCATTGGATCAACGTACGGGTTGCGCAGCATGATCGCGCGTTGCAGAGTGATGTCGCCCTCAAGTAACGATTCGTGTTCGGAATAGTCGAGAATCAGATCACGAGTCAACTCGTATTCCTTTTCGATAACAGGAAAGAACTCGTCGTGCAGCTCGCAGGCGAGTTCGGAATACAGTTTCGCAATGCCGAGGTCTGCCTTGGCCAGCACCATTTCAGCATCGGCGGTCAGCGCCCGCATGAAGTACCACTCCATGAACATCTCGCGAAACGGCTTTGTCGTCGAACTGCTCCGCCGCCTTTCGCGAGTCCGGACCCTATTCCATACCAGCCCGGCAACATGCAGCGTGACTGCGTCCACGAAAACACCCACGGTATTGCCCGCAGATCGCCGATGCCCGATTGCGATCGCCGCGACGAGGGGCGCGAGCCGATGCGCATGCGCTCGATAAGATCGATTGGGGTCGCTTTGCGAAAGTACTCGTAGAAATTCGGCGTCTTGTAGACAAGTTTGCGGTAGGCGCTGCGGCTTTCCGCGGCGATGACGTCCATCATTTCGTGCCACACGGGCATGTCGTTGCCACGGTGTCTCGGCATGGCCGTCGCAAGGGCCACGGATCCGGTCACCTGCTCAAGCGTGCGCAAGGCGATGCCGCGCAGAGCCGTACTTCTCATTGATGATTTCGCCCTGTTCAGTGACGCGCAGGCGGCCGTTCACGGTGCCAGGCGGCGCGCCGAGTACCGCGACATGTGTCTTGCTTCCGCCACGGCTTACAGTACCGCCACGCCCATGGAACAAAGTGAGCTCCACGCCTCGCGATTCAACGACATCCACGAGCGCGATTTGCGCGTTCTGTAATGCCCAGCGGGCAGACGCGAGACCGCTGTCCTTATTGCTATCGGAGTAACCGATCATCACGGTTTGCCGATTGTTGCGGCGTGCGAGATGTTTGCAATACAAGTCGGACGACAAAATGGACGTCAGAATGTCTGGTCCATTCTCGAGGTCGTCCACAGTCTCAAGCAAAGGCGCGACATCAAGCGGCACGTCACCGCGGCGAGTGTGCAGCTCGCCCCAGTGTGCAAGCAGCAATACCGACAAAATGTCATCGGCGCCCTGCGTCATGCTGACAATGAACGGGCCGATGGCCCGGTCTCCATACTTGCGCCGGCAAGAAGCGATTGCATGAAACACGCTGAGGGTTTTGCGCGCTCGCGTGCTGATATGGTCTGGCATGCTCTCGCGGTTTTCGATCGCTTCAATAATGCGGGTGGCGCGGTCCTCCGTGCTGGTTTCCAGCCAGTCGTCCTCACCGAGACACTCGCCGACAACACGTCGATGCACCTCGGCATCCTGACGCACGTCGAGCGTTACGAGGTGAAAACCAAAAGTATCGATGCGCCGTAGCAGTCGTTTGACAGCGAATAAGCCCGCATTTTCGCCCTTGTTGCTAGTAAGACTGTCGGCAATTAATTGTATGTCATCGCGAAACTGATCGACCTTCTCGTACGGAAAAGTGTCGTCGTCGTAAGTCGATTGCAGTCGTTGCTGCACGAGTTGCAGCAGGACGCGGTAGGGCATATCGCGGTGGCGCGCGGGTACGGCGTGGTATGCCTGCTGAAAAACTGCACGGTACTCGGCGATCTTTTCCATAATTGATTCGTCGATGCTGATGCTGCCCGTGGATTGGCTGAGTTTCGCCGATATCGATGCGCACTCATTAAAATACAAGTCAAGAACTAGTGATCGCTGCCGCGCAAGCGTTGCTCGTATCGTTTTTGCGTTGACGTTCGGGTTGCCGTCCATGTCTCCACCAACCCAGGATGCGAATCGTACGAGCACAGGAATGTTTAAATTTTCTGCCAGCTCGCCATAGATTCGAGTAACGGCGTGCTCGATGTCTTCGTAGAATGGCGGCGTCGCGCGATACAGCACATCGGTAATGAAGAACAACACATGCTCAAGTTCATCGGCGACGGTCATCTGCTCCGACGGATGTTCATCGGTTTGCCATCCTGCTGTGATCAACATGCGGATATTCTCGAGAGCAATATGCGATTCCTGCGCAGTCATCGTCGGATTCAGCATATCGACCAGGTAGCGCACGATTTTCTGTTCTTTGCGCAGCATCGTGCGGCGCATCGGCTCGGTTGGGTGTGCGGTGAACACTGGTTCGATACGCAGCGAATCGAGCAGCGTCTGCAGGTCTTCAGCGCTAACGCCCGAGGCTTTGAGTTTGACTAGCGTATCTTCGAAACCGCCGGGCTGATAATGGCCGACTTCCTGCAGGTACGCGCGACGACGCCGGATGCGGTGCACTTTTTCTGCCGTGTTGACCATTTGAAAATAGGTGGAGAAGCTGCGGATTACTTGTAAGGCCATTTTTGGATCAAGATTTTTGACGAGACTCGCGAGCTCTTCGCCAGGCCTCTCGTTTTCTTCGCGTCGTCGGATAGAGCGCAGGCGCGCGTTCTCGACAAAGTCGAATAACTCTTCGCCGCCCTGTTCCCGGATCAGGTCGCCCACCATTTTGCCGAGCGTTCGCACATCGTCGCGCAATGCTTGGTCCTTGTCCTCGAACATGATGTCCTGACGGCGCAAGGTTTTGTGTGCCCCGGTGTTCATAATTTTTGGCTGATCGGCGCTTTTTCTAGTCGCGGAAATTTTCGTACTGCAATGGCAAACCGGCGTCGCTTTCTTTTAGTAACGCAATGACGGCTTGGAGATCATCGCGCTTCTTGCCGCTGACGCGAAGCTTATCCCCCTGGATCGCAGTCTGCACCTTAAGCTTGCTTCCTTTGACCTGTTTGACGAGCTTCCTGGCGAGATCCGACTCGATTCCCTTGCGCATTAGCACCGTTTGTCGCGCTTCGCTTCCAGTGATCTCGGGCTCGCGTTCTTCAAGGCAGCCGATGTCGATGCCGCGCTTGGCAAGCTTCTGCCGCATGATGTCGAGCATCTGATTGAGTTGAAAATCGGATTGCGACGTCAGCGTTATGAGCTGGCCGTCGAGCTCGAATTTCGATCCTGTGCCCTTGAAATCGAATCGGGTGTTGACCTCACGATTGGCCTGATCAATGCCGTTGCTCGCTTCATGAGCGTCGAAGTCACTTACTACATCAAAAGAAGGCATCTGCGGGATCCGTCTGAGTCGGGCGACAATAACAAAAACTTATCGAGCTGCCCAGATAGGCGGACTGCGATGTGCCTGAGCAAGACTGACAATGCCGGGAGTCGCATCCAGGGAAGGAAGGCATGTCAGTATCTTTCGCCAGCGCGGGCCAGCCGCTCAAGTTCTTGGGAGGAGCTTGTATTCACCTCGACGCCGCCAATGTTCTTTTGAATCACACGGCCGTGGAATGCTTTCATCGGCAAGTTTACGATCTGCTCGCCCGTGATCTGCCGGTTTCGGTCACTATTGACGGGCTAGCCATTGACGGGCCGGGTAGATCGCACGACGCCAAAGCGCTGTTCGCACGGGCATGCGAAGTGCTGCAATCCGCCGTTAATGGCGCGTGCGCACAAAGTGCATCCGTGTCTGTAGCAATCGACGCGGATCGATTCTCGCCGCAATTTTCGTGGTCAATCCGCCGCAAAGTACTCGGGCCGGGGCCGGTGTATCTATTGCTTGGCAGCTCACTAATGCGACCGTCCGGCAAAGAGGCAGTGCGGCAGAAGCAGGATTGTTTCTGGCGGCAGTGCTGGAGACTGCGCAACAATCGATTTGTTCGAGCCGCATTCGCGCCACTGGTCATGTCGCCATGTCCGCTACTATCGTCGGAAGTTGCTCGCGGTGTCTCGCCGGCGTCGGGACTTCAGATTCCACTCGGTACGGCCTGGACGCCGATGCAGGTGAATCTCACCAGGTTCGTGAAAGGTCACGGCGAGTTGAACGAGTTGGCACTGCGCGAATTTCTGCAGCGCTGTGTCGAGTTGGGCGAATCGTCGCACGACAATGTTGATTGGCCGACTGCGTCAATGCGCCACGATTCCTGGCTGAATCGGCGCATCGCGATCACAGTTATGGGTATTGGCGACCTCACAAAATTATGGTCCATGGATCCACGATCATTTACGACGCTCAAGAAATTGAGCGGAATTCTGCGGCAGGTACGCGGAGTCATAAATGACAGCTCGCGACAGCTCGCATTACAAACGGGGTACTTGCCGGCGCTTGACTCCTCGGATCCATCTCGAGGGTCGGGTTGCGACGTTGTGCGGCTGGATTGGCAGAAGAGATGGCGCAAGGCGCTGGACTTCGCCGCCATTCGGCACCGTAACCTGTTCGCAATGTCACCCTGGTCGATTTTTCCGACTGGGGAGCCAGCGGACAGCCGCTATAGCGATCTGTTGCCGTTGCTCGAATTTGCCGACGCCTGCGCGTTTCCAGCGCCACCCTGCTTAAGAGGTTGGAATACCAATAAATACAAGCACTTCCATCGACATGCGTGGGCCGTCCTCGAGCGTCGGGACGCCCGGCAACTGTTTGCGGAACAGGTATGAACTAGGATACGGTTCAGAACAATAATAACGAGGGGTCGTGTTGCAGCCGATAACACCTGACGCTCACGGAATCGCGGTCCTTGTCTTGACTGTGGTTGCGTTGTTTCTCTTTACGCGTGACCGGATTCCTCTCGAATCGTCGTCGCTCGCAATCCTAATTGTTCTCGTTGCCGGGTTCGCGATATTCCCGTATGAGCAAGACGGAATCACGAAGCTGGGACCCGTGGATTTTTTCGCCGGATTCGGCAACGAAGCACTCGTCGCGATTTGTGCGTTGATGATGGTCGGCAAGGCGCTGGAAACAACCGGTGCACTGCAGCCGCTTGCAAATATAGTCGGTCGCGCCTGGTCGACAAGCCCCGCTCTCGCGTTATTAACGACATTGGTGGCGGGCGCCGTACTCAGTGCGTTCATGAACAACACACCAATCGTTGTACTGCTCATGCCGATACTCGTCGGAGCGTCACTGCGATCCAAATTCCCCGTTTCCGGCGTGATGCTGCCAATGGGTCTTGCGACGATTGTTGGCGGAATGTCCACAACCATCGGTACTTCGACGAACCTGCTTGTCGTCGGTATTGCGAAGGATCTGTATCCGGAGCACCAGTTCTCGATGTTCGAATGGGTTTTGCCGGTCGCCATCGTTGGCGGCGTTGCGATATTGTTTCTTTGGTTGGTCGCACCGCGATTGTTGCCCGATCGCGCGCCGCCAATGGCGGATACGTCGCCGCGTATTTTTAGTTCACAATTGCATGTCAAAGAAGGTGGTTTTTCCGATGGCAAGACGCTGTCGGAAGTGTTGGCGAAAGCTGATGGGCTGCGAATCGAAAAAATTCAACGTAGTGAGTCGTTGTTTCTCGCCAAGCTTCCCTCGGTTGTGCTGCAACCGGGCGACCGTCTGTTCGTCAAGGATTCGCCGGAAAACCTCAAGCACTACGAGCAATTGCTCGGCGCGACGTTGTTTAACATCTCGGACGTCGAACATCCCGTCGATGAGGATACGCCGCTGCGAGCAGAGGGCCAGCAACTCGCAGAAGTTGTAGTTACCCGCGGATCGCCGCTGCATTTGCGAAGCCTCGCCGCCGCTCGTTTTAGCAGTAGCTATGGGTTGGTGCCGCTTGCGCTGCATCGTGCCAGGGCGCCCAGCTCGCAGGTAACCGGCGATTTGACCATGGTCCGCCTGCGCGCAGGTGATGTCTTGCTGGTGCAAGGTTCGGGCGAGGCGATCAGTAACCTGAAGGACAGTGGCTCGATGCTGGTCCTCGACGGCACGACCGACCTGCCACATACACACAATGCTAAACGAGCACTCGCAATCATGGGCTTCGTCGTGCTCGCGGCGGCACTGGGAATACTGCCAATTTCAGTCAGCGCGATGGTAGGTCTTGGACTGATGATTGTGACTGGCTGCCTGGGCTGGCGCGACGCGGGCGCGGCCCTGTCTATCCCGGTTGTCATGATCATTGTCACAGCATTAGCGCTCGGCAAGGCGCTCGTGGGTACCGGCATGGCGGATTTTCTCGCCTTCAGTTTTGTCGGCGCGTCGTCAGGGCTGCCGACCGCCATGGTCCTGAGTGCATTCATGCTGCTGATGACGCTGCTGACCAATGTTGTTTCGAACAATGCGGCGGCTGCTATCGGCACACCGATCGCCGTGAGTATTGCGTCGCAACTTGGGGTGAGCCCCGAACCATTCATTCTTGCAGTCTTGTTTGGCGCGAACATGAGTTTCGCGACGCCTTACGGCTACCAAACCAACCTGCTCATCCTGAGCGCCGGTGGTTACAAGTTCTCGGATTTCCTGCGGGTCGGCATTCCGCTCACGATCATCATGTGGATAGGGTTCTCGCTGATCTTGCCGACTATGTACGATTTGTAGGAGCGGCTTTTGTGGGAGGGCCTTCCAGGCCCGATTCGTCGCGGCTGGAAGCCGCTCCGACGGCCAAGGGTTTCATGCGCAACCATTGACCGGCGCCTTGGCCCCGGTAATACTCGGTCCATGATAGCTCTACGCAACACTAACTGGTCTTGGCAGCTGAACAAGGAGAGGGCGGCTGGCTGACTGAATGCTGAGCACACACCAGAAGCCCATCTCCACAGTTGTGGGGATGGGCTTTTTTGTTTGGAAATGATATGCAAGCACCATTCGATATAGCAGCTGATCTTGATACGCCCGTGTCAGCGTACCTGAAGCTCGGCTCACTGAAGCCGCGCTTTCTGCTGGAGAGCGTCGAGGGCGGCGAGCGCCTCGCGCGCTACTCGTTCCTCGGCTTTGGCGATGCGCTGGAAGTGCGAATGGACGCGAGCGCTCTGACCATCAATGGCGAATCGCGCACACGGCCGGTAAATCAGCAGGAACACCTGGATGCTTTGCGCGCTGCGTTATCTGCAGCACCGAGACCAGGCCCCGCAGTGGATGGGTTGCCTTTTGCGGGCGGGCTTGTTGGCGTTTCCGGATATGACGTCGTTCGCTTGTTCGAAAAATTGCCGCAAGACACAATCGCGCAAAGCAACGTGCCCGACGCCGCATTTGTCGCACCCGCATCGTTGCTGGTGTTCGATCACCTGACTCGCCGCGTCGCCCTGTTACATGATGGCCCCGAAGCGGAGCGAAAAAAACTACGCCAAGAAGTTATTCGCCTGTTGCGTGGCGCGATTCCCGCGAGCAATGGCAATGTGCAAACGTCAGCTGCGAAGGCGAGTTTTTCGGAGGCGGAATTCTCGGAGAAGGTCGAGAGCTGCAAAGAGTACATAGCGGCCGGCGACATCTATCAGATTGTCATGTCCATCTTGTTCAGCGGCCGATCCAATGTTGCACCGTTCGAGGTTTATCGTGCACTCCGTTTACTGAATCCTTCGCCGTACATGTTCTTTTTCGACTTCGACGATCTGCAAGTCGTTGGCTCCTCGCCCGAAGCGTTGGTCAAACTAAACGGCAACAAGGCATCGTTGCGCCCTATCGCCGGTACGCAACCGCGGGGTGAGACGCGCGAGCAGGACATCGCCAACGAAAAGCGCTTACTTGCCGATCCAAAAGAAGCGGCCGAGCACGTCATGCTCGTTGATCTTGCGCGCAACGATCTTGGACGCGTTGCGGAGGCGGGTTCCGTGCAGGTCGACCCATACAGGGCGATTGAGCGCTACAGCCATGTCATGCACATCGTCAGTGGCGTACAAGGCAGACTGGCCGACGGGTACGATCAATTCGACCTGTTTGCGGCGAGCTTTCCAGCCGGTACGCTGGTTGGGGCGCCCAAAGTAAGGGCCATGGAAATCATCGAGGAAATGGAAGGCGTTGGACGCGGCCTGTACGCAGGCACGGCCGGCTACTTTGGGCTAAGTGGAGACATGGACCAGGCGATCACCATTCGTACGCTCGTCTTTTCAGGAGACGAGTACAGTTTTCAGGCAGGCGCCGGAATCGTTGCCGATTCGGTACCTGCCAATGAATATCGTGAGGTGCTGGCGAAGAGCGCGATTCTTCGGCGCGCGCTTGAAATCGCCGGAGAGGGATTGTGATGCGCATGCTGCTCATCGATAACTACGATTCGTTCACCTATAACCTGGTGCAGGCATTTGCCGCATTAGGTGCCGAGGTCATCGTACATCGTAACGACGCAATAACCGTGGACGAGGCCCGGGCTTTGTCACCAACTCACTTGGTGATCTCGCCCGGACCTGGTCGGCCCGAAAATGCGGGTGTCTCTCTCGAAATGATAGCGACGTTTTACGAATCGATACCCGTGCTCGGCGTGTGTCTTGGGCACCAGTGCCTCGTTACGCACTTCGGCGGAGACATTGTGCGTGCGGAGCGCCTGATGCACGGCAAAACGTCGATGGCCAAACACGACGGCAAGACGATCTTCGAAGGCTTGTCGCAGCCGTTCGAAGTGGGGCGCTATCATTCCTTGTGCGCGGAGCAAGATTCGTTACCTTTGACGTTAGAGCTTACGGCGCAAACGGAAAGGGGAGAAGTCATGGGCGTGCGGCATAAAGACCTGCCGCTGGAAGGCGTGCAGTTTCACCCCGAAAGTGTGCTGACCCCCGAAGGAGACCAGCTAATGGCGAATTTCCTGCAGATGACATCATGAGTGCCGATCTCAATGCGCTGCTGGACGGGCTGCTCGACGGCCAGTCGCTGTCCGAGGATCAGGCGCACGGGTTGATGCACAAATTGGCCGAAGGCGACATGCCCGATGCGCTGGCCGGCGCGTTTCTCGCGGGTCTTCGGGCCAAAGGAGAAAGCGCCGACGAGATTCGTGGTTTTGCGACTGCCATGCGAGAGCTTGCCGTGCATCCCGTTATTCCGGAGGGTGCTCCTACGGTGGATACCGTGGGCACGGGCGGTGATGGCTCCGGCAGCCTGAACCTGTCGACCGGCACGGGCTTGCTGGCCGCTGCTGCCGGTGCGCGCGTGGTCAAGCACGGCAATCGATCAATTTCGAGTCGCTCTGGTAGCGCTGACATGCTCGAGTGTCTCGGCATGCCACTGCCGCTGCATGCGGCGGAGGCCGTGGCTTGCCTCGAGGCGACCAGTTTTACGTTCTTGTTTGCGCCCGCTTACCACCCGGCAATGAAAGCGATTATGCCGGTTCGCGGCGCGCTTGCGGTGCGCACGGTTTTCAACATGCTCGGACCGTTGACGAACCCGGCGGCGCCACCATTTCAACTGATCGGCGCCTGGAGTCTTAATGCAACGAGGCTCATGGCCAATGCGCTCGCCGGCATGCCTATCGAAAGAGCGTTCGTCGTGCATGGCGAGTCGGGTTGGGACGAGGCGACACCAGTCGGTGAGTTTGCGCTATTCGATGTTGTGCCCGGCAATGTGACCGAGACCACTCGCACGCCGGAAGACTATGGACTCAAGCGATGCAGTCCGGAGGATCTTGCGGGCGGCGATGCGCAAAACAATGCCGATGAGTTGATTCGCGTCTTCCGTGGTGACGACAAAGGCGCACATCGCGACGCATTGCTGATGGGCACGTCACTGGTGCTCGAGGTTCAGGGCACTGCAAAAGACCCTGCGCAGGGCGTCGAGATCGCAGCGGCGGCAATCGATAATGGCGATGCGGCCAGTTTTCTTGAACGCATGCGACAACATTTTCAGGCTGATGAGTGATTTTCTGCAAACAATGGCGGCGCTCAGCGCAGAGCGGGCCGCCGCCGTGAACACCGCGGGATTAACGGCAGCAACGCCGGCCTTGCCGTTGGTTTTGGATCAATTCGACATTATCGCGGAGATCAAAGACCGCTCGCCATCGGAAGGCGAGCTGGCGTCAGTTAACAGCGACCGCAGGGAACAAGCGTTGCTCTACGCGTCGGGCGGAGCCGCAGCGATATCGGTCTTGACAGAGCCAAGTCGATTCGCCGGGTCGCTCGAACACTTGCAGGAAGTGGTCGAGGCCGTTCCGGAGACGCCGGTGATGTGCAAGGACTTTCTCGTTGACCCGGTGCAAATCGTGGCTGCACGTGGTGCAGGCGCGAGCGGCGTGCTACTAATCGCGACGATGTTGAGTGACGACATGCTGGGTGACATGCTCGACTGTGCATTTGAACATGACATGTTTGTATTACTTGAGGCGTTCGATGCGAGCGATTTAAATCGCGTATCCGCGTTGCTCGAGCGTTCTGTGTACCAGGACAGGGCGGAACGAGCGCAACTACTCGTCGGCGTCAACACACGAAACTTGCGAACACTTGAAGTCGATGCGGTTCGTCTGCAGAAACTTGCGCCATTGCTGCCACGGGCGAAGTGCGTTGCTGAGAGTGGGCTGCATTCTGCTGATGATGCTGCGAGTGCCGCGGCGAATGGCTATCAACTTGCACTGGTTGGCAGTGCGCTGATGCGCAGTAGTGACCCGGCGACGCTGGTTGCAGACATGCGTTCGGCGGGTAACGCGGTGCTTGCGGCGTGAGCGTCTTTGTCAAGATATGTGGATTACGCAATGCCGACGATGTTTCGGCAGCCACTGCGGCAGGCGCAGACGCGGTTGGATTTGTGTTTGCAGAATCAGTGCGCAAGGTAAGCCCGGGACAAGCGAAAGCGGCGACGGAATCGATTTCGCCCGATGTGCTGCGTGTTGCCGTCATGTGTCATCCCTCTAACGATGAGTGTCGTGCGATGCTCAATGAGTTCGAACCGGACGTAGTGCAGAGTGATGCCGAGGATTTTGCCGGACTTGATATTCCGGGACACATCGATTGCTGGCCGGTCATTCGCGAAGGCGACGGGAATATTGAGCCGCCAAAAGTATATGTGTACGAGGGGCCGCGGAGTGGCAGTGGCGAGAGTGTGGATTGGAAGCGAGCGGCAAGTTTTGCCGAAAGTGGCCAGATGATTCTCGCGGGAGGCCTGGCTGAGGACAACGTGCGCGAGGCCATTCGCACGGTCCGGCCCTGGGGGGTTGATGTGTCCAGTGGCGTTGAATCGCTGCCAGGTTACAAAGATCACGAATTGATAAAGCGGTTTATCAGCGCTGTTCGCGCTGCGGAGAAAGAGTTATGAAAGCGGAATTGCAGGCTGACGAGGCGCAAATGCTTCTCAAAGCCTCAATCAACGGAGAGTTGCCCGATGAGCGCGGGCGCTTTGGCCCGTTCGGCGGTCGCTATGTTCCGGAAACCTTGGTGCCGGCATTCGAACGTCTTGAAAAAGGCATACAGGATCACCTGCATGACGACGCGTTCCAGGAAGAATTCCGACGCGAGCTGCGCGAGTGGGTGGGTCGACCGACGGCCCTGACTCACGCACCGCGACTCAGCGAGCATTGGGGAACGGAGGTCTGGCTGAAGCGCGAAGACCTCGCGCATACTGGCGCGCACAAGATCAACAACGCGATTGGGCAGGCAATTCTGGCAAAGCGACTCGGCGCGGAGCGCATCATTGCTGAGACCGGCGCCGGACAACACGGCGTGGCGTCGGCCGCAGCGTGTGCGAGAGTTGGTTTGCCGTGCACGGTGTACATGGGTGCCGTCGACATGCAGCGTCAGGCCCCCAACGTTGACCGCATGCAAAGGCTCGGAGCGGAGGTTGTTGCCGTCGAGTCGGGCGACAAGACATTGCGGGCCGCGATCGACGAGGCGTTGCGTGAATGGGTGACGGACCCATCCGGAATTTACTACTTGCTCGGATCCGCAGTGGGCGCACATCCGTATCCGTATCTTGTGCGCGAATTGCAATCGGTCATCGGAATCGAAGCGCGGCAGCAAATGATCGATCAGGCAGGTGGATTGCCCGATGTCGCATTTGCGTGTGTTGGTGGCGGTTCGAATTCGATTGGATTGTTCTATCCCCTGCTCGGCGATGATATCGAATTGATCGGCGTCGAGGCCGGTGGCACGGGTGACGGTCTCGGCCAGAACGCCGCAACTTTAGCGACCGGCACGCCGGGCGTGTTGCAGGGTGCTTACACGATAATATTGCAGGACGACGACGGGCAAGTGCAGGAAACACATTCGATTTCGGCGGGTCTCGATTACTCGGGCGTTGGTCCCGAGCATGCGTTGTTGCAAGCGACGGGCCGGGTCCGCTATGTGTCGGCCAGCGATGATGAATCGCTAGCAGCGCTTGAGGAACTCTGCGAAATGGAGGGCATATTGACGGCGCTGGAGACCGCACACGCATATGCGTACGCGCGCGTATGGTCAAAGAGCAATCCGGGCAAGCGCATATTGATTGGTAATTCCGGTCGTGGCGACAAAGATATGCCTACTCTCACGAAATTTCCGGCAAGGATACGCACACATGCCAGCTCATGAACGGCTGACTGCGGCGATCAAGGCCGCCAACGACGATAATCGCCCGGCACTTGTGCCATTTGTAACTGCCGGCTATCCGGAGCCCGCAGAATTCATTGCTACGCTTGCGGCGATCGCCGAAGTCGGCGATATCGTAGAGATTGGCATACCGTTCTCCGACCCGATGGCGGACGGGATGACGATTCAACGATCGAGCTTTGTAGCGTTGCAAAAAGGTGTCAGCCTGCAGTGGATATTCGAGCAGCTCGAAGGCGCTGGAAATTCAATCGATGCGCCACTTGTCATGATGTCTTACTTGAATCCGCTGCTCGCATTCGGCTATGACAAGCTGGCCGAGCGCGCCGTCGAAACCGGAGTCTGCGGGTTTATCGTTCCGGACCTGCCTTTCGAAGAAAGCGATGAGTTGCGAGCCGCGCTGGAGGCGAAAGGGGTTGGTCTGATTCAACTGGTAACGCCGGCGACACCGGACGACAGGCTGGCGATGCTCTGCGCTGCGTCAATGGGCTATGTGTACGCGGTTACCATTACCGGCATTACGGGTGGCGATGCCGGGCTGCCCGACGGTCTCGCCGATTACCTCGACAAGGTAACCGGCCTATCGGATATACCGGTGTGCGCGGGCTTTGGCATTCGAAAGGCAGCCGACGTCGCAAGCGTCGGCAAACACGCCGCCGGTGCAATCGTCGGTTCCGCGCTTGTCGAAGTGCTCGAGGATGGCGGTGATCCGGCAAAGTATTTGAAAGCGCTGCTCAGCTAATGAAAAAAACTGAATTCTTCGGAATCGCTGATCACGATTAATCACTGGAAGAACATCCTGCAGAGTGAGGGCATCGCCTGCGAGATTCGCAATCAACATCTCGGCTCAATCATGGGCGAGATGCCATTCGTCGAAGTTTGGCCACAGCTATGGATTATCAACGATCTCGACTTCGATCGTGCACAGCAGCTAATCAGCGACGACGTTGTGGACGAGAGTCCGAGCGAACCGTGGAAATGCCGACGTTGCGGCGAAGACAACGAAGGCCAGTTCGCGGCATGCTGGAGTTGTGGTTTGAGTCTGTAGGAGGCGGCCTTGCCGGCGACAATCGCCCGCATGGCGGCCTCCTACGGCATTCCCCTGGCGAGCAGCCGCGTACCGGCGATTTCCGAGCGAAGGATCGCCGCGACCTTGTCTGACTGCATTGGCTTGCTGATCAGGAAGCCCTGTGCGAGATCGCAGTTGCAGCTTCTCAGGAATTCGAGCTGCGTCAGTGTCTCGACGCCTTCGGCGGCGACCTCGATATCGAGACCTTGTGCCATGGCGATGGCGGCACGAACAATGCGTTGGTGGCTGTCGTTCTCTTCAACATCGGCAATCAACGACTGATCGAGCACAAAACTGTCGATATAACCGTGGTCGAGTGACTCGAACGACACATCGCGTGTGCCGAAGTGATCGAGTGATATGCGTACGCCGAGCTTGCGGAGACCCTGCAGAATATTGAGCTCGGTCGTGCGCTTGCGAACGATGTCGCCGTCGCCTATCTCGAGTTCGATGCAACCTGGATCGAGCGCCGTGTTATCAAGCGATTCCTTCACGGCATCGATTAGCCGCTGGTGCATAAGCTGTTGCTGCGAAAGATTGATCGCAAGCGACAGGTCCGGCAATTCGAACTGTCGTTGCCATGCCGCAAGTTGCCGGCACGCGGTTGTGATCACCCACTCGCCGGCCGAGTGAATTAAACCGCTGCTCTCGAGAATGGGCAGGAAACGGGCCGGCGGCAGCAATCCAAATCGCGGATGTTGCCAGCGCAACAATGCCTCAAGTCCAATCAGTCGTCCGGATGCCAGATCGATGCGCGGTTGGTAATGCAGCACAAATTCATTTCGAACGAGCGCATGGCGAAGACCTAGCTCGAGTTCCTCACGTTGTGCCAACTTGGTATTCAGCGATTCCGAGAAATACTGAAACCGGCCGCCACCACGTTTCTTGGCCTCGTACATTGCGAGGTCGGCTGCTTTGATTAAACGATCGGGTGTGTCGCCAGACTCGGGATATACAGCGATTCCAATGCTCGGCGTCGCGTATACCTCACTGTTGCCTATTTCATATTTTTCTGAGAGGACGAGCAACAGTTTTTGCGCCGCCGCCGCCGCGTTATTTGATTCACCGAAATCCTCGAGACAGACAACGAATTCGTCGCCGCCCCAGCGACCCGACGTATCGCCAATACGCAGGTTCTTGCGCAAACGTCCGGCAACTTGCTTCAGCAAGGAATCGCCAATGTCGTGTCCCAGCGTGTCATTGACCGACTTGAAACGATCCAGGTCGATAAACAGTACCGCGAGCGGCGCGGACTTGCGCTGACTGCGGCCGATTGCACGTGCGAGCTGTTCGATAAACAAACCGCGGTTCGGCAGGTTCGTCAGTTCGTCGTATTGTGCGAGCCGCTGCAATTCGTTGGTTCTCTTGGTGGCGTCGGTAATATCGCGGAATGTAATGACGCCGCCAATCAGTTCGCGTTTGCCGTCGTAAAGTCCCTGTCCATTGATCGAGAGTACCGTGTCGACCTGTTCGGGGATCCTGTACAAGGCGACCTGGTTCGAGAACTTTTCTCCGTAACGCGCACGCACCAGTGGCAAATCTGCGGAGTTGCGATAGTTGTCACCATTTTCGTCGATGCAGCAAAACGTCTGTTCCCAACTGGTGTCCGGTTGCATGCGCGGGCCCAGCGCCAAAATTGTGCGCGCGGCTGGATTGATGTCCATTACATGGCCGTGTTTGTCGACGATGATCACGCCGTCATTGATGTTCCTGAGAATCGACAACACCGTGACATCGGTATCGGACAATCGCTGTTGCAGGCGATGACGTTGCACGGCATGCACGAACGCTGCCTCCTGGCCGTCGACACTAATGTCATCGACACATATATAGGCTTGCGCGCCAGCTCGTATCGCCGCGATGCCGCGATGTTCGCGATCCCTGGTCGTCAACGCGATAACGGGGTGTTTGTCAAATGAGCCAATCAGTTCGGCGATGGACTGGCCGGACTGCGCGATCGCGGGGCCTGCCTCGAATAATACGAGGTCGATGACTGAGGGCGCATCGACCGGAATTTTCAGCGACGCCGACCGGGTCAATAACGCGCAAAAAGGAAGGGTCTCAAGCTCGTGTAAATAATCGGCAGCGAACTCGCCGCGACCAAGATAGAGAATTGAGTGCCCCGCCATAGATTGTTGTCGTTATTCCGTTTTTAGGGTCGACTGGTGTCGCTCTGAGCCAGACGCATAATATCAGAATAGCAAGGAAACACAGGTATTTAGGGGCATTTTTCGCCCGTTTCGGGCGGCCAGTTTCAAACCATTTAAGGGGGGCAGGCATCCAAATAACAAAGGATATGGAGATTTAGCCCTTGGGAGCGCTTTTGGCGGTACTGGCGAGCGACTATAGTCCTCAAATGGTGCCATTAGAACGTCCGGACTTGACTGGCGAGGCCGAATGGATTGCTCAAGCGCAGCGGTCGGATTCGAATGCGTTCGAGCGTCTGTACCGGATGCACGTCGACAGGGTTTACGGGCTTTGCCTGCGGATGACGGGCAATGTCAGTGAGGCAGAGGATTGCGCGCAAGAGGCATTCATCCAGGCATGGAGCAAGCTTGACCGGTTTCGCGGCGACAGCGCTTTTGGTACCTGGTTGCACCGCATCGCAGTCAACACCGTGCTCGGCAGGATACGCAAGTCGAAGCGCGAACAGGACCGGATTCAGCTTGTTGCCGAGCAGGCGACATCGCCAGTAACGGTGGCGGACACCGGAGATCTGCGGGACCTGTCCGAGGCGATTGACAGGTTGCCGGAAGGAGCAAGACACGTATTTGTGCTGCAGGCCGTGTATGGCTACAGCCACGAGGAAACCGGCGGCATGCTCAACATCGCGCCGGGAACGAGCAAGGCGCAACTGCACAGAGCACGACGACTGCTGGCACAACAACTGCAAGAGCAGGGATTTGGACCATGAACGCGATAGACGACGATAAACTAAGCAAAGCGGCAAGCGATCTTGCGACGGAGATCAGTCCGGAGCGCGACTTATGGCCGGGCATCGAAGAGGCCATCAACAAGCCGAAGCGATCTCGCTGGACACCGATGCTGGCACAGGCGGCGGCAGTCGTGTTGATCGTTGGCGCTTCGTCGTTGCTGACTTACGTTGCTGTCAAGTACGATAATCCCGCTGTAGTCGAGGTTGCGCCGGCAAATCTTGTTTTCGAGCGGACCGCGTTTGGCGCAGAATACACATTTGCATCGGTCTATGGCCGGGCCGGCGGAGATGTCGAGGCGCGCTTCGATCGCGAGCTGGCAAAATTG
>PVMK01131838.1_pt1 | contig 21595 bp, 20 predicted proteins | sample 1853481 | NCBI WGS metagenome assembly PVMK01 (sample SAMN08533507, study PRJNA380276) | Marine sediment metagenome, whole genome shotgun sequencing project.
CGATGCTCCGCAATCGGCGGCTTCACGTGTCGGATCGGAGATGCATGAAACGTAGTCAAAATCCAACAGTTGCGAAGTATGAAGCTGGGCTTCAACCAAAACCCGGTAATCCGAGGCGTACTCTCCATAGGGCACACCGATCTGATCCGCCGCAAACATCATGGTAATTGGCATGAATGGCAGAGAATCTACCGGCCGGCCGGCCAACAAGGTCAAAACACGCTCTTTACCTGTCATGTCTGAACTCCTCTCAATTCCGAATGGAGAATCCTCACTAAACTCCGTCGATTGAGTGCGTTCGGATCGCTACTCCTGCTTAATTCATACAATCTAATCGACCGAAATTAGCAACTGTTTCTGTTTTCAACTCAGCGACGTCTGGTTTTCTCTCCTTGAAAGAAAATGCGACCAGGCAATTATTATTATCGCTAACGCCAGTATGGGCAACGTCGACGTCGACGTCTATATGGTATTTCGTGCAAGAAAACCTGAACGTTGGTAACCAGAACGGTAAATAAGATCTCAATCCCCGTAATTTAGTTTCGCAGTTCCCAAGCAAGGGAGTATCGCCAATCGGTTGGAGGAAATGGTCTTGGCCATGAGCTTTTGGTTCGAATATAATGGGGAACAATTCAGGTTCACCCTCAGAGTTCCGGTGACGTTTGTCACTAGCTGGGCAATGACGGAAGTCACTGAATGAGGAGTGGAAAATCAACTATGCTTTGATCTCTCGCGAAAACATTTCTCGGTTCTTGACTCTCAAGTATACGGTTAGTATAATGATCCCATACTCTCTGTATACAGACTGTACGTCGCGAACGTTCCTGTTGAATGCCAGCATAAGAATGGACAAACTCGAACGATATCTCAGTAACCAACCCACACAACTAACAGAAGACTCTTCCCTCCTCAGACGCGAAATCGCCTACGAACGCCTGAAGGATGCTCTTCAGCACGCCGATTTAGAACCGGGACAGGTGCTATCAGAAACACGTCTTTCGGAACTTTTAGGTATTAGCCGGACGCCAGTGCGTGAAGCCCTGCGCCAATTATCCCAAGAAGGCCTGGTGCAAGTGATACCCGGCCGGGCGATTACTGTTGCCACCCACTCTCTCCGGTCAGTGCTGGACGTAGTCCATATACGCTTGATGTTAGAGCCTGAACTTGTGCGGCTTACGACCGACGCGTTGTCGGAGACTGATATTGACCTGCTCAGCGACGCAGTCCATGATATGGAAGAGGCCTGCGAGACAGAAGATCAAACATCTTGGTCAAAGGCAGATACCAGATTTCATGACGTTTTGGGTGCGGCTTGCCCAAACCAGCTAATGGGCGAGATTGTGACCCAAATGCGAAACAGGGCTCACCACCTGGCGAATATGGATTCGCAGACAAACCCACCCCGGTTGGTAGCTTGCACAACAGAACACCGCGACATAGTCAATTCGATCGAGCATCGAGACTGGCAGGCGGCTTCCGAAGCCACCAGGCTGCACATCGAGAACTTACGTGAAAGCTTGTTTTCCCGTCTAAATTACAGGTAATAAAATCGAACGAGGAAATCTGACCTAAGGAGGTGATGCCAAACGAGTATGAATGCGCGGGAATCTGATGGTGAGAGCTTTCCGAAACGAAAATGTCAAAAAAGATGAGGGAAAAGAAGGAGACATTAATATGAATAAGAGATTCTTTCTAATACTAATGCTCATTATGGCCCTGGCACTGGTGGCCTGCGGTGGTGATGATGAGGAACCAACCGAGGTGGCAGCGGTCGAGGAGACTGTAGCCGAAGAACCGGTAGCAGAAGAGAAGCCAGAATTGACAGCATTGTGGTTTGCCTGGCAGCCCTGCGAAGCATTAGGTGAGTTGGCCGCCATGTACGAAGATGCTACCGTGACTGTAAATTGCGTGCCGATTGCCGAGTGGTACAACACAACCTTCACCGATTTCGCCGCGCAAGGCGGCGCTGATCTAACAATAATGGATAGTCAGTGGATGGGTGAGGCTGTAACCGGCGGGCATATTAAAGATCTAACGGAGTTCGTGGCCGAGAATATCGAAGTCGACGACTATGTGCCAGCCGCGCTGAGCGCTTATGGCGAGTACCCCCCTGGATCTAAAGAATACTACGGGGTCGCCCTCGAGGGTGATGTCCAGATGTTTGTCTATCGAAAGGATCTTTACGAAGAGGCGGGATTTGAACCTCCAGAAACCTGGAGTGAGTTGCTGGAACAGGCCGAATACTTCAAGGACGGTGATGCGATTGATAACGGTTACGTATCATTCTGGTGCGGTACTGTGGCTTGCTACGACCAAATGGCAACGGTATGGAACCAGATGGCCTGGAGCTTCGGTGGTGATTTATGGGATCCCGAAACCTACCAGGTAGAAGGGATTCTGAATAGCCCCGAGAATCTAGAAGCCCTCGAGTTTGCACGAGAATTGTTCCAGACTGGACCTGATGGAGCAGCTATATTCAGCTTCGACGAGACCGTCGGCGCCGTTTGCAGCGGCTCGACAGCGATGACGACGATCTGGTTTGGTTTTGGCGCGGCATTCATCGACCCAGAAGGCTGTGCTGAGTCCGAGAACCTGGCTTTCGGTATCGTACCGGGCGAGAAAGAACATTTCATTAGTCTAGGTGGAATGGGGATCAGCGTCAGCGAATACACGGAAAACGAACAAGCCGCGCTCGACTTCATCGAGTGGGTCGAGACGTCTGAGATTCAGACAGAATGGGCGAAGCTCGGTGGATTCACCGCTCGCATATCAATCCTTGCCAGCGACGAATTTGCTAACGCCGCTCCATACAACCCGGCTTTCGCTGAGAGCTATCTATTGGTTAGAGATTTCTGGAACGTTCCTGAATATGCAGCGTTGTTGGAACCGCAAATGAACTTCCTCAACCTGGCTGTTTCTGGCCAAATGGATCTTCAGGAAGCTCTGGATGAGATCGCAATCCAGCAGCAGGAAATATTCGACGAGGCCTATCCAGATGGTCCTCCAAATTAGCCACTAACATCTAAGGGATTGGCTGCAGAAGACTGAGATCTTCTGCAGCCACCCCTATCGCCCCTGGAGTATGAGTTAGATGGCATCTGCCCGATCTACACAAGATCAGACAGCTGATCCAAAGGATCAGAAAGATAAACGATCAATCCGGACGCGATTCCGGTGGTTGACTGATCGCCGGATGACTGTCTTATTTCTGGCACCAACAATGATTCTGCTGTTGGCCATCGCCATTTTCCCTTTGATCTGGTCGCTTCGCCTCAGCTTCACCGACTACTCGGTAATCGCAGGCGCCGGTGAGCCGGCCGAGTCGGTTGGTTTTGAAAACTATGGAACGATTCTTGGCCTGGGAGAATCGGCTACTCAGCAGCGCACAGGCCGCGAGGTGGCCGAACGTTTCACGACCACGGGCAAATTTGTTATTCCCGCGGTGACTCTAGAGTTGGTCTTGGGTTTTAGCCTGGCCTGGCTACTACATCGCAGCGGCCGCGGTCGTGGATTGTTGATGACCTTAATTCTCGTACCGATGATGCTTACCCCGGTGGTTGTGGCTCTGTTCTGGCGCTACATATTTCGAACCGATATTGGCGTTCTCAACTATATACTGGGCGGGCCGATCGATTGGCTCAACCGCATTGACCTGGCTTTATGGGCTTTGGTATTAGTCGACGTGTGGATGTGGACGCCATTCATGATGTTGATCTCACTTGCAGGTCTCGCGGCCGTCCCCAAATATCTCTACGAAGCCGCAGAAGTTGACCGTGCCTCTGGTTGGTTCAAGTTCCGGCACGTAACTTTGCCTATGGTGACGCCCCTGCTCCTGATCGGAATACTATTCCGGACAATGGATGCCTATAAACTTTTTGATCAAGCCTGGGTATTAACCGGTGGCGGTCCGGGTAACTCCACGCAAACCATGTCCTTCTACCTCTATCGAATAGCTTTTAGTGATTTTGACACAGGTTTGGGTTCAGCCATCGGCTACATCATGCTCATTGTTATCATAGCTTTAGCCACAATTCTCATTAGACGGCTGCACCAATTGAAAGGTCCAGTGTAAAAAGGGAGGATTGGAGTTTGGCAGCACAACGCCAGTATCGGAATCCACAAGGCACGAACTACAACTATTACTTGAAGGAATTTTTCTTCTGGGCAGCCTTGATCGCTGCTATCGTATTCTTCATGTTCCCCCTATACTGGATGGTAATAACCTCCTTTAAGCCCAGAGCAGAAGTCGAGTTTGTGCCGCCAACATTTATTCCTTTTGTTGATTTTGATCCCACTCTAGACAACTATGTCGATGTTTTTTTGCAGGATCGAGCCGGTGCAGGATTTGCGGAAACAGACACTGCATCGGAGCGGGTCGTCAGCGAATTTCCCCAGACCATAGCCAACAGCATGATTATCACCGGCGTGACCACCGTATCGGCCGTCTTGCTTGGCACGCTTGCAGCTTACGCCTTCTCTAGATTTCGTGTGCCGGCCGAAAACGACATGATGTTTTTCATATTGAGCACTAGAATGCTGCCTCCTATCGTCGTGCTTATTCCTATCTTCTTGATGTTTAGTCAGCCGGGAAAGCTATTAGGAAACGCGTTGAGTATTATTCCTATTCCCGCTCTTGCGGAATGGTCCAAGAGTATCGAAGGTTTCACTCTTCGCGACAGTTATTTGGGCATTATTTTGCTTTATGTGACCATCGGACTTCCTTTTGTCGTTTGGATGATGAAGGGCTTTTTTGACGAAATCCCCAAGGAGTATGAAGAGGCGGCTATGATCGATGGTTACACTCGACTTCAAGCGATTTGGAAAATCGTTCTGCCGGAAGCCTTTCCGGCTATGCTAGCCACTTCTGTCTTCGTCATTATCACCACCTGGAACGAGTTCGTCTTTGTATTACTACTTAATAGAAACGCGGCCACGACCGTTCCGCCCTTCCTTTATTCCATAATTGGATACGGGCAAGTGGAATGGGGGCGAATGGCAGCCACGTCCGTGTTGTTTTTGATGCCAGTTGTAATCTTTACCTTTCTCGCCCGAAATCACTTGCTGCGAGGGGTCACTTTCGGGGCAGTACGCCGTTGAGAACATGTAGATCGTTGATTCTGACTAATTTACCATCGCATCTAGACTAGAACTATGGCAACCGTTACCATCAATAATCTATCAAAGGAATTTCCACTGCCCAAGGGCAGCGAACAGGAATCGTTCCTGGCAGTCGATGACGTCAACCTCAAGATAGATGACGGTGAATTTTTGGTTCTACTCGGCCCATCGGGCTGCGGAAAAACGACAACGCTACGTTGTATTGCCGGACTTGAGGAACAGACCACCGGTGAGATATATATCGGCGACAGACTGGTCAATGACCTTCAGGCCGGGGATCGGGATATTGCTTTCGTATTCCAGTTTTACGCCCTCTACCCTCATCTGAGCGCTTTTGACAATATTGCTTTCCCTTTGCGGGCAATGAAGGTGGACAAAGAGACTGTCAGCCGTCGAGTTCTTGAGACGGCCGAGTTACTCCGCATCACACATATTCTTAGACGTCGACCATCCAGTTTACCCAGTGGCGAACAGCAACGCATCGCTTTAGGCAGGGCGATCATACGAAGACCTCAGGCCTTTCTCATGGATGAGCCGCTAACAAATCTCGATGCTTCATTAAGAACTGATATGCGAGCCGAATTAAAACGTCTCCAGGCCGAGCTAAACACGACCATGATCTACGTGACCCATGACCAGACCGAAGCCATGTCCATGGCTCACCGAATCGCAATCATGGATCAGGGTGTTCTTCAGCAAGTAGGTTCGGCGCTAGAAGTTTACGACAAACCCCAGACTCTTTTTGTGGCCGGTTTTATCGGAACGCCACCGATGAATACTATCCCGTGCGTTGTGGACGATGGATACCTGGTAGACAAGAGCGGTTCCTTCAGATTGTCATTACAGTTCAAGCCTGATTTCAGCAGCAGAATTGAATCGCGAAAATCTGACGCGCTCGTATTCGGGGCTCGCGCAGAAGACATCACCTTGTCCTTGAGCCCTGCCGAAAACTCAATTCCCGGTCAGATCACGGACCGTGAACTGCTAGGGGACGAAATTATCTACAACGTGCAGGTTGGCGATAACGAAATCAGAGTAAATACGGCTCCAACTTTTCTTCTAGATGACGACGAGAACGTTTATATGTCACTCGATCCCGATCGCATTCATATTTTTGATGCCGTGACCGAACAAGCCATTTTCTAGGCTGACAAGGTTTTATCATTTGTACTCACAGATAGTAGCTAGACAAAATTAGTATGGCCCATATCAAACTCGAGAACATCAGTAAGCGTTTTGGCTCATTGGTTGCTCTCAACAATGTTTCCCTGGAGGTTCACGATCAGGAGTTTTTAGTCTTACTTGGACCAACTGGTGCAGGAAAGACGACGACTCTGAGATGCGCGGCTGGGCTGGAGAAGCCAAACCTGGGGAAAGTATATATTGACGGCGAAGAAGTTAACGATGTTTCACCAGCGGAGCGGGATGTCGCTTTTGTATTCCAAAACTATGCTTTATATCCACGCAAGACGGTTTACGCGAACATCGCTTTCCCATTGATTGCCCGGAAGTTGACGAATGAGGCTATAGACAAGGCTATACACCAGGTCACAGAGCTGTTACACATAGATCACTTGCTAGACCGTTTGCCTGCCCAACTATCAGGTGGAGAACAACAGCGCGTCGCATTGGGCCGTTCACTTGTTAGACAACCTCGTGTCTACTTGATGGACGAACCGCTGACGAATCTTGATTTCAAGTTGAGAACCCAGATGCGGACCGAGTTGAAACGAACCCAACGGGAACTTGAGGCGACATTCTTTTACGTAACCAACGACCAGATCGAGGCTCTCTCCATGGGAGATCGCATTGCTGTGCTAAACGAGGGCGTACTTCAGCAGGTTGGACCGCCGCAAGTGGTCTACGACAATCCGACCAATAAATTTGTGGCAGGTTTTATTGGCAGTACCCGAATGAATTTTTTGCGCTGTAGCTACGACAACGACAGTCGTGCGATAGTCGGCAAGGGTAATAACTGGCGTGTCAATTTAGAAGATAATCTCTGCAACGGGATAGTAGCCCATTCGAACCATGACGACCTCATATTTGGGATCCGACCCGAGGATGTATCCTTAGAAGAAGAAGGCGAGCTAGCTGGTCCAGTCTACAATGCTGAACCACTTGGCGACCGGATCGTCTACCAGATTCAAATCGGCGACGACATGGTGAAGATCAAAATGCCACCAACCTCTAAATTGAACCCGGGAGATGAGGTAAAGTTAAAGGTAAATGTGGCCCGAGCCCACGTTTTCGACCGGTTGAGTGAGAAGGCGATTCCGTCTAACGTCAAGGAATAGTCCAGATGTTGGAAAAAAAATTACAAGCGACTGGAATCAATTGTCGTCATACTGATGGTCGTGGGTATTTTCGCCATGTTCCAACCATGGTTCGTCAATATCGTCGAGCTGTTTAGCCCGTTGGCGCCAGAAACTAATCTCAGCAAGCTCTATAAAGAGGACATAGCACCTTCTATTCTACGGTATGGGTTTTATATTGTCTTCTTGAGCACAATTACCATCACTGTCCTGAACCACTACAGCGTCGAGGAATTAGAGAAGGCGATTGAAGAAAAAGGTAAAGCATTGACCTTTTTACTTATCGCTTTTCCAGTCATCTCGGGCTTGTCCGTCCTTGTATCGCTGGCAAATGGCTTCGGTTGGTCGGCCATAATCTGGGTCTTTTCATTCATATTTGGGATAGCCTTGTGGCATTGGCGGCGTTGGGGATTCGTTGGCCTAATCCTGGTGACAATTGCCCAGCTTGTCATGGCTGCTGCCAGCCTGGCCTCATTGGCTGTGGCTGTATTCTTTACAGTCGCATTTATAATCTTATTGATACTGATCTGGCCAAAGCGTGCGTTGTTGCATTAGCCAGATGAATTCGCGAACCAGCACAATGGCATATGGTGCGCTAGGACGGCAGGGGGAAGTTGACGCCAGGTGGCTGCGAACGATTTTTTGATTATGCGGGTGCATTACACAGTGACCAAACATTCGAGGTGGATTAGCGAACTTGCAGGTATGGATAGAGGGCCCGACCAAATACACAGGCTCAGATCATACCATTCCAGCACGACTTCTGCGGGCGGGATCGATGTGACAACTACGATCAGATCGGCAACCTGTTTGGTGTAAAGAAACACAAACAATGGAAGGTGGATTTATCCATTCGGCAAACTAAGAAAATTAAGGAGAGTGCCATGTCAAGACCAATCACATTGATCACTGCGCAATGGGCAGACCTACCGTTTGAGGTAGTTGCCCAGAAAGCGAGCGCATTCGGATATGACGGCCTGGAGTTAGCTTGTTGGGGAGATCATTTCGAAGTCGATAAAGCGCTTGAAGATGACAGCTATGTACAAAGCCGGTGGGATATTCTTAATAAATACGACCTTCAGTGTTTTGCTGTCGCCACACATCTAGTCGGCCAGTGTGTGGGCGATCACCCAATCGACGAGAGACACAAGGGCATCGTTCCTTCTCGCATCTGGGGTGATGGCGATCCAGAAGGTGTTCGACAGCGAGCAGCCCAGGAGGTGATGAACACCGGCCGGGCAGCCGCAAAGTTTGGGGTCAAGATAGTAACCGGTTTCACAGGATCGAGTATCTGGCATACGCTTGCGGGCTTTCCGCCAGTGCCGCCCGAGATGATAGAAGCTGGCTATAAGGATTTCGCCGATCGCTGGAATCCAATCATGGATGTCTTCGACGAGGTTGGCGTCAAATTTGGCCTGGAAGTTCATCAAGGGGAGATCGCCTACGACTTCTGGACGACAAAGAGAGCGCTGGAAGCGATAGGACACCGAGAAGCCTTTGGCATCAATTTCGATACCAGCCATCTCCATTGGCAGATGGTCGATCCAGTGGCTTTCATCTATGAATATGCCGATCGAATCTACCACATGCATGTAAAAGAATCTGTTCGAAACCTGGACGGCCGCAATGGCATCCTCGCTTCGCACCTGCCATTCGGGGACCATCGACGCGGATGGGATTTTGTGACGCCTGGTAGGGGTGGTGTTCCCTTCGAGAGAATCTTCCGCGCCCTAAATGATGTTGGATACGAAGGACCGTTCTCGGTTGAATGGGAAGATAATGGATTGAACCGAGATCAAGGTGCTCTTGAGGCGCTCAAGCTAGTTCGTGATCTAGATCTGGTGCCCTCGGACGTCCTTTTTGACGACGCATTCAAGTCAAAGGATTAAGGGAAGTACTGATGAGCAAAGAAACTGGCTTTACGACTATGGCCGGATCTGTCTCCGAAGGAGAGGTTCCCGAAGTCGGTGTAGGCATGCTTGGCTATGCCTTTATGGGCAAAGCTCACTCCAATGCCTTCAAGACCATTCCCTACATGATGTATCCGCCTCCAGCGATCCCGAAAATGATATCGGTGAGCGGCCGTAACAAAGCAGGGGTTGAGGAAGCCGCGAAGCGATTTGGTTACCAGAAATTTTTCACCGACTGGCGAGAACAGATTCAAGATCCCGATCTCCAACTTTTCGACAATGGTGGTCCGAATGATACGCACGCGGAGCCTTGCATAGCCGCCGCCGAAGCTGGCAAACATATACTATGTGAGAAACCGCTGGCCCGCACAGCGGAAGAATCCAAGACTATGCTCGACGCAGTAGAGAAAGCTGGTGTCAAAAATCTGGTTGCTTTCAACTACCGATTTGTCCCGGCGATCCGCCAGATCCGGTATCTGATCGACAGCGGTGCTCTCGGTCAGATCTACCATTGGCGGGCGGTCTATCTGCAGGAGTGGATTATGCCCCACTATGGGACACCAAAAATATGGCGCTTAGACAAGTCGATTTGCGGCAGTGGAGCGCTAGGTGATTTAGGTGCGCATATAGTGGATCTAGCCCACTACCTGATTGGGGATATAAAGAGTGTCAGCGCAATTACGAAGACTTTTATCACTGAACGAGACCTAGAAGAAGGGAGCGGCACAGGGATCGTCGATGTTGACGACGCATTTGCCGCAGCAGTTGAATTCGATAACGGTGCTATCGGCACTTTAGAATCCACGCGGTTTGCTGGTGGACGTAAAAATTACAATAGCTTCGAGATAAACGCCGAGAAGGGTAGTGTCCGTTTCAACCTGGAACGGATGAACGAATTAGAGGTCTTCTGGGTGAACGAGGAACCGAAGGAGACCCAGGGATTTCACAACGTGTTAGTCACCGAAGGTCATCACCCCTGGTGGGAAAACTGGTGGCCCCATGGCCACATAATCGGCTGGGAACATACATTCATACACGAGATCACACACCTATTGGATTGCATAGTCAACGACAAGGAGGTTGGCCCTCATGGTGCAACGTTCCTGGATGGATACAAGACAGCCGTGGTCTGTGATGCGATCCTGGAATCGGCCGAGATCAGACGCCAGGTTGATATTAAATACTAAAAATCGGAAGACGTATTGGAACCAGTATTGAACCTAATCCCTTTCTGGATTCCTCGGAAATCTACTCGCCAGCTCATGGTGGTGCTCGCGGACAGCCGATCGAACACGGGACGAGGCTAACTGTAAAACGAAGAATCGCCAACTATATCGCATCGTCGACGGGTGTCTCAGATCTCCGGTCGTGGAACGCCACAAGCATAAGATCGGGTTACTCACTCTATTGTTTAATCTTTGGATTTCGAATGAAGAGTCAGCTTCGGTGAAAATCGTCAATCTTGGTGCAATCCACTGCACTAGCTTGCCGAAATAGTCCAGTCAGAGGAGTGTTGAATGAGCGCCTCGTTTGATCCTATGCCCGAACACAAATTCACTTTCGGTTTGTGGACCGTCGGTAACATCGGGCGTGATCCCTTTGGGGCCCCAGTCCGGTCACAGTTATCACCGGTTGCGTTAGTGCATCTGCTGGCCGAAGTTGGAGCTTATGGCGTTAATTTCCACGACAACGATCTTGTGCCCATAGATGCCACTCGAACCGAAAGGGATCGTATCGTCAGCGATTTCAAAAAGGCGCTAGAGGATACGGGAGTTGTCGTCCCGATGGCCACTACCAACTTATTCAGCGAACCGGCTTTCAAGGATGGCGCTTTCACCTCAAACGATTCGAAAGTTCGCACTTATGCTTTGCAGAAAACTATGAAGGCCATCGATCTGGGCGTTGAACTGGGCGCAAAGATTTACGTCTTCTGGGGAGGGCGAGAAGGCACGGAGACAGATGCGGCCAAGGATCCGTTGGAGGCTGGCAAGAGGATGAGGGAGGCCATCAATTTTCTGTGCGAATATGTCGCCGACAATGGCTATGACTTGGAATTCGCTCTGGAGGCCAAACCAAATGAACCTAGGGGCGATATCTACCTGCCAACTACTGGTGCGATGTTAGGCTTTATTGCAACCCTCGATCACCCCGATATGGTCGGCGTAAATCCAGAAGTAGCGCACGAGCACATGGCCGGTCTCAACTTTACGCATGCCGTTGCTCAAGCCTGGGATGCCGGAAAGCTATTCCACATCGACCTCAATGACCAGGCTTTCGGTCGCTATGACCAGGATTTCCGATTCGGCGCCATTAATATCAAGAGCGCATTTTTCCTGGTTAAATTCCTGGAAGATGTGGGTTACGCCGGGAGCCGGCACTTTGACGCTCACGCCTACCGGACGGAGGACTATGATGGCGTCAAATCGTTCGCGCGCGGCTGCATGCGCACATATCTGATGTTGAAGGAAAAAGCTGCGACATGGAACGCCGACCCAGAGATTCAGGCATTGATCCAGGAGATCAATGCCGATGATGGATCGATGGACGCTTTTAGTGGCGTTTATAGCGCAAAGAAGGCAAGTGAAATAAAAGCACAGAGTTTCGACAGAGAATATATGGGGGTTCGAGGCCTGGCCTATGAGAAGCTAGACCAGCTCACTATAGAGTTGTTATTAGGGACCAGATAGGGATCATGCTGCTCCTGGGAATCGATATATCTACGACGGGAGCAAAAGCGCTGCTCATTGACGAGCAAGGGCAGGTGATCGACAGCGCGATTTCACCTCTGACTTTATCCACGCCCCGGCCCCTGTGGTCAGAACAGAATCCAGCCGATTGGTGGGTAGGCGTCAAGCAGAGTATAGGTGTCGTCCTTGAAAGGTCAGCTGTGGTGGCGAGTGAAATTGGCGCTATCGGACTCACAGGCCAAATGCACGGGCTTGTTTTGCTGGATGACAAAGGGCGTACGCTCCGTCCGGCCATTCTCTGGAACGACCAGCGGACTGGCGAACAATGCGATGAAATTAGGATGCGGCTGGGAAAGCGGCGTCTGATTCAAATCACCGGAAACGATGCTCTCACCGGATTTACAGCTCCAAAAATCTTATGGGTACAGCAGGAAGAACCCCAAATCTGGGCCAAAGCCCGACACATATTGCTTCCAAAGGGCTTCATCAGGTACAAGCTCACAGGAAAATTGGCAATGGATCGTGCCGGAGGATCTGGAACCCTATTATTCGATCTTAGAGCCCGGACGTGGTCTGAAGAGGTACTTACCGCGCTCGACATTCCCCGGGAAATGGTGCCGGAAACTTATGAGGGTCCCGAGATTACGGGAGAGATTACCGAAGACGCGGCAGCGGAAACCGGTCTGAGGGTGGGAACACCGGTGGTAGGCGGTGGCGGCGACCAATCCGCTCAGGCTGTGGGCGTAGGCGCGGTAAAACCCGGAATCGTGGCCCTCACCCTGGGTACTTCCGGGGTTGTATTTGCCACAACACCTGGACCTCTGATAGAGACGGAAGGCCGCTTGCATGCATTTTGTCACGCCTTGCCGGATCGTTGGCATTTTATGGGTGTTATGCTCAGTGCGGCGGGCAGCCTACAGTGGTATCGTGACACCCTGGCCAGCAAGATGGATTTTGATGATCTGGTTGCTGAGGCAGATGAAGTGCCAGCTGGAAGCGACGGTCTGCTCTTCCTTCCATATCTTTCTGGCGAGCGAACACCACATCCAGATCCTTTTGCACGAGGCGCCTGGGTCGGTCTAACTATCCGCCATACTCGAGCACACATGACCCGTTCTGTGCTCGAAGGAGTGGCGTTTGGCATTAAAGATAGCTTTACATTAATTCAGCAATCTGGACTTGGTTCTATTGACCAGGTGCGGATTTCCGGAGGTGGCGCCAAAAGCACTATATGGCGGCAAATTATGGCTGATGTGATAGGCACAGAGCTTGCAACCGTAAATACAACAGAAGGGGCGGCCTATGGTGCCGCTGTTCTGGCAGGTGTCGGTTCGGGACTATTTAGCTCAGTGGACGAGGCTAGTGAGGCGATGATATCTATCACGGGACGCACCATGCCGGTAGCTGAAAGAACCTCGGTCTATGAAGATTATTACGAACGGTACAGGGCTCTTTATCCTCTCCTTGCACCTGAATTTAAAGCGCTATCCGCCATGATGATCTGAGCATTGATGTTTGGAACAAGCCGGAGCGTCATGAGAGAGTCAGTTAGCTTCAAAGATATCAACGGAAGGATGTATTTTGGAATCAGTAGATAGCCAGCGGCCAATCGTATGTTTGGGCGTGCTGGTCGCCGACTTGATAGGAGGACCGGTTGAGTCATTGCCCGACTCCGGCGGGATCGTGATGGTTGATGATATGGGTCTCCATTCTGGGGGGGGTGCAGTAAACACGTCTTCAGCCCTCGCCAAACTCGGCCTAGATGTTGAAATTATAGGAATGGTCGGGAGTGATCCTCTAGGTGATTTCTTGATCGACTCCTTGAAAAGAAGAGGAATTAGGAGCCAAGGTGTCATCCGAAATCCGGCACTTAACACGTCCGCCACAATGGTCATTGTAGATCCTGACGGTGAAAGGCGGTTCATTCACTGTTTCGGCGCCAATGCCAGCTTAACTAAAAGCGACGTAAACCTGGAAATGATTAAATCTGCGTCCGTTCTTCACGTTGCCAGTGCTTTCGTTATCCCTGGTCTTGATGGACTGCCACTTGCCGAGATACTGGAAGAAGCCCAAGCAGCCGGTACGACTGTCTGCCTGGACACTTCCTGGGATGAATCGCGGCCCTGGCAAGAGGTATTAGAGCCCGTCCTGCCTTACGTCGATTACTTTCTGCCTAATCTAGTCGAGGCCCAGGCAATAACTGGATATGATGATCCTCGCGAGGCGGCCGCAGCGCTTCTCAAATTCGGTGTTGGGACGGTAGTAGTGAAACTAAGTCACGAGGGCTGTCTGGTTTCGACGAGCGATGATCAGACATTTCATCTGCCATCCCACGATGTAGAAGCTGTTGATAGCACCGGGGCTGGGGACGTGTTTAACGCCGGATTTATTGCTGGAATTCATATGGGCTGGTCAATTAAAGAATCAGCTTCTATAGCAAACGCAATGGGCGCTCTATGTGTAACCGCCTACGGCGCCGCAAATGGATTGAGATCCCTCTCGGAGATAGAGGAATTTATAAACCGCGCTCCACTGCGAGAGCCGGCAACCGAGCTGGTTCAGAACCATGTCTGAACAAAACAGGATTGACTATGATTAAACGAAGCGCTGTTAGAGCGGCTCAAAGAAAAGCAGCCAAGATGTTGGACGATGCCGGCATCCGCATGTCGCCGGCTGAGCAGGAACAGATCGAGGTCGCCGAGTTCGGTCTTGGAGAGCTTGAACGGACCGGCTTGGAGCTTGTCGTTTACGTCAATACAGATCGATACTGTGCCAAAGAGCTGGTGCTGTTTCCAGGGCAGACATGTCCGGAGCACCGGCACCCATCGGTGTTTGGAGAACCCGGAAAAATGGAGACCTTCCGCTGCCGATGGGGCAAGGTCTGGCTCTATGTTGCCGGAGAGCCAACTCCTAACATCAACGCTCAAATCCCTGTAGGAAGCGAGGAATATTATACAGTATTTCGTGAGGTAGAGCTTAATCCGGGTGACCAGTACACCATCCCCCCTGAAACTTTACATTGGTTTCAGGCGGCCGATTCTGGTGCCATAGTGTCGGAATTTTCCAGCACCAGCCGGGATGAGTTCGATGTTTTTACCGATACTCGAATTAAGAGAGTTCCCCAAATCGTCGAGGACGATTAGATGATAAGCATTGGTCTAGACCTGACAGTTCACAGAACTGTTAGCGAACAGAATTAGAAGAAAAACATGTATCTTTACGGTCGCAAGTGGACCCGGCGCGAATTTGAAGCAAGGGTTGGCCGGGTAGAGCAGATCGGTGGCCTGCGCCGGCTACAGTGGGCCGAGGGCGCGGAGGATGGCGTTGTCCAATATCAAGTACGCACCGGTGGCGGCTTATCTTACTATGTATCGCAATCTCGAGGTCTTGATATCTCACTTGCCGAATTTGGAGGTGTCCCCTTAACCTGGCAGTCGCCTAATGGTGACGTCCATCCTGCCTATTTCGAATCAAAAGGGGTAGGTTGGCTGCGAACCGCGGTGGGCGGCTTAATGATGACCTGTGGCCTGTCCTATGTCGGGTCGCCGGGAATTGATGAGGAGAAGGAATTCGGTCTACACGGGCGTGCCCATCACATTCCCGCTCGCCATATCACTGCTTCAGGCAGGTGGATCGACGACGACTATGAGATGCGAGTAAGTGGAACCGTAGAAGAGACAGCGATCTTTGGCGATAACCTCCGTCTCAGGCGGACGATACGCAGCCGCCTTGGAGAAAACAAGATCGCCATCGAAGACGTTGTTGAGAACGCCGGTTTTCAAAAAGCAGCTCACATGATCCTCTACCATTTCAACTTCGGATTCCCTTTGCTGGGCGAATCAACCGAGATCACTTTTCCATCCCGAAGAGTTATTGCCAGGGATGAAGGAACACCAGTGGTGGGATTTGATCGCTGGGATTCACCACAAGCAGATTACCAGGAACGGGTTTATTATCATCTTGACATGGATCCCGGTCAGGTGGAAGCAATTATTTTTAATCCGAATTTCCCATTATTCGCCGACAAGACGGTGCCCCTTTCCGTCACATTGCGCTGGTCTACCTCGCAACTTCCCCGATTGGTGGAGTGGAAAATGTCTGGGGCTGGTACTCACGTTCTGGGGATAGAACCTGCAAACTGCTATGTTGAGGGAAGGGCGGCTGAGAGAGAGCGTGGTTCACTGGTTGTGTTAGAACCAGGTGAATCCAGGAGTTATCAGCTTAACCTGGAGATTAAGGAACCGGCTCCGCAAGCCTGGGCAAAATAACACCAATAGCCATGACAGATTTAGCTAAACCGCGACCATTTCGAATAATAAACGCCGTCGCTCCCATAAGGATCTGCGACAACGGTGGATGGACTGACACCTGGTTCGCAGAATACGGGAAGATATTCAATATTGGCGTCTATCCCTATGCTGAAGTGCAGATCGAGGTATTTCAGGCCGGTGTTCTCCCGGAGCGCGTGGTCATTCACGCCGAGAATTATGGGGAGCGCTATTCACTGAAGAGTGACGTGCCTGGCTGGGACCGCCATCCCTTGTTAGAAGCGGCCATCGAACTGATGGATGTTCCCGAAAATCTGTCGTTCCAAGTAACCATATTCTCCGAGGCTCCCAGTGGCGCATCCACCGGTACCTCTGCGGCGGTAACAGTGGCCCTAATTGGCGCTCTCGACCGGCTGACCCCGGCGCGCCTTTCCCCCCATGAAGTAGCCTACAAAGCGCAATCGGTCGAAGTTGACATGCTTGGACAACAGTGCGGGATTCAGGACCAACTTTGTTCGGCATTCGGTGGAATAAATTTCATCGAAATGTTCAACTACCCGCGCTCCACTTTGTCACAAATCCAGGTTTCTAACGACATCTGGTGGGAGCTGGAACGCCGGCTGGCCTTAATTTACCTGGGAAAATCGCATAGCTCCTCCAAAGTTCACGAAATGGTTATCAGGCAACTTGAAGACGCCGGACCTGCCAGCCCTGAGCTCAACGACCTGCGTGCTACGGCTGAGCCATCCCGTGACGCCTTGTATTCTGGAGATTTTCAAGCCCTTGGCCAAGCGATGATCGCCAATACGGAAGCTCAAGAAAGACTTAACCGCGAGTTGATCAGCACCGATGCGGCGAAAGTTATCCAAATTGCCAGGGAGCACGGGGCACTGGGCTGGAAAGTAAATGGCGCCGGTGGTGAAGGGGGATCACTAACATTATTGTGCGGCGACCTTTCCTCAGTGAAGCGTTCGATGATTCGTGAGATCGAAACAGAGAATCAATCATTTCAAAATATTCCCATCTACCTAAGTCGTTTTGGCGTGCGTACCTGGGAACAGAGTGCTGGCAATTAATAAGAAGGATTATCATGAATAAGTACAGTTATCGCTTTTCATTCGGCCCCTGGAACATCCACGAGGGAGCGGATCCCTTTGGACCGCCGGTGCGACCATCGCGATCCTTCGACGAAAAGCTAGCTGTGTACAAAGAGCTGGGATTTGACGCTGTTCAATTCCACGACGACGATGCGGTACCAGACCTGGACCAACTATCGCCGGCACAGATCCGTGACCGGGCGCAGCTGATGAAAAGGAAGCTCGAGGATAACGGGCGGGTGGCCGAATTCGTCGCCCCGCGGCTGGGGGAACACCCGATTACGGTTGATGGGGCATTCACGGTCAACGATCCGAAAGCCCGGGAATATGATCGCGAACGGGCACTGAAAACAGTTGATATCGGGAAAGAACTGGGCACCAATCTGATGGTTGTCTGGTTGGCACGAGAAGGAACTTACCTTCGGGAGGCCAAGGACGCCGTTAAGGCGACGCACCAGTTGGTCGAGGCCCTAAACCAGCTGCTCGAATATGATGCTGACCTCCGAATAGCCGTTGAGCCCAAGCCAAATGAACCGATGGATCTGGCCTATATTCCAACAATGGGACACGGCCTGGCTCTCGGCATGCAATGCGCCGATCCGTCTCGCGTTGGCGTCCTTATGGAGTCTGCGCATGCAATCCTGGCTGGCCTCGATCCAGCCGACGAGATGAGCTTTGCCCTGGCCTTCAAGAAACTATGGGGCGTCCATCTCAACGACCAGAACGGGCTCAAGTTTGACCAGGATCGGTCATTTGGTTCTGTTGATCTACGACGAGCCTTTAACCAGGTTCGGGTACTGGACGAGAACCGCTATTGGGAGATAGGGATGGTGGGGTTGGATGTAAAGGCGATGCGTACGCAACCGGCCGAGCTATCTACCAAGCACCTAAGAAACAGCCTAAACATGTTCCTGCGACTAATTGAAGTTAGCCGATCCCTGGACCGGCAACTTGTCGCCAAGCTTATTGAGACGCGGGACTACGAAGAACTCGACTGGCTAATAATGAACACCTTGATGGGCTGAATTACAAAAAGAGAAGTATGTGCGAACCTATCGCCTAGCGCTGTTTATCGTATGAGGAACCATTTATGTCCGTAATCGTCGACCTTTCGGTCCCAATTGGCGAGGATACTTTGAGTCCACCTTCTGTAGGGCTGCAGCTACAGATGACCAGCTATCACCGAGGTCCCGGATTTTGGCAGGCAAGCAAAATTGAGATGCTTCTTCACACAGGCTCGCATGTAGATTTCGCCAGGCATGTGCAGGAAGACGGTGAGACGGCGGAGGCCGTGGGATTGGATCGAGTGTGTGGTGACGCTCTGGTGGTAGATCTCAGCTTTGCTAAGGCCAACCACGAAATAAGCGTTACCGATTTGGAGCAGCATTGTCCAGAGCTGCTGCCGGGAGATATCGTCCTGGTGCGCACTGACTGGACTGAGAAACATTGGGGTAACTTCCCAAATTACTACTTGGAATCGCCTTATTGCTCGCCGGAAGCCGCCCAATGGCTTGTCGATCGCGGGGCGAGAGCAATAGGTTTCGACTGCTTCAGCGAATACTGTGCCCGTCTACCAGATTTCACATCGGAAGATTTTATTATTCACAAGATCATCCTCGAGAATGGAGCGATCTTAATGCAGCAGATGACAAGCCTGTCTCAGTTGCCTATCGACGGCCGGTTCAAATTCTTCGCCCCCTTCGTAAAGATTAACGGGGCTGAGGGTTCGCCCGCACGATTCTTTGCTTTACTGGATTAATTTATAGTGGTTATCTCTCGATATTTCGCGAATCAAGACGACAAACTGAAGGAGGGACGAATGTGACTGTCAACGAATATTTATTACCCGGGTCCCTGGATGATGCTCTCGTTCTTTTGGAAGAACACGGTTCAGATATGCTTGTGATGGGCGGCGGAACCGTGGTCATGCCCCTGATCAACGGTGGCGTTACCTCTCCCAATAGAGTGATGGGGCTGAAGCATGCCGGACTGGATTACATTAGACAATCCAATAATCATCTTGATATTGGAGCAGCGGTCCCACTAGGAGACATGTTCGACCTCAGGACAATCCCGATGCTCCAAGAGGCAGCCCGAAACACGGCTACCTGGACAGTGCGCAATCTTGGAACCGTTGGAGGCAACCTTTTTGTTCCACCGCCGGCCGGTGATTTCGCCGTTGCTCTCCTTGCCCTTGATGCCTGGCTCAAGTTTGCGAGCCGGAATGGCGAGCGAGTCATTCCTATCTGGGATTTCTACACTGGATTCTTATCTAATGTAATGGAGGATGGTGAAATACTGGTCGAAATCCAGGTGCCGGTTCCCCCAGGAAAGACCGCCTATTTTAAATACGGACGGAAGCTGCTAAACACGCCGTCGATTGTGACAGTCGCCACACACCTGGCCATGACCGGAAGACAAGTTGAGCAGGCTAGAATTGCACTCAATGGAGTCGGCCCCCATCCCATCCGGGCATTAAATGCCGAGTCAACGCTGGCTGGCAACAAACTTGACCGGGAATCTATCAAATTAGCCGCCACTGAGGCGGCCAAAGAATGTGAACCATTTAGCGATTCCATCGCTAGCGAATGGTACCGGCGCAAGATGGTCGAGGTTCACGTAAGAAGAGTTTTGAGCAGTCTTATTGGAATGGAGGGATAGACATGGCCGCGAAAATAGTCAGCATCACACTCAACAACCGTGAGCTTGATGTCATGGTCAATCCTTTAACCACGCTTCAACAGCTATTGCGAGAGCAACTTGGCTACACAGCCACTAAGAGCGGCTGCCGGCAAGGAGGATGCGGCAGCTGCACAGTGCTGGTCGACAACCAACCTATGCCCTCATGCCTTTTGCCAGTGGAGGATTTAGCCGGTCGCAATGTGACGACATTAGAAGGAATCCGCTCAGATCAGAAGCTTCATCCTCTTCAGCAAGCATTCCTGGATTTCAATGGGACCCAATGCGGTTTCTGTACACCAGGCATGATTCTCGTGTCGAAGGCATTACTTGACGCCAACCCGCAACCGACGCGCCAGGAGGTTGCTGAGGCTCTGGCGGGTAATTTCTGTCGATGTACCGGATACGACCCCATAATCAAGGCAGTGTTGGCTGTCGCATCCCATAATAACGGTCACAAAGGAGGGTGAAACAATGACCGAACAGAAATTGAAAGTAGTCGGTCAGTCTATTCCTCGACGTGATGGTCCCGGCCATGTGAGGGGCGAGACAATTTTCATCGACGACATCAAATTCAGAGACATGCTTCACTTGAAAATGGTTCGAAGTCCGGTGCCGCATGCCCGGATAAGGAACGTCGATTTCTCTGAGGCCGAAAAGGTCCCTGGATTTGTGAGGGCACTGACCCACGAAGACGTACCCAACAATATCTATACGATTCTGACCCTTATCGGGGTGGGACCGAATGAGGAACCTGTACTTGCAGAAGATAAGGTCATGTATGTTGGCGAGCAAATCGCCGCCATAATCGCTGAAACCGAAGAGGCAGCGATGGAAGCTGCAAACAAGGTGAAGCTGGATCTGGAAGAGCTGCCAGCTGTCTTTGACGTCGAAGCCGCTCTCGAGCCGGACGCTCCGATATTGAAACATTGGGGGACGAATTACTTCGTTTATGAAGGACATCACTGTAGGCGAGTGCGTTTCGGCGATGTCGATAAAGCTCTCCAAGAAGCAGATTTCATCATCGAGGAGCGGTATCAGACCAGCCCGATCGAACATGTACCGTCGGAGACTACGGGCTGCATCGTAAAACCTGAGCCAGATGGCAGGTTTACCGTCTATACCAACACTCAGGCGCTATATTTTAGCCTTGACAACTCGGCCCTAATCCTAAACATCCCCTTCAATAAGCTGCATTTCGTTGGTGGAACGGTTGGAGGTGGATTCGGTGGAAAAGTCGACGTAATTGTCGAACCGATCGCCACCCTGGCGGCAATGAAAACAGGACGGCCGATCCGGTATGTCTTTTCTCGCGACGAGGAGATGCGCGTCTCTTCGACCAGGGGCGCCTGGCGGATGTACTACACCGATGGCGTGATGAAAGACGGACGGATAATCGCCAGGAAAGTAGTTTCATACGCAGATGCCGGGGCTTATAATCGACACACTCCATATGCAGTCACAAAACATGCAGCCAATGCGGCCGGCCCTTATGCCATCCCCAATGTATCTATTGACGCC
>PVMK01120234.1_pt1 | contig 21593 bp, 23 predicted proteins | sample 1853481 | NCBI WGS metagenome assembly PVMK01 (sample SAMN08533507, study PRJNA380276) | Marine sediment metagenome, whole genome shotgun sequencing project.
ATTGGCTGCCAAATTAGTTATCAAACAATTGCAAGGAGAAACAGTTGATTGGGATAAAGAATATTCAGATCACATACTGGAAGGTGTGGCTGTTTTTGCATCCTATGTCAAAGAGTGGTACTCTGGTAATCTTCAAAAATTATTTTTTCATCGGCCTGAAAACCAAGAGGTTAAATCACAAATTTGCGCTGTATTAGCTGGTTATGTATGGGATAAAACCAATCCATTTGTTACTAAACAAGAAAGAATTGTCTCTACTATGGCACATTTATTAGAAATGGAAAATGAAAAAGGCGAATAATAAATCCGCCTTTTTATTGCTTTATTTTGCTTTTTTCAAAATGGTTTTTGCAAAGGTTTTTGCAAGTTTTGCATAGCATTCAGAAATCCGATAACCTGAATCATAATCGTAACCCATGGCACCACCACCTTCTGCTCGTGTATATTTTACTTTTAACAGAGCTTTATCTGGATTGTCATTTTTATAAACCGTTATCACAGCATCAATCATCGCATTTTTTCTAGAGATCCCTATATTATACCCAGCAGATAACGAGGTTGTATGCACTTTCATAGTATATTCGGCAGAATCTAAATCTCTATCCACTTTAACATTTCCATCATCAAATCGCTTATTGAAAGACTCAATATACTTCGGTTCATATCTTTCCTCTCGATCAGAAAACCAAGATTTTTTAAATATTTCTCCAGTACCCGGTTCCTTTTTATCTCGTTTTTCCATTTTTTCTTTCAGAAATTCTTCTTCAGATTTGAACTTTGGAATTTGTACATCGGTATAATCGAATACTAAGTTATATTCAGAAATTCCTTTTAAGTTTTTAAAATCCCCATCTAAAACTTTTGCTTTTTGAGAAAAAGCAAAAGCGGTAATTAGTATGAATAAAATAGTTAGTTGTTTTTTCATAATATTTGTTTTTAAGTTATTTGTAGCTAATTAATTATAGCAAATATGAGAAACTTTTTAGATAAAAAAAATAAGGCAGTTGCCTTATTTATATTTTTTTAATTAAGAAAAATCTATGGTTCCTTGTGATTTTAATTCAAACTCAATTACTTTTAAAGTGTCAAATTCATATTTTCTAATTCCATTCCTTCTCCTTCCTAATATCTCTTTATATTCTGGTTCGTATAATTTAGCCCTATGAAATTCTTTACTGTTTAAATAACGTACTACTTTTTTTGTAGACAAGGTCTTTGGTAAAATCTTAGCTTTTATAAGATTCGCCAACACACCTTTTAAATCTTTAGGAATCATTTGCTTCTGGATTATATTATATTTTTTAGAAATCGTCTCCTAAAATTACATATTAAATTCAAGAAACTCCTTATTTTTTAAATTTTATCTTCGCTTTTGGGAGTAGCATTCGTTTAATTTCATTAAGCTTCATTAAAGCTTCTACTGGAGTTAATGTGTCAATATCCAAATCGAGAATTTCATCTCTAATCTCTTCTAATAAGGGATCGTCCAGTTTAAAAAAGCTCAATTGCATTTCGTCTTTAGCAATTGCTTTCATCTCTTCGGTGAGTTCTTCTGAAGAATGTGATTTTTCTAATCGCTTTAAAATTTTATTTGCACGATCCAACACTGCTGTTGGCATTCCAGCCATCTTAGCTACATGAATTCCAAAACTATGATGAGAACCTCCCGGAACTAATTTCCGAAGAAAAAGTACGGTATCTTTTAATTCTTTAACCGAAACATTATAGTTTTTAATCCGCTCAAAAGTTTCTGTCATTTCGTTGAGTTCATGGTAATGAGTTGCAAATAATGTTTTAGACCTGGTAGGATGTTCGTGTAAATATTCGCTAATTGCCCAGGCGATAGAAATTCCATCATAGGTGCTGGTACCCCTGCCAATTTCATCTAAAAGAACCAAACTCCTATCAGAAATATTATTCAAAATGCTTGCAGCTTCATTCATTTCTACCATAAATGTAGAATCGCCCATTGAGATATTATCACTAGCGCCAACTCTGGTAAATATTTTATCTACAATACCCAATCTGGCTTCTTTGGCAGGAACAAAACTTCCTATTTGAGCTAAGAGAACTATTAATGCGGTTTGTCTAAGAATCGCAGATTTACCACTCATATTAGGCCCCGTTATCATAATAATTTGTTGCATCTCTCTATCCAGATACAGATCATTTGCAATAAATGGGGCATCAGGAGGAAGTTGTTTTTCAATTACTGGATGTCTGCCTTCTTTTATATCTATCTCAAAAGTATCGTCCAAAAAAGGCCTGGTATAATTAGATTCTACTGCCAATGTAGCAAAGGAGCATAAGCAATCCAGCTCACCAATAGATCTTGCATTTTGTTGTACTGCACCAATAAATTGAATCATCCATTCAACTAATTTCTCGAAGAGCTCCTGTTCTAAAATGCTTATTTTTTCTTCAGCACCTAATATTTTTGTTTCGTATTCTTTAAGCTCCTCAGTAATGTACCGTTCTGCACTCACCAAGGTTTGTTTACGAACCCATTCTGATGGAACTTTTTCTTTATGTGTGTTTCTAACCTCAATATAATACCCAAACACGTTATTAGATGCAATTTTTAAAGATGTGATTCCAGTACGTTTAGTTTCACGTTCTAACATGTCATCGAGGTACTCTTTTCCGCCTTTTGCAATATTTCGAAGTTCATCAAGTTCTTGTGAAATTCCCTCAGCAATAGCATTCCCTTTTAGAATGCTCACAGGAGCTACTTCATAGAGTGTTTCCTTTATTTTCTCGCGAAGTAACTCACAATCTTGCAGCTGTTCTCCTATAGTTTTTAAGGATTCATTTTTAGCTTCTGAAGTCAGTGCTTTTATAGGAATAATTGCTTCCAATGAATTTTTAAGATGGATTATTTCTCTGGGGCTTACCTTACCTGTTGCAACTTTTGAAATCAATCGTTCTAAATCGCCAATGTGCTTTATATTATTCTGAATTTTACTTAATACAACAGGCTGGTCCAACAAATAACTAACCACCTCATGACGACTCGTAATTTTATCTTTATTTTTTAGTGGAAGTGCGATCCAACGTTTCAATAACCTACCCCCCATAGGAGAAATTGTTTTATCTATAACATCTAACAAGGTCACAGCATTTTGCGAGCTAGTATGATATAACTCCAAATTTCCCATAGTAAATCGATCCATCCAAACATATTCATCTTCGGCAATCCGGGAAATTTTTGCAATATGCTGAAGTTTGTTATGTCTGGTCTCACCCAAATAATGTAGAGCTGCTCCAGCCGAAATGATTCCTGCAGAAAGATGTTCTATTCCAAAACCTTTTAATGATTTGGTTTTAAAATGATTATTTAGCGTTTCTGTTGCGTAATCGGTTTGAAAAATCCAATCTTCTAAATAAAAAACATGAAAATTTTCACCAAAAGTTTTCAAAAACAATTTTCTTTTTTGTTTGGAAAATAATATTTCGGAAGGATTAAAATTTTGAAGTAGTTTATCTATATACTCTGCAGATCCCTGAGAAGTTAAAAACTCTCCCGTTGAAACATCTAAAAATGAAATCCCGATTCTTTATCGTTAGCTTTTTGGTTGATGTCTCAAACTGAATAGCAGCTAAAAAATTATTTGATTTTGCTTGAAGAATATCGTCATTTAAAGCTACACCTGGTGTCACTAATTCGGTAACGCCACGTTTTACAATTTTTTTAGTTTGCTTGGGGTCTTCTAATTGGTCACAAATCGCCACCCTACAACCTGCCATAACAAGCTTTGGTAAATAGTTATTTAAAGAGTGGTGCGGAAAACCAGCAAGTTCAATTTTTTCACCATCCCCTCCATTATTTCTTGCAGTAAGGGTAATATTTAATATTCCAGATGATCTTATGGCATCTTCTCCAAAGGTTTCGTAAAAATCGCCTACGCGAAACAATAATAAAGCATCAGGGTATTTTGCCTTGATAGTGTTGTATTGTTTCATTAAGGGGGTGACTTTCTTTGCCATAGATAAAATAGACTGAATAGGCTAAAGTAGAAAAATACTTGTTTTTTTTGAAATGCTTTCCGTCTGAATTATTGTCTTTTATCAACAATTCAAACTAAAAATAAAAAATTTATTACGAAAAGAGTCTCAAAGAAGCGCTGAGTCAGACAAAGATTTTATAATTAAACAATTACTTTTACAATCATGCAAAATAGAAAATTGAAAAATAGCGAACTCGTACGCAAATCTCCTGAAGATTTTAAAACTTCAGAAAAAACACCGCTTATTATCATTTTGGATAATATTAGAAGTCTGAATAATATAGGTTCTGTTTTTCGAACGGCTGATGCTTTTCTAATTAAAAAAATATATCTCTGTGGAATTACAGCAAGACCCCCTCATAAAGACATCAACAAAACGGCGCTGGGTGCTACCGATAGTGTGATCTGGGAATATGCTGAAAACACACTTGATTTAATTGGAAAACTGAAGGCTTCTAACGTTCACATTGTTAGTATTGAACAAGCTGAAAACTCAGTTCCTTAGATAATTTTAACACCAAAAAAGATACCACCTACGCAATTATTTTTGGTAATGAAGTAAAAGGAGTTTCACAAGAAGTCGTTTCATCAAGTGATGTCGTTGTTGAAATACCACAATATGGAACTAAACATTCCTTAAATATTTCGGTTAGTGTTGGAGTGGTAATTTGGGACTTTTTTTGTAAGATAAACGATAAGAAAGTGAGTGGATAAGTATTTTAGTTAGAGTCTTTCCTCTTTGTCAACTAACTCATTATTTCATTCAAAATAGCTAAATAATCGGCTCTGTTATTTACAAAATCCATTTCTGATATATCAATAATTTTTATATTATTACCGTGCTGGCTTCTAATAAACTCCATATACCCTTTATTGATTTTCTGTAGATAGGAAGCTTCTATATCTTGTTCAAAATCACGTCCTCTGCTTTTAATATTTTCTAATAATCGCTCTGTATTTTGATGTAAATAAACATATACATCCGGATTGGGTAATCCTTTATGCATTAAATGAAAAAGTTTTTTATATAGGGTAAATTCTTCTTCTTGTAAAGTAATTTTAGCAAAAATAAGTGACTTATACCGATCATAATCTCCTATTATATTTTCTTTGAATAGATCATATTGAGTTAAATCATCTAACAATTGCTGGTAACGATCTGCTAAAAAAGACATCTCAAGGGGAAAGGCAAAACGATTTGGATCTTCATAAAATTTTGGAAGAAATGATTTTCCTTAAATCGCTCTAAAATTAATTTTGCATTAAAATCGGTTGCAATTTGAGTTGCCAGGCTCGTTTTTCCAGCACCGATATTACCTTCAATAGCAATATATCTATGTTTTGACAAATCGTAATCCAGTATCGGATTCCGGAGCCATTTAGATAACTTTACAATTATACTTTTATCATCTGTATTGTCCAATAGAATAGCTGCTTTTTTATTCAATTTTGGATGAATTAATTTTTCTGAAATATCTACTAAAGGTTGCAATACAAACCTTCTGTTTTGGATTTCAGGATGTGGCAGGGTTAATTTTTTTGTTTTTTACATTCATCATCAAAAAACAACATATCAATATCGATCGGTCTTGAAACGTAATCTCCAGTTTTATTGCGAACACGTCCCATTTTCTTTTCAATGGAAAGAATGGTTTTCAGTGTTTTATCTGGTGATAGACTGGTCCGTAATTGAATTACGCAATTTAAAAAATCATCCCCATCAAAACCCATAGCTGGTGTTTGATAGACAGGTGAAATTTTATCGATGGACCCAATTGTTCAAAAATAGCATAGATAGCTATTTGAAGTTGTTCAAATTTATTGCCTAAATTGCTCCCTAATGATAAATATATTTTGTGTTTAGATTTGATGGAATTCTATTTTATACTTATAAGACGAAAATAAATAAAAGTATTAAGCATTAACATAATAATTTTAAAAAATTGTGAATACACTAAGTTTTAACGACAAACTTGTTGCCCAACGCATTTACCTAATTTTGGGTGCTTTGTTTATTGCTTCATTAGTAGTTTCAAATTTAATTTTTCAAAAGTTTTTTTATTGGGATTTCTTCGGAATCTACACCTTTGAAATTTCAGTTGGTATTCTCCCTTATCCAATAACATTTCTTATCACCGATATTATAAGTGAAGTTTATGGAAAGAGAAAAGCAAATCAGGTGGTAACCGCAGGGATATTTGCTTCATTTTTCTCCATGCTTATTGTTCTCATCGCCGGTGCAGTGCCTGCAACCAGCTGGAGTCCCATTAATAATACGGTATTCGATTCTGTTTTTGGAGCTACCGCTATTGCCGTTTTTGCTTCGATGATGGCTTATTTACTGGCACAATATATTGATATTCATGTCTTTCACTTTTGGAAACGAGTTACCAAAGGAAAACATCTTTGGCTTCGCAATAACTTCTCCACCTTCTTATCTCAGTTTGTAGATACCTTTACCGTACTTTTATTATTATGTAGTTTTGGTAAGATAGAATGGGATTTATTTGGTCCCTTATTAGCCAGTGGATTTATATTTAAAGTGATGGTAGCAGCCACAGATACCCCTTTTTTATACGCTGCCGTTTTTACATTGCGTAAACGATTTGGATTGGGAATGGGTGAAGAGATTGAATTGATCTCTGAATGATTTTTATTCTTAAATTGTAAGTATTATAATTCCGTGGCTACTAATGCACCATGATTTTGCTATATATTTTCACGGGCATCGTTATTTCTGTAGTGGGAGCAGTTCCATTGGGAGCCTCAAACATTGCTGTAATTACTACAACCGCAAAAGAGTCTTTGTCAAAAGGAATGCGAATTGCTCAGGGTGCTGGAGTTGGCGAAGTAGTTCTTGCCTTTTTTGCTTTGTGGTACACCAAAATGATATCAAATTTCTTTGAAATGAATGCATGGATTCAGATTAGCTTTATTGGATTATTCTTTTCCATAGGTTTGCTTTTTTTGTTTTCTTATAAATGGTTTTCACGATTTAAAATCACATCTAAAAACAAACTAAAATCATCTAAATTCCTTACTGGTTTTTTATTGGCTCTTATAAATCCACCAGTATTAATTTTTTGGATGATAGCCATATCGCTAACTCAAAAATATGTCTTACCAATTTCTAATATGAGCCCAATATTAATGCTCCTTTTATTCTTCATAGGTGTCTATACTGGTAAGTTTATTACTCTTTATTTTTATGGGAAATGGAGTCATAGATCTGTTCAGAAACAATCGCATGAAAAACATAAGTTATACAGAGTTATTGGCATCGCTTTATTAATTATTTCAACAGCGCAAGGTATTAGGTTTATTGTTGGCTAATCGACAATCGGACCACCAACCCTTCATTACTTCTTATATTGAAAACAGTATTGTCTTCAAAAATAAGGTATTGACCTTTTATACCCTTTAGTACGCCTTCATAGAAAGGGGTTTTAATTAAATTTAAACTTTTTGGTTTAATAGGATATTGAAGTACGGGGAATTCCATATGGGTTTCAGAATTATTTTCAATAAAATAATCTATAACTTCCTCAGGAATGTAGCGCTTTAATTTATTTCGCCAATCAACTAGGTTTTCATCATCTATTTCGTTTTTAATCATTGTTCTCCAGTTAGTTTTATCACCCACATGATCCTTTAAAGCTACTTCTGTTATTCCTGCCAAATAACGATTGGGCACCTCAACTATTTCAATGGCTTCGTGAGCACCTTGATCTATCCAACGAGTAGGAATTTGAGTTTTTCTAGTTACACCAACCTTTACACTGCTGCTATTTGCCAAATACACAATATGCGGTTTTAATTGCACACTCTTTTCAAATTCTAAATCACGATCTTCTTTATCTAAATGTGCGGTACTGAGCTCTGGGTGCATAATCCAATCTGCCGCTTGTGGAATTTCATAAAAGCAGTCATAACAAAACCCTTGACGAAAAATTTTCTTTTCCAAACCACAATTTAAACATTGATAACCTATAAAAGTTACTGAGATACTTTTATCAAGCAATTGATTGACATTCAAGAAGTCATTTTCGAAAACAAGATAATATTGTATTGGTGTTCCAATTTCAGTTTGCATCTTTGTTAATACTCCTTGGTAGTTCATGAAAAAAAAATTACTATTTTTATTGCATAAAGATACATTTTAATAATGCCTATACCAATAGTAAATTCCATTGCCTCCTGGTTTTTAAAAAAAAGAATTCATCAAATTGATTTATTCTTGAAATACCCTATAGACGTGCAGGAAGAATTGTTGAAAAACCTAATTCAGAAGGCTAAGTATACAGAAATAGGAAGGCAATATGATTTTAATAGTATAAAAACATATAAAGAGTTTGTTGAAAGGATTCCCGTCACTACTTATGAAGATAATGAATCTTTATACCAGCGAGCAAGAAAAGGGGAAAGTAATATCTTTTGGCCAAGCCCAATAAAATGGTTTGCAAAATCCAGTGGAACTACCAGTGCTAAAAGTAAGTTTCTTCCAGTAAGTAATGAATCTCTTGAAGACTGTCATTTTGCAGCAAGCAAGGATCTTTTGTGTTTATATTTAAATAACAATCCAGATTCAGAATTATTTCTAGGTAAAAGTTTAAGGCTTGGTGGAAGTAAAGAATTATATAAGAAAAATGGAACTGTATTTGGCGACCTTTCGGCAATATTAATAGATAATATGCCATTTTGGGCTGAATATAGTAGTACCCCGAGTAATGAAGTTTCATTAATGTCTGATTGGGAGATTAAAATGCAAGCTATAGTAGATGAAACGATCAAAGAAAATGTTACCAGTCTTGTAGGAGTTCCTTCTTGGGTTCTAGTTTTACTAAATAATGTAATTGAAACAACTGGAAAGGAAAATTTGTTTGAAGTCTGGCCAAATCTTGAGGTTTATTTTCATGGTGGGGTGAGTTTTGATCCCTATATAGAACAATATAAAAAGTTATTGCCTAAAAGTAGTTTTAAGTACTACGAATCATATAATGCTTCGGAAGGATTTTTTGCGATTCAGGATCAAAATAAAAGTAAAGAATTGCTTCTGATGTTAGATTATGGTATTTTTTATGAATTTATTCCTATGGATACCTATGGTGGTTCTGAAGAAAAAATAATCCCTTTAAGTGAGGTAAAACTAGATAAAAATTATGCTATTGTCATTACTACAAATGCTGGGTTGTGGCGCTATAAAATAGGGGACACTGTACGGTTTACTTCAACAAGTCCATTTAGAATAAAGGTTACAGGACGAACCAAACATCATATAAATGTATTTGGAGAAGAATTAATTATTGAAAATGCTGAATCTGCCTTAAGAAAAGCTTCTAAACTCACACATTCAGAAATTGTAGACTATACTGCTGGACCTATTTTTATGAAAGGTAAAGAAAAAGGTGCCCACGAATGGATAATTGAATTTAAAAAACAACCCGATGATTATAGTACTTTTAATCAGCTTTTAGATGCATTATTACAAGAAGCAAATAGTGATTATGAAGCTAAACGCTATAATAATACCACATTAAATTTTCCGACCATTCATATTGCTAGAAAAAACCTTTTCAATGATTGGTTGAAACAACATGATAAATTGGGTGGACAGCATAAGGTTCCCAGGCTATCAAATACCCGTGAATACCTAGAAGAATTACTAGTTATGAACAGCTCATAACCAATTAATTATGTTGTATGTGGTCTTTTTCCTACTTTTTTCGGTTTATTCTTTGATTTTGTGTAGTTTAACGAGTATTTATCTTGTTACAACTAATAATTTTGGTAGTACTTTTCTTACGCATTAGATTTGTACTGTTGAATTGAATTTACAACCTCACATGAAAAAATTCGTTTACATAGCGATTGCTATATTTATTGCGATATCATTCACTTCTTGCAGATCTGGACTATCTGCAAAAAGAGTAAATAATCACGAAGTAGCTGGCTATACCTTAAAGAATAAGAAAGAAATTATGGAACAAAAAATACTTCATAAAAAAAATAAATCAATTATCGTAATTCCATAACTAAAGTAAATTTCAATTAATAAAAAAAGCCTCCTGATAATTCAGGAGGCTTTTTAAGTATAACTATTTATCCTTCATTAAGAAACTGCTTTTAACTTCTTAATCGTTGATCTATTTATTTTTGTCACGGCATATTCCCTAGTAACTTCCAATGTTTTTTCTTCTCCATCTGGCATTTCGAACATAGCGTCTGTTAATACTACTTCACAAAGAGATCTCAAACCACGTGCTCCTAATTTATATTCTACTGCTTGCTCAACTATAAATTCTAATGCCCCTTCAGTTATATCAAACTTAATATCATCCATTTCAAACAGCTTTTCGTATTGTTTGATAATAGCATTTTTAGGCTGAGTTAAAATGGCTCTAAGAGTATCCTTATCCAAAGGATTCATATACGTTAAAACAGGAAGTCGTCCAATTATTTCAGGAATGAGTCCAAAATCTTTTAAATCCTTGGGGATAATATATTTCAATAAATTATCTCGATCTACTGTATCTTCCTTCATGGAAGCACTAAATCCAACGGCCTGCAAATTAAGACGTTTTGATATTCTTCGCTCAATACCATTAAAAGCACCTCCGGTAATAAAAAGTATGTTTTCGGTATTTACTTCGATAAATTTTTGATCGGGATGCTTACGTCCTCCTTTAGGTGGAACATTTACTACAGTTCCTTCTAAAAGCTTCAAAAGTGCTTGCTGTACTCCTTCCCCACTAACATCACGAGTTATGGATGGATTATCACCTTTACGAGCAATTTTATCTATTTCATCGATAAATACAATTCCGTGTTGAGCTTTTTCTACATTATAATCGGCTGCTTGTAATAAACGTGTCAGAATACTCTCTACATCTTCTCCAACATATCCAGCTTCGGTTAAAACTGTTGCATCTACAATTGCAAGCGGTACATTGAGCATTCTGGAAATTGTTTTTGCCATAAGGGTTTTACCTGTTCCAGTTTCCCCTACCATAATGATATTACTTTTCTCTATTTCTACATCATCATCACTTTTTATCTGTAATAATCGTTTGTAATGGTTATAAACCGCAACAGACATAACTTTCTTAGAATAATCTTGACCAATGATATAATCGTCTAGAAATTTTTTAATATCCCTAGGTTTTTTAAGCATTAAATCCTTAGTTAACTCACTATTATCAGCATGCAAAGCCTCTTCTGCTACAATTCCATGAGCTTGTTCTATACAGCGATCACAAATATGAGCGTCCAAGCCCGCAATAAGCAAATTAGTTTCAGGTTTTTTACGTCCACAAAACGAACATTCCAATTCTTCTTTTGACATAATCCTCTTTTAATTTATAAACTTTTCTGTTTCTTAACGAAACTATCGCGATAAAATTTCATCTATCATACCGTATTTCAAAGCTTTATCGGCTTTCATCCAATAATCACGATCACCATCTTCAAAGACTTTTTTATAGGATTGGCCAGTATGTTTAGAGATAATTTGGTATAACTCTTCCTTTAATGCTAGTATTTCTCTTACGGTAATTTCTAATTCGCTAGCTTGACCTTGTGCTCCTCCCAGAGGTTGGTGAATCATAACACGTGAGTGTGTTAATGCACTTCTCTTACCCTTGGCACCAGCACATAATAATACTGCTCCCATAGAAGCAGCCATTCCTGTACAAATAGTGGCAATATCTGGTTTAATAAATTGCATAGTATCATAAATACCCAGACCAGCATATACCCCACCCCCAGGTGAATTAATATAAATCTGAATATCCTTAGATGCATCTGTACTTTCCAAAAACAATAACTGTGCTTGTACTACATTAGCAATTTGATCGCTAATCCCAGTACCTAAAAAAATAATGCGGTCCATCATTAAACGTGAAAACACATCCATTGCAACCACATTCATTTGACGTTCTTCAATAATATTAGGTGTAAACCCCATTGGATTCATACTACTTACCAAAGAATCATAATACATACTATTGATTCCCTGATCTTTAATTGCAAATTTTTTAAACTCTTCTCCGTAGTTCATAAATACTTTTTTATTTAATTTAAAAAGGCTTTAAATAACCATCATTTAACGCCCTAAAGATAGTTATTTTAGCATTAATTAGTTATAAGCCTCTTTAATGAATTTTTCGTAGGTAATTTCCTTTGTCTTTAATTTTGCATTTTCCTTAAAGAATTGCAACAATTTTTGACTGTTTAATTGTTCTGAAAGGCGTTTTACTTCCTCTTCATTGGACATAATTCGTGCAACAATAGATTCTAACTCATCATCTGTAGGGTTTGTTTGTCCATATTGAGCCATTTGAGCTTTAATCATATTTTTTGAGTAGTCCTTCAATTCATCAAAACTAACCTGAAGCTTATGCTCGTTGCGTATTTTACCTTCAATAAGTTGATAACGCAATCCCTTCTCACTACGCTCATATTCAGCTTTTGCTTCTTCTTCAGTCATTGGTTTCTCTCCTGAAATTTGAATCCATCTAGTTAAAAAATCACTCGGTAAATCAAATTTAGTACTACTAATTAAAGACTCAACAGCATCATCCATTAACTTTTGATCGCTATGCTGATAAAATTGCTTTTCAACATCTTCCTTAATTTTTGCTTTTAATTCATCTTCAGAAGTTATTATATCTTTTCCATAGATCTTATCGAATAAATCTTGGTCTAATACAGCTAACTCTCGTTTATTAACTTCTTTAATTTCAAAAGTCACTTCTATATCCAATCCGTGAGCATCATCATGAGATACGCCTAAATAAGTTTGATTGTCATGATCATCTTTAAAAAGTCCTTTTGTTTTCAGTGTGATCTTTTTCCCTATCTTACTGCCAATAATTGCTGAAAGTTGCTTTTTACCTTTTATGATGTTGGTAGAAAAAGTAGTGTCTTTATTAATCCCTGCTTTGCCGGCAGACAGGTCTTTTTCCTCAGAAGTAAAAGTTCCGGTAATTTCATCATCTTTTTCAACAATCTTTTTTGAAATTAATTTTCCGTATTGTTTGCGGATAGAATTTACCTGATTGTCGATCATTTTATCATCAGCCACTATTTTATAATGTGTTATCGATTTTTTCCCTTTCACATCCACCTCAAACTTTGGAGACATCCCCAATTCAAATTCAAAAGAGAAATCGGGAGACTCCCAATCTATTTCAGTGTCATTCTTTGGAAGTGGATTGCCTAACACATCTAGTTTTTCTTCAAGTAAATACTTATGTAAAGAATCCTGTAGAATTTTATTTACCTCCTCGATCAAAACTGCTTTACCATATTGTTTTTTTACCATTCCTAAAGGCACATGACCTTTTCTAAATCCAGGTATATTAGCAGTTTTTCGGTAATTATTCAATATTGATTTTACTTTTTCTGAATAATCTGTCTCTTTAATATCTACTGTAACAACAGCATTTAAGTTATCTATATCTTTCTTTGTGATCTCCATTTTTTGAAATAATTTTCCCTTTAATTTTTGGACTTCCCTCCAAAACGAATCTTTTTCGCGAAGGCGGGTGCAAAAGTACAACAATTATAATAACACAACAAGTTTATGCTAAGGCTTCTATAGGCTTTATAACACCTTAAATAGATAATTAATTATTTGGAATTGCTTTGGTTATTTTCTTCTTTAATCACCGAATGTAGGATGGGTTGAAGAATAGATAACAATATACTAAACAACAGTGCCCACCAGAACGAAGCTACTGTAAAACCATCTAGGAAATAACCCGCCATTTGAATCATAATTGCATTGATCACAAACAGAAATAATCCAAGTGTAACGATTGTTGCTGGAAGGGTCAAAAAAATAAATATTGGTCTTACAAAACTATTTAGGATCCCTATAATAAGTGCTACCCAAATAGCATAAGTATAGCTTTCTACTGTTATACCAGGAAGTATTTTTTCAAGTACAAATACCGCTACGGCTGTCAATAATAATTTTAAGATCCATTTCATTTTTAATATATTTTTTATAAAGATATAAAATCCATTACAACATTGTAAAAATCTTTTGGATTTTCAGCATGAAGCCAATGTCCTGCATTATTTATGTTTTCAGTGGTAGCATTTGGGAAATGTTTTTTTATTAAATCTTTATCCCCTATTCCTATATACCCAGATTTTTCTCCTCGTAAAAACAAGGTATCACCGTTGAAAACATCTTTTTCATCTAATGCCTTTCCAACTTCTTCTATATTTTCAATTAATGCCGGAAGGTTTATTCTAAGAGAAAGTTCACCTTGGTATTTCCAATATAGATTTTTTGCTAAAAACTGGCGAACCCCAAGATCACGAATATATTTTGAAATTACTTCATCTGCTATTTTTCTGGTTTTTACAATTGAAAAATCAAGAGCTGAAAAGGCTTTTAAAATTTCTTGATGGTGCAGTGGGTAGAATTTAGGGGAAATGTCTGCCACTATTAATTTTGAAACCATTTCTGGATTCTTTGATACAAATTGCATAGCAGTTTTTCCTCCCATAGAATGACCTAACAAGACCAAATCTTCCAACCTATGACAATCACAATATTTTTTTAAGTCATCTGCCAACACATTATAATTAAATGTCTTAGAATGAAAACTTCTGCCGTGGTTTCGTTGATCCACCAGATGGACTTGGTATCCCCGTTCAGAAAAACGCCTCCCTAATGTTTTCCAATTATCCCCCATACCAAAAAGTCCGTGAAGGATGATAAAAGGTTTACCATCTCCAATGATATTTGAATGTAAAATCATATTTATTATTTCGGCAGCTTCGAAACGTAAGTCATAGGCTTACACTCAGCTACCTTTTTTATTACTACAATTGTACTCTGAGTGATTCTGATAAATCGGCCCCGAAATCCAGAAACTCCGGGACGGGATTATCGAAGAGTACATTTATTTAAGTTTCTGTAAATAACTCTTTATCACATTTTCCATTCCTAAATAAAGAGATTCACAAATAAGCGCATGGCCAATTGAAACTTCTAATAAGTTGGGTATATTTTCTCTAAAAAACCAAATGTTATCGAGAGACAAATCATGTCCTGCATTGACACCTAGACCTAATTCATTTGCCTTAATGGCACATTGAGTATAGGGTTCAATTGCTTTCATATTCCCTAATCCATATTGTTTCGCAAATTCTTCAGTGTACAATTCAATTCGGTCTGTTCCAGAATTTGCAGCCCCTTCAATCATAACCACATTTGGATCTACAAAAATTGAAGTTCGTATTCCGTTACGTTTAAATTCTGAAATAATTTCAGATAAATAAGCTTTGTGAGTGATTGTATCCCAACCTGCATTAGAAGTTAAAACATCTATGGAATCTGGCACTAAAGTGACTTGTGTAGGTTTAATTTCTAGAACCATTTTTAAAAATGAATCAATCGGGTTTCCCTCAATATTAAATTCGGTTGTAATAATGGGTTGAATATCAAACGCATCTTGATAGCGAATATGTCTCTCATCTGGCCGTGGATGTATTGTGACCCCTTGTGCGCCAAATTTTTGGACATCGATTGCCGCTTGCAAAACACTAGGAGTATCACCTCCTCTTGCATTACGTAAGGTTGCTATTTTATTAATATTGACACTTAATTTCGTCATATTTTGTTTTTATAAGTTACAAAAATACAAAGTTGACATGGGATTTACTTTTTATTTTAAGTAATTTGCAAAAAATATCAATTGTGAATACACAACAATATATTATTAATGATATCAAGCCTTTTAATGTTACAGCAAACATTTTGGAGGTTCAAAATGTTTTTAATCAACTTACTTATTCTCACATTCCTGTAATAAAAGATGATGAGTATTTGGGAAGTATTTCAGAAAATGACGCACATAGTTTTGATGGGACTAAGCAATTAAGTGATTATTTATACTCATTAGAATCCTTTTTTGTTAGAATGCATACCAACTGGTTAGATATATTAGAGGCTTTCCCTTTACATAATACTAATATAATGCCCGTTTTAAGCAATGGCAATAAATATCTGGGGTACTACGAATTAAATGATATCATGGCTCTTTTTAACAATACACCATTCCTCAATGAGGCAGGAGGTATTATTGTTGTTGAAAAAGCACAAAGAGAATATTCATTTAGTGAAATATGCCAGATAGTTGAATCTAACGATGCAAAGATACTAGGAGTTTTTATTTCTAAAATGGACAATGATATTATTCAAGCAACTATAAAAATTGGTTATACCGGAATGAATGCCATTGTACAAACCTTTAGAAGATATGGATACCATGTAACCTCTAGTCATAATGAGGACAAATATTTGGGAGATTTAAAAGATCGTTCTAACTATTTGGATAAATATCTTAATATTTAATTGGATGAAGGTAGGTATATACGGTCAGTTTTATCACGAGGATTCTGAAACTTACATTCAGTATATTTTAAATGCATTACAAAAAGAGGGTGTAGAAATTGTTGTTGAAGAAAACTTCCTAAAAAGTATAAATAAACACAAGGATATTTCAAAAAATTTCTTGGGTGTTTCCTCTTTTTTAAATCTAGATACTAGCTACGATTTTTTTATAAGTATTGGTGGAGATGGAACTTTACTAAAATCTGTTACTTATGTGAAAGATTTAGGAATACCAATAATTGGTATAAATACGGGAAGATTGGGTTTTTTGGCGACAATTCAGAAAGAAAAAATAACCGAAAGTTTATATCAGATTCTTAATAACAACTATATTATTTCAGAAAGAAGTTTGCTTTGTATATCTACTAATCCAAGCAATAAAGAAATAATATCGCTTGATTTTGCCTTAAATGAAATTGCTGTAAACAGAAGAAAAACAACTTCAATGATTAAAGTTGAAACCAAAGTTAATAATAAGCATCTTACCTCATACTGGTCAGATGGACTTATAATTTCAACACCCACGGGTTCTACAGGATATTCTTTAAGTTGTGGCGGACCAATAATAGACCCAAGTACAAACAGTATTGTATTAACTCCAATTGCACCTCATAATCTTAGTGCTCGTCCTTTGGTTATTCCAGATAGCAGCACCATTTCTTTAAAGGTCTCCGGAAGAGAGAAGACATATCTTGTATCTTTAGATTCACGAACAGCAACTTTAGAAAACAACACCTTAATTACAATTAAAAAAGCTCCCTTTTGCATAAAACTTGTTCATCTACCTGAGGATAGTTTTATAAAAACACTTCGAGAAAAATTACTTTGGGGAGAAGACAAGCGTAATTAAACAATAAATGTTCCTAAAATTTGTTAATCAACAGAGACTATTTTACTTATAGTTCCTAGAAGCAAAGTTTATTATTATATTTGCGAACTTTTAGTTGTATGAAGTTATTCACGACCATATTTTTATTGCTAATTACACCATTATTTGTACAGTCTCAAACCTATGAGATTGGTGGATTTGTTGGAGCTGCAAATTACATTGGAGATATAGGTAAAACTACATATATAGCTCCTAAAACTCCGGTTTTTGGAGCTCTCTGCAAATGGAATAGAAGTGCAAGACATTCATTTCGTGGTTCTTTAACTTTCGCAAAGATAGAAGGAGATGATAACGATTCTAAAGAAAGTAGACGTAAAGAACGAGGATACAAGTTTGAAAACAATATTATGGAGCTATCAGTAGGTATAGAATATACATTTTGGGAATTTGATATGTATAGTGGAAAACCAGCTTCTGCTCCTTATTTATATACCGGTCTTACTTACTTTAGATATAATTCTTTATTTAAAAAGGATGATGATCAAATAATAGAACAAGAAAAGGCGGGTTCTGCAGCCATTCCCATGGTTGTAGGATATAAAATCACTATTGGCACAAAATTTATATTAGGATTTGAGATTGGGGCACGATATACATTTACCGATAATCTTGATGGCAGTAATCCCGGTGGGTCAGGAGAAAATGAAACTTTACAATTTGGAAATATTGATAATAATGACTGGTATGTGTTTACTGGATTTACATTAACCTATACCTTTGGAAGAAAACCTTGTTATTGTAATTTTTAACAAATATGTCACTACAAGACCAAATAGATAAATCTAAACTTCCTCAGCACATTGCTATAATTATGGATGGTAATGGTCGTTGGGCAAAAAAAAGGGGATTCCTTAGAAATAGAGGTCATCAAAAAGGAGCAAAAACGGTGAAACAAATTGTTGAAGCATGTGCCGAAATCAATGTTAACTATTTAACACTATATGCTTTTTCTACAGAAAATTGGAATCGACCAAAATTAGAAGTAGAATTATTGATGAAATTACTAATTTCTTCATTGAAAAAAGAGTTAAAGACGCTTCAGAAAAACAACATAAAACTTACTACTATTGGCAACGTAAACTCTTTGCCAAAGAAAGTATTTAAAGAGCTTGAGGATGTTATTGATAAGACCAAAAACAATAATCGTTTAACTTTAACATTAGCATTAAGTTATGGTTCTAGAGAAGAATTAATAAAAACTATTAAAGAGATTAGTCTTAAAGTTAAAAATAACCTAATTTCGCCCGAAAATATTGACAAATCGGTAATAAATAATCATCTTTACACGCGAAATTTACCTGATGTAGATTTATTAATACGCACCAGTGGAGAACAACGTATTAGTAATTTTTTACTATGGCAAATAGCGTATGCTGAATTGTACTTTACGGAAACACTTTGGCCAGATTTCACAAAAGAAAACCTTTTTGAAGCAATATTAAATTATCAAAATAGAGAACGTAGATTTGGAAAGACCAGTGAACAAATTAGTTAATAGTCCACTATTACATACTTGCAAAAAGGTTTATTGTATTCTTATTTTTACAATATTCTCAATTTTTACTATTTCTGCTCAACAATTAGAACTACAAGGAAATAAAAAATATACTATAAATTCTATTACAATTACAGGAGAACAAAGTTTTAATGAAAAAACTGTAATCGCTTTTACGGGTCTTAAAATAGGAGACCGAATTTTTATTCCTGGAGAGAGGCTTAGTGAAATAACTAAAAAGCTTTGGGAACAAAGTCTATTTAGTGATATTGTTTTTTATGTAACTAATATTGAGGGGGATAATGTTGATTTAGAATTATATATAGTAGAACTTCCCAAAATAAAAGATGTTACTATTGAAGGAATAAAAAAAGGTAAGAAAAAAGATATAATAAAAGATAATAACCTTAAACCGGGTGTAAAGATTACCAAAAATTTAATCACTACAACTAAAAACTATATCAAAAAGAAATATAGAGAAGATGGTTATTTAAATACTCAAGTAGATATAATTACTACCCCGTTTATTGATACAATAGGTGTTGTAATAGCAAAACATTTTAAAGTTGTAATAGACAAAAAAGAACGAGTTAAGGTTTCTGAAATTGTTTTTGATGGCAACGATGCCCTTCCTGATAAGAAGTTGAGAAAAGCCATGAAGAACACTAAGAAAAAATCTATTTTTCGTTTTTGGAAAAGATCTAAATATGCAGAAAGTACATTTGAAGAGGACAAGGCATCTATTATTAAGAAATATACTTCAAGTGGATATAGAGATGCCCGTATAATAAGTGATACTCTTATTAACAAAAATGATAAAAATATTGTTTTAAATGTTAAAATAGAAGAAGGTAAAAAATATTATTTTGGGAAAATTCGTTTTATTGGTAATAGTGTTTATACCAACTCTCAATTAAGAAGAGTTGTTGGAATCGCTGAAGGAAATGTTTATAATGGAACATTATTACAAGAACGAATTGAAGATGTTTCTGACCCTGAAGCAAATGACCTGACAAACTTATATCAAAATAATGGTTATTTATTTTCAAGAGTTAATCTGGTAGAAGTTGCAGTAAGAAATGATACTATAGATTTTGAAATTAGGATACACGAAGGTAAAGTTGCCTATTTTGATCATGTTACCATTGTAGGAAACGACAAAACTAACGATCATGTAATTTATAGAGAAATAAGAACCAGACCTGGACAGAAGTATAGTAAGCGAAATGTTGTAAGAACAATTCGAGAATTAGGACAATTAGGATTTTTTGATCCCGAACAATTATCTCCAAACTTTAAAAATGTTGATCCGAATAATGGAACATTAGATATGGAATACTCTGTTGTAGAAAAGGGATCAAGCCAAATTGAATTGCAAGGAGGTTATGGAGGGGGAGGATTTGTGGGTACTCTAGGATTATCATTTAATAATTTTTCTATCCGAAATATTCTAAACAAAGAAGCTTATAAACCATTACCGATGGGAGATGGTCAAAAATTCTCAATTAGAGCCCAGGGAAGTTCTTATTATCAAACTTATAGTTTATCATTAGTTGAGCCTTGGCTAGGGGGGAAGAAGCCAATACAATTAAGTACATCAATTTCGCATACAGTCCAATATTTCTATGATTTCAGAAGTAATGATGTAGACAAATCCCGTCGATTCCTAATTACGGGAGGAGCTGTTGGTTTAGCGAAAAGATTAAAATGGCCAGATGATTATTTTACACTTTCACATGCAGTAAGTTATCAGCATTACAATCTTCAAAATTATAATACAGGACTGTTTACTTTTGGTGATGGAGAATCTAACAATCTTGCCTACACAATAGGTTTATCTCGTAATAATACGGCTACCAACCCTATTTTCCCTATGTCTGGATCAGAATTTAGTATAACCGCAAAGTTGACATTACCTTATTCGGCTTTTAGCAGTACAGATTTTAAAGCCTTGGCAAATGAGAGAGATGAATTAGACGAAGTGCCTCCAAATGACCCAGATTTTGTTGATGCAACAGAAAGAATTGCTGAGATAGATCAAAAACGTTATAAATGGTTAGAATACTATAAATTAAAATTTAAAGGAACCTGGTATACAAGGGTAATAGGCAAATTGGTTTTAAGAACTAATGCAGAGTTTGGGTTTCTAGGAGCATATAATCAAGATAGGGGTGTTCCCCCTTTTGAACGTTTTTATTTAGGAGGTGATGGACTTGGATCATTTAGTTTGGATGGTAGAGAAGTAATCTCACTTAGAGGGTATCCTAACCAATCATTATCTAGCATCGACGGAAACCCTATTTACAATAAATTTTCATTAGAAATGAGGTATCCTATTACTTTAAAACAGCTTGCCTCTATTTATGCATTGACTTTTATTGAAGGTGGAGCAGCATACGATCATTTTAGAAGTTACAACCCATTTCAATTAAATAGGTCTGCTGGAATAGGATTACGTATATTTATGCCAGCATTTGGATTATTGGGGATTGATTTTGGGTATGGATTTGATCCAATTCTTGGAGGATCTCAACCTAATGGCTGGGAAACTCACTTTATTATTGGACAACAATTTTAAAAGATGGCACGATATTTTCTTAATAAACAACTAACAATTATGAGAACAAAAAAGTTATTATTTATTACTCTAACGCTTTTATGCTTCGCTTTTGCTGCCAACGCTCAAAGGGGAGTTCGAATTGGATATATTGATATGGAATATATTCTAGAAAATGTGCCTGAATATAGAGAAGCATCTATACAATTAGAAGGAAAAGTGCAACGATGGAA